>Ga0335080_10001009_pt1 | contig 26851 bp, 17 predicted proteins | sample Lox_Sample_34_FD_206720 | JGI IMG/M metagenome (GOLD analysis project Ga0335080, IMG submission 206720) | Soil microbial communities from Loxahatchee National Wildlife Refuge, Florida, United States - Lox_Sample_3.4 | ecosystem: Environmental > Terrestrial > Soil > Wetlands | place: USA... | reverse complement strand
CGCGCTGCGCAACATTCTCGGCACGCACGTCAAGCAAGCCGGCTCGCTCAATTCACCCGACCGCCTGCGCTTTGACTTTTCGCATTTCGCCCACGTCGATCCCGAAGAGCTGCGCGACATCGAGCAGCAGGTGAACGACGAAATTCGCCACAACACGCAAGTCGCAACGGACATCACCACGATCGACGAAGCGCTCGCGTCCGGCGCCCTCGCCTTCTTCGGCGACAAATATCCCGAATCGAACGTTCGCGTCGTGACCATGCCCGACGAGCGCGCGCCCGGCGGCTTCTACTCGAAAGAACTCTGCGGCGGCACACACGTCCACCGCATCGGCGATATCGGCGTCCTAAAAATCGTCAGCGAAGGCTCGGTAGCCGCTGGCGTGCGCCGCATCGAAGCGGTCACCGGCATGGGCGCCCTGGAGCACTACGAAAAGCAGGCGCAGATCCTGTTGAATTTAACCACTCGGTTAAATACGGGCCCCGAAGAGCTCCTCGCCTCCGTCGAAAAGCTCACGAACACCGTCAAGCAGCTCGAAAAAGACTTGGAAGCCCAGAAGCGCAAAGGCGCCCTCGGCCAGCTGGACCAGTTAGCCGCCCAAGTCCAAACAATTAAAGGAGTTAAACTGATTGCCGCGCAGGTGGACACCATAGATAAGGAAAGTCTTAGGCAATTGGTGGACTCTCTCCGACAAAAACTTGGCTCCGGCGTGGTGGCTCTGGGCATGGCCGACGATGGCAAAGTGAGCTTGATCGCGGGAGTCACCAAGGATCTCACCGCTAAGGTCCATGCTGGCAAGATGATACAGACATTGTCAGCAAAACTGGGTGGAAAAGGCGGTGGAAGACCGGATTTGGCGGAGGGTGGCGGAACGGACACATCCGCCCTAAAAAGTACCCTGGGTACCATCCCCGGCTACCTCGAGGGGTTGCTATAGTCACCCTAGCGTCAGAACTGGCCCCGGTAAGGGCCGGTCGGGTGTGTCCGGGCGTGGACACCAAGCGGACGCAGACTCCGGTCTGGGCCCTCAGAATCCAACCTCGCCCCAAGCCGCCCCAAGTCATGGCGCATCGGTACCCGGGTACTAGAGACTAAGTCTCTCGTCTTGAGTACTTTACAAAACGAAGAGCACAGACTAAAGTCTGTGCCACAACAGCCTTCCCCGAGGCCCGATGGTTAGCAACGCGGCGAAAAAACTGACGGCAGCAACCTGCAAAGCTCTGGCAGCACTCGGCTTGTGCGCATCGGCATTTGCACCCGCTTCGAGCGCCCAGATCATGCGTAGCGTGGATGCCACCGGCCACGAGATGTTCGTGAACGCGGAACCGCCCGTGGTGTTGAAGGCAGCCGCAAAACCGCGCGCAACCATCTACATGCCTGCGGAATCCTCATTTATGGGCGCGGGCCGTCCGGAAGTGAGCATTGATCGCGACGGCGCGGAAAAGCTGGTACGCGAGGCGGCGGAACGGCACAGCGTGGATCCGGCGTTGGTTCGCGCGGTGATCGAAACGGAATCAGGATGGAATCCTTCAGCGTATTCGCGCAAAGGCGCGGGCGGATTGATGCAGTTGATTCCGACGACGGCGCAGCGTTACGGCGCGAACGATTTGTTCAACCCGCAACAGAATATCGACGCCGGGGTTAGACATTTGAAGTGGTTGCTAGAACGATACAATGGCAACCTGGATTTGGCGCTGGCGGCGTACAATGCTGGAGAAGGAGCGGTAGACCGGGCGCATGGAATTCCGGCTTATAAAGAGACTCGCAACTACGTGCACAAAGTGCAGGACGCCTATTTCCGCCCGGGATCCGGCCGTCAGGAAAGTGCTTTCAGCAATCCGCGCGCGATTCACCGCGAAGTGGAAACCGACGGGCGGCTTATCTTCCGCAACGATTAGCGCGCGATTCGCTCCTGCGTTACTCGAAAACTCTCAATCATGGATGGGCCGAAGCGGTCATCCTCGGAAGGGTGACCCTACACGTTGCACCGATTTTCCCGCCGCGATTCCGTTTGAAAGAACAGAAAAAAATTTGCACAAGGGCTTCGCCCGCGTTTCGCCAGTTTTCACCTTAGCCGCGCTGGCGATTCTGTCGTGCAGTGCGGCGGTCGTTGCGAACCCCATTTACGCCGCGCCGGCGTCTTTCGGACCCGGGCACAGCGCGACAGCATTAAGGAATGCAGATCCTCGCGAGGTTTCCTTTTCTGAGGCTGCCAAATCGGATGGCGATGCGGACACGTCCGGTTCGACGAAACTTGCGGCGCGGCATGAAGCAGCTACGGCGCAGTTTGCGCGCGCGGAAGAGTTGCGCGTCAATCTGAATACGAAGGCTCCGGAGAAGCGCACGCTGGCGGAGTACAAGTCGGTGGTCTCGAGCTACCGCCGCGTGTATTTAATTACGCCAAAAGCCGGTGAGGTGCAGGACGCGTTGCTCACGGTCGGCGAGTTGTACACGGAGATGGGCGACCGCTTTGGGCGGAGCTACTACCAATCGGCGGTGGATTCGTACCAGTTTTTGATACGCGAATATCCGGCGAGCAAATATCGCGAGGACGTGACGCTGCGCATTGGCAAGCTGCAACGGGAGCAGTTGGGCGATGCCTCTGGCGCGTCGAAAACGTATGAAGAGTTTCTGAAGAAGTTTCCGCGCTCGACGCGCAAACGCGACGCGCAGGAAGCCCTGGCGGAAATCGCGCTGCTGCAGCACGGCGAGGAAGCTGCGGCGAACACCAACGACACGAGCACCGCAAAAGATGGAAATGCCGGCAGCCGGCGCGCCGCGGAAGACCGGAACCCGGACGCGAAGGTCAGCGAGAACGCCGCGAGCAACACCGCGAAGGATCGCAGCGCGATTATTCGGTCAACCGGGAATGGCACGAAAACCAACAGTGCCGCCGCACGGGAACGCTCGAATGCCGGGCCAGCGCGGGAGAACGCAGTGACCGCGCCGACGACCGCGACTAGCGGTCGTACGGAAACAGCGGCAGCCAACAGCGACAGCGCGGATATCGTGCCGAGGCCCGTGGCGGGCGGAATGGAAGCGGTGCGCAATGCAGGACAAGGGGCGCCACGGATTCGGCGGATCAGCACCAGCGTGAATGCGGACGCGACGCGAATCAACATCGATCTGGAAGATACGGTGGCGTACACGTCGGCGCGGATCAAGAATCCGGACCGCATTTTTTTTGATTTGCACAGCGCGCGGCTGACGCCGGAACTGGCGCGTGGGGAGATCCAAGTCAACGGAGATTTGGTGAGCGCGGTGCGCGTGGCGCAGAACCAGGCCGGCGTGGTGCGCGTCGTGCTGAATGTGAGCGGTGTAAAGGACTACGCGGCTTCCCTGCTCAGCAATCCGACGCAACTGGTGATTTTCTTGTATGGCGACACGCGGCACGGCGGAGCCACGCTGCGCGCGGGTAATTCGAAGAATGGTAAAGCCAACGGAACGGCGGGCGGCGCGGAAGAAACGGCTGCTGCGGCGGGTGACGCGGGAGATGTAAAAACGGTGGCGGCGAAGGAGCCGGCAGTCGATCCAGGCGTGGCGCCGGGACCATCCCCGTCGTCGGGCAGTTTGGTTGCAAAAACTTCGCGCAACAAAAAACTCAGCTCGACGAACAGCAGCGCCAAACCGGATTTGATTCGGCCGAGTTCGGCGCCGCCGCCGACGCGCGATGGGCAGTCCACGCTGACGCGCGCGCTGGGCTTGAAGATTGGCCGCATCGTGATTGACGCCGGACACGGCGGGCACGACACGGGGACCATCGGGCCGACCGGCTTGATGGAAAAAGATTTGTGCCTGGATGTGGCGCTGCGGCTCGGAAAAATCATCCAGCAGCGGCTGCCCGGCGCAGATATCGTGTACACGCGCTCGGACGATACGTTCATTCCGCTGGAAGAGCGGACGACGATCGCGAATCAAGCCAAGGCGGATTTGTTCGTTTCGATTCATGCGAATTCCAGCCCGGACCACAATGCGCGCGGCGTGGAGACGTACTACTTGAATTTGAAGGGCTCGGCGGAAGCGATGGAAGTGGCGGCGCGCGAGAATGCGTCTTCGGATCAAGGCGTGCACGACTTGCAGGATCTGGTGGCGAAGATTGCGCGCAGCGAGAAGATTGACGAGTCGAAGGAGTTTGCGGAGGACATGCAGGACTCGTTGGCCAAGCGAATGCAGAAGTCCAGCAAGACGGTGAAAGACCGCGGGGTGAAGAAGGCGCCGTTTGTGGTGCTGATTGGCGCGGATATGCCGTCGATTCTTTCGGAGATTTCGTTTCTGAGCAATCCCGCGGATGAGAAACTGCTAAAACAGCCGGAATACCGCCAACGCGTCGCGGAAGGGCTGTACCAGGGGATCGCGAGTTACCTGCAGAGTTTGAATAGCATGACGCTGAATCTGAACTCCACATCACCCACAAGAAAAACGCCTGCCGCGGGGACAGCCGTGGCCTCGGTTGAACAAACGAGGAACCAACGGTAATCTGGTGGTGTCTAAGCGAAAGCCAGGGATGAGACGACTTTTTGTATTTCTAGGCGGCGTGGCGCTGCTCAGCGCGACGGCTATTTCTGCGCAGCAGAAGACTTCCCCGAAGCAAATTCTTCCGAAACAGTTCCGCGAGTGGAAACTGACGAACTGCGCCGACAAACCAGTGCGCCTGGCGGCACAGGTCAGGCTGGCCAAAGAAGTTGTAGAAGAAGCTTTTGAGACCTGTGGCTACAGCTTCGAAGCGCAGTCGGTGGGGATTTCGCTCGGGTTGTATGAGGATCCCAGCGCGGCGTATGAGGTGTACACGAGTTTGCAGCGCCCGGGAATGATGCCGGCCAAGCTGGGACAGACGGCGGCCTTCGACGCACAAGGCGTGCTGATTCAGGAAGGCAGCCTGGTTCTTGAATCGACTGCGAACATTTCGCGTGAAGATTTGGGAGCGCTGGTGGACGCGGTCGAAGCGAACAGCGAAAAGACGACGCCGCTGCCGCCGATCCGGACGTATTTGCCGGCGGAAGGGCGCTTGGTAGGGTCAGAACGGTACGCGCTTGGGCCAGAGGCACTGAAGGCGGCGTTGGCTGAGGCTGGGCAGAGCACGGAACCTGGATTTATTGAAGCGCTGGGCTTCAACGATGGCGGCGAGGCGATGCTGGCGCGGTATTCGCACCCGGGCAAAGGCAAGGGCGTTTTGCTGCTGCTGGAGTATCCGACACCGAACGTGGCGGAGCAGCAGATACACCACTTGGCGGAGGTGCTGCCGGCGTCAGCCAAGGTAGGCGAGCAGAACATTGTACGCAAGGGTTCCCTACTGTCGATTGTGCTGGCGCCGAGTTCGAAAGAATACGCCGCGAGTTTGCGCGAGGCGGCGAACTACGAAACGCAGGTGACGTGGAACGAGCCGCACCAGACATACAGCGATCCGCCACTGCTGAGCACGATTGCAAAGATCTTTATTGGCACGGGCGTCTTCATGGTGGCGGCGGTGGTGTTAGGGATTGCGTTTGGCGGCGTGCGGATTATTACGAAACGGCTTTTCCCCGGTAAAGTGTTTGACCGGCCGGAGCAGATTGAAGTGTTGCAGTTGGGGTTGAGCGGTAAGCGGATTGATCCCACCGATTTGTATTGAGTAGTTTCCCTCTCACAGTTGAGGCGCTTGCTAGATCGAGACGGTCATCCTCGGAAGGATGACCCCACAAGAGCGGCCGAATGAACGCGCGATGCCACGTCAACAGGGGCACAGGCAGGAGTGCCTGCGTACCAGGGCACGAGCAAGCACAAGGATGACCCGACAGGCGCATATTTGCGTTGCGGCAATTCTGCCGGGATGGGGCGCAGCAAGCTGCGCCACTACAATGGAAAGCGGCCATGCCGACGCACGTGGTCGCTGGGCTGTACGCGGCACAGGCCCGCTGCCGCGGGTGAACAGGAGTGCCCGTGCTACGGGGATGTAACGGGGTGGGCGGAAAATCGTCTAACAGGGAGTCCTTCGCATTGTTTCTTGGTGGCGGTACAGACGTAGCGTAAAATTGTGAGTTGGCGTGACGGAGACGGACCGGACTATGGCGGTGGTGGAAAAAGCGAAACCTTTGTTGCGGCCTTTTGCGGCAGGGCTGGAGCGTGCGAAGCCGGCGAGAAGCCGGTCGCGAAGGATTGGCACGTTCGCACTCGTGGTTCTGGCGTGCACGGTCGCGCTGGCGTGGGGAGTTGCGGGGTGCGGCGATAAAACTTCGGCGGGCGGGCCGGCGGCGCCGCAGGCGATGCCCGTGCAAGTGCAGGTCGTGCAATCGGTACGGATTCCGGATACGACCGAATATTTGTCCACGCTGAAATCGCGCTCGGCGGCGGTAATCAATCCGCAGGTCGAAGGGCAAATTGTAAAAATTTTTGTGAAGTCGGGCGATCACGTGACGCCGGGCGAGCCGCTGCTGCAGATTGATCCGCTGAAGCAGGAAGCGACGTTGAGCAGCCAGCAGGCTTCGCTGGCCGCACAGCAGGCCAACATGCGGCTGGCCAAGGTGCAGTTGGATCGTGCGCAGAAGCTCTTTGCCGCAGGCGTAATCAGCAAGCAGGACTTTGACAATGCGCAGTCTGCGTACGATGCGGCGGAAGCGCAAGTGAAAGCGCTTCAGCAACAGGTGGAGCAGCAATCTGTCGAACTGCGCTACTACAAGGTAAGCGCGCCGGCGGAAGGGATTGTGGGCGACATTCCGGTGCACGTAGGCGATCGCGTGCAGGTGACCACGCTGCTGACGACCGTGGATTTGCCGGGAGCGCTGGAGGCGTACATCTATGTGCCAACGGACCGCGCGGGGGCGCTGAGACTAGGACTGCCGGTGCGGCTGTTGGACGTGGATGGAAAGGCGCTTTCGGAGACGAGCGTCACGTTCGTCTCACCACAAGTGGAGACGGACACGCAGACGGTGCTGGCGAAAGCTACGGTGGAGAATCCGCGGGAGAAGCTACGGATTGCGCAACAGGTGCGCGCGCAGATTACGTGGAACTCCCACGACGGGCCGGTGATTCCGGTGCTTGCGGTGCAGCGGATTAACGGACAGTCGTTCGTGTTTGTGGCGTCGAAGGAAGCAAGCGGGACGGTGGCACGCCAGAAGCATTTGCGATTGGGCGACACGATCGGAAACGACTACGCGGTTCTGGATGGCTTGAAAGCGGGCGATCATCTCATTACGTCCGGAACAAATTTTTTGCAGGACGGTATGCCGGTAACGGAACTGCCGCCAGCAGATGCCAAGCAGAGCGCGAGCAACGGCGCGGGGACACGCTAATTGCCCCAGGTGAAACGCGAGCTTGAAGGATTTGGCGTGTGGCAAGGACGGGCACGGCACGGCGTGCCCTTACTGAGGATTCCAGAACAAGAAGAGGCGGAACGCGACAGTGTTCGTTGATTTTTTCATCGAACGGCCGGTGTTTGCGACAGTGTGCGCGCTGATGATCATTTTGGCGGGCGCGATTTCGATTCCGACGCTCCCCGTGGCGCAGTTCCCGAACCTGGCGCCGCCGCAAGTCGTCGTGAGCAGCGCGTATATCGGCGCAAACGCGCAGACGGTCGAGTCTGCGGTAACGATTCCGCTGGAACAAGCCATCAACGGCGTGCCGGGAATGCGGTACATCACGTCGACCAGCGGAAACGACGGCACCAGCCAGATTACGGTGGTGTTTGACGTGTCGCGCGACGTGGATCTGGCATCGGTGGACGTGCAGAACCGGGTGAGCCAGGCGCTGGGACGGATGCCGAATGAGGTGAAGAACACCGGCATCATCGTGACGAAGCAGGCGAGCGGATTTGTGTTCGGCGCGGGCGTGTATGCGGAGAACGGCGAGTACGACAGCCTGTTTTTGAGCAACTACATCGACGTATATGTGCGCGACGCGCTGAAGCGCGTGCCGGGCGTCAATGATGCGTTTATTTTTGGCGAGCGCAAATACGCGATGCGCCTGTGGCTCGATCCGGCGCGCATGGCGGAACGTGGATTGACGGCAACCAATGTACTGACTGCGTTGCAAGAACAGAACGTGGAAGTTGCCGCGGGACAGATCGGGCAGCCGCCGAACTCGGGCGAGCAGAGTTTTCAGATCAGCGTGCGAGCTGTGGGACGGCTGACCAGCGCAGCGGAGTTTGAAAATATCATTTTGAAAGCGGGCGCGGACGGAACGCTGGTCCGCGTGAAGGACGTAGGACGCGCGGAACTAGGCGCCGAGAACTATGGCGTGCGGGTGCGGTTCAACGGTCACGATGCGATTGGATTTGGCGTGACGCAATTGCCGGGAGCGAATGCTTTGGATGTGGACCGCGCGGCAAAAGAAGAGTTGGCGCGGCTTTCGAAAGGCTTTCCGCCGGGCCTGAAATACGCGATTGCGTTTGACTCGACGACGGTGATCGGCGAGTCCATCAAGGATGTGCTGGTGACGCTGGCGGAAGCGATTGGGCTGGTCATCCTGGTCATTTACATATTTTTGCAGGATTGGCGAAGCACGATCATTCCGGCGGTGACGATACCGGTGTCCCTCGTGGGGACATTCGTTTTCGTGAAGCTGCTCGGCTTTTCGATCAACACGCTGACCATGTTCGGCATCACGCTAGCGACGGGCCTGGTGGTCGATGATGCGATCGTAGTGATTGAGAACGTCGAGCGGCACATCATGGAAGGGATTACGGAACCGCACAACGCGGCGAGCGTGGCGATGAAGGAAGTGGCGGGTGCAGTGATCGCGACGTCGCTGGTGTTGGTGGCGGTGTTTGTGCCAGTAGCGCTGTTTCCGGGCACGACGGGAATTCTGTTCCGGCAGTTTGCGCTGACGATTGCGTTTTCGGTTTCGATTTCGGCGTTTAATGCGCTGACGCTCACGCCCGCACTATCTGCGATTTTGCTGGGACGGCACCGCGAGCGAGCGGAAGGCTGGTTCTTTCACCAGTTCAACCGGATGGTGACGGGCGGAACGAATCTGTACCGCAACATGGTGCGGCATGTGATTGGCTGGCGGTTCGCGGCTGTCGTAGTGTTTTTTGCGGCGCTAGGAGCGACGTACTGGGTTTACAACCGCGTGCCGCGCGCGTTCATCCCGGAAGACGACCAGGGTTACATCATCGTGGCAGTGCAATCGCCACAGGGAGCGTCGCTGCAGTACACCACGGAAATTTGCGGAAAGGTGGAAGCGGCGCTGGCGCAAATGCCGGAAATCGCGGGAGCGTTTGCGTTGCCGGGCTTCAGCCAGTTCGGCGCAGCGCCCAATCGCGCGGTGGTGTTCAGCAGCTTGAAGCCGTTCGCGGACCGAAAAGGCGAAGAACATTCGGCGGCGGCGGTGATTGGGCGGCTGCGACCCAAGTTGTTCGGCATTCCGGGCGCGCTGGTGATTCCGTTCAATCCGCCAGCGGTACAGGGGTTGGGCCAGTTTGGGGGATTTCAGTTTGAGTTGGAAGATCAGGGAAGAAACACGCTGCAAGGAATTGCGGATACGGCGAGCAAGCTGGTAGCGGAAGGAAATGCGAGCAAAGGTTTGGTGGGCCTGTTCACGAGCTTCACGGCGAACGATCCGCAATACCTGGTGAACATTGACCGGGAGAAGGCGAAGAGTTTGCAGGTGCCATTGACGCAGGTGACGGACGCGTTGCAGGTGTATATGGGTTCGGTGTACGTGAACGACTTCGACTTCAACAACCGGTCGTATCGCGTGTACGCGCAGGCAGACAGCCAGTTCCGGTCGAAACCGAAGGATATCGAGCAATACTACTTGCGGTCAGATACGGGGCGGATGATTCCGCTGGACAATTTGGTGACAGTAAAGCCGACGCAGAGCCCCCAGGTGATCAGCCACTACAATTTGTTTCGTTCGGCGGAAATTGACGGGTCGGCGGCGCCAGGCCGCAGCACGGGCGAGGGACTGGAGGCGATGGAAGCGCTGGCGCATCGCGTGTTGCCGCAGGGCATGACGTTCGAATGGAGCGGCGTATCGCTGGAGGAGATTCAGTCGGGCGGGAAAGCGCTGATTCTGTTTGGGCTCGGATTGATTGTGGTGTATCTGACGCTGGCGGCGCAGTACGAAAGTTTTGTGTTGCCGTTCATCGTGTTGATGGCGGTGCCGGTCGCGATCTTGGGCGCGATTGGAGCGCAGGCGTTGCGAGGATTGCAGAATGACGTGTATTGCCAGATCGGGTTGGTGATGCTGATCGGTCTGGCGAGCAAGAACGCAATTTTGATCGTGGAGTTCGCGGAACAACTGCAAGCGCAGGGGATGACGGTTGTGGAAGCGGCGATCGAGGCGGCGCGGATTCGTTTGCGGCCGATTTTGATGACGTCGCTGGCGTTTATTTTGGGCGTGGTGCCGCTGGTGCTGGCGACGGGCGCGGGGCGCGCAGGACGCAGGTCGGTGGGGACGACCGTGTTTGGCGGGATGATCGCGGCGACGACGCTGAATCTGTTGTTCATTCCGGTGCTGTATGTGATTGTGCGAGGAATTTTCCACGGCGGGCGGGTGAAGCATGCGTTAGGGCAGCAGCCGGGGCATGAGTAAAGCGGGTTGGTGACTCGCTGTTAGAGAACGAAACATAACCGCGGGTGTCAGGGAGATAAGATTTTCTCGATTGGGGCGCAGCGCTGCTGCGCCCCTACGCGTTTATGAAAGCTGACGTGCACGGCTTTCCTGTGAACGGTGAGAGAAAGAACGCCGGCAGGGATGCCCTTCGAGTCAGGGCAAGCCGGCGCTGAGTTAGGAAGGTTGCTTTTTGAAGAGGCAGACGCCGGACCAGGGACGGTCCCGGCGCGATTTGTCGTTTTCGGGAAAGAGAGCAAAGAAGCGGAGCATGAGGGAGAGACGATTGAGGCGCGCCGCTGTTTTGATGAGGGAATGGACTTCCACGGGGTGCCAGCCGTAGGGAACATAAAAATTCGGACCTTCGGGCGGGGCAAATTTGAAGGGTGCATTCTGAGCGAGTTGAGTGTGAGTGCGCTTGGCGAGCATTTTGAGCAAGCCCGGCGAAGCGATATCCACGATCCAGGACTGGAAAGTGGCGGGCGTGGCAAGGTCTTGCGCGAGGCTGGCGACATCTTCGCGGTTCAGGTAGATCACGAGTCCTTCGGTGATGACCAACGCTTTGCTGGAACGACTGGCGAGGCTAGCAAAGAGGTCACGGCGCGCGGGCTGGTTCGAAAGATCGAGACGAATCCGTTCGAGCGAGCAGACCGGCTTTTCGTTGCGAAGGATTTCTTCTTTATAGTCGAGAATCTCGGGAAGGTCGACTTCGATCCAGCGGAGCGACGACGGCAGATCCATGCGGTATGGGCGAGAGTCGAGGCCCGCGGCAAGATTAATGACGGCGTCGGTACCTTCGCGGACTTGGCGGCTCACGAGGTCGTCAATCAGATAGGTGCGGGTGCTCATGGTCCAGCCGTTGTCGCGGCCCAGCGGCAGGGATTTAGCAATTTGTTCGCCGCGCTCCCCGGCGAGGCGGCGCGCGAAGGGATCGTGAAAGATCGCATCGGGACGCTCAGACTCCTGCGCTCGATAAACGGCAACCCAGCGAGCCGTATCGGAGACGTTACGAATCAGAGGTTCGGAGCTGGAGCGAGACTCGGGCGTGGAGGAAGGAGCTGGCGTGGTTGGGGGTTGGCTCACGGCGTACCTCACGGTCGAGCGTGCAGATCAAAAAACGAGTGTAACGCGTTCTCAGGAGAGCGTAAAACGGCCCTCACCGAGGTCACCTTCCGAGATAGGGTGCGGTGAACAACAGCCTGCGTTGGACGACCTTAGCTGAACGGAAGCGCTTGGGAAGAGTCGCGCAGGAAGCTGCGGCCGTGGCGTTCGGTGCCGACGAGCAAGAGTGCGGTGAGGGTGAGGATAGTGACGATTTCGAAGCCGGCGATGGCCCATTGATAGCCGACGCGGTCGCGCAGAGCGTATTCAATGGTGTTGGTAGGCGAGGCGATGAGGATGCCGAGTTGGTAGGTGAGGCCGGGCATCAGGCCGCGCGTCGAGTCGGCGGACATTTCGTTGAGATGGACGGGAATGACGCCCCACGCGCCTTGCACACCGGCTTGCATGAGAAAGGCGGCGATGATCAGGACAAAGAGGCTGCCGCCGAAGGCCCAGAACGGGATAAGGACCAGAGACAAGCCGAGCGCGGCGATCATACCTTTGCGGCGGCCGGCAACCTGCGAGAGATGACCAAACACCATGGCGCCGAGGACGGCGCCGACGTTGTAGAGGATGGCGATGTTGGCGCGGGCGGCAGCGGAAACGTGATGAATTTCCTGGAGAAAGTCGGGATACAAGTCCTGCGTGCCGTGAGAAAGAAACATCATGAAGGTCATGAGGACGACGAGGTAAAGGAAACGTTTCCATCCGGCGGCGACGGTGCGGAGAACTTCCATGGTGTTGGGTGCGCGATGCTGGTGCCACGCTTCGGATTCAGGAACTTTGGTACGAATGTAGAGCGCGAGAAGCGCAGGCAGCGCGCCGACCCAAAACATCGGCCGCCAGCCCCAAACCGGGAGCAGAAAGCGCGCGGCAACGGCGGCAAGCAGATAGCCAATGGAGTAGCCAGACTGGAGAATGCCGCTGAGAATGCCGCGCAAACTTGCAGGCGCGGCTTCCATGGCGAGAGAAGCACCGACGCCCCACTCGCCGCCCATGCCGATGCCGAAGAGCGCGCGCATGAGAAAGAAGAATTTGTAGTTGGGAGAAAAGCCGCAGAGGAGTTCGATCACCGAAAAATAGATGACGTTGGCCATGAGCGGAATGCGGCGGCCGTAGCGGTCGGCGAGGAGGCCGAAGAGAAATGCACCGACGGGACGCAAGGCCAAAGTGGCGAACGTGGTGAGGATGATCTGTTGTTTCGAGACGTGAAATTCGGCGGCGAGGCGGTCGTAGAGAAAGACGATGACGAAGAAGTCGAAAGCGTCGAGCGTCCAGCCGAGGAAGCCGGCGGTGACGGCGTGGCGGGCGCTGATTTGACGGGCGGTGGCGGTCATTGGGTCTGAGAGAAGGGAACGAGAGCGTTGTGAGGTCTGGCAAGATCCTGCGTGCCGGAGCGCGGTGCGCGAATCGATTCGATGATCGTTGTCTCCCTGGTCTGTAGCGACCGCCGACCCATCATGCGGGAAGCGATTCGCCGCGCGTTTCCACACCGAACGGGACCAGCAATAGTCCTAAGACAAAAGCCAGCGCAGTAAGCGCAACGGGAACGCCGAGCGAACCGTAGCGCTGGATGCCGCCGCCCACCAGAAACGTTATCGCCGCACCTGCGAAACGCGCGAAGGACGTTGCAAAGGCGAAAGCGCTCGCGCGGCACTGCGTTGGATACTGCTCCGGCAGCCAGAGCGTATAGACCGCAAAATTCGCGCCACCGAGGCCAAGAAAAAACAGACAGACGAAAAACCAGGGAAGCGCGGACGGGCCGAGATAGTAGACCTTTCCGAAGGTGAGTGCAACGAATGCGGCCATCAAGGCAAATAAAAAAACCAGCGCGCCGCGGCGGCCGAGTTTTTCGGCGAGCCAGGGCATGAGCAGGCAACCGAGGATGGTGCCGAGCGCGACGAGCATGGTGGCATAGGAGGCGAGTTGAGCGGCTTGGAGGTGGGTGCGGCCAGCCGACTCGGCGAGTGCGGTGACGGCCGTGGGAACGTACACGGTGCCAGCCCAGAGGCCGCTGATCGAAGCGAGCATGAAAAGCGAATTGAGAATCGTACGGCGGCGGAGAGTGGAAGAGAAAAGCTGGGCGAACGGGCGATGCAGATCTGCGGCGCGCAGTGCAGTGGATTGGCTCGACCAGCGCGACGGTTCGGCAACGCCGCGCCTTAGCCATGCCAGAAGCAGCGCAGGGACTCCGCCAACGGCAAACATGGCGCGCCAACCGAAGGGGCCGCCGATGGCGTAGTTGAGAATGGCTGCAGCGAAGACGCCAACGTAATAGCCGGTGTGCATGTAGCCGGCGCCGGAGCTGCGGCGCTGTTCGGGCCACGCTTCGGCGACATAGGTGCCACCCATCGCCCATTCGCCACCGATGCCAATGCCCGCGAGAAGACGAAGCAGGGCGAGTTGCCAGACGCTGGTGACGAGTGCGCCGAGAAACGTGAAGACGGAATACCAGGCGATAGTGAGCATCAGCGTGCGGACCCGGCCGAATCTGTCGGCGATAGGTCCCCAAAGAAATGCCAGGCCCCAACCAATGAGAAATAGCGCGAAGAGGAGACCACCGTAGAAACCGAGGTTGCTTTGCGTGGCAGCGATGCCGGAACGTGGAAGAAGATCGCGCAGCGAAGGGAGAAGGACGAGCGCGTAAATGAAGGAGTCCATGCCGTCGAGCATCCAGCCGCCCCAGGCGGCCCAGAAGCCGCGAATTTGGCTGGAGGTGAGGCGTGAGGAAGCGGGAGCGGAATCGGAGGCGATCGGAGATTCGGTGGGCATCGTCGCGGGACTATATCAGAAAGCGTGGCGGCGGAAGGCCGGGCCGACTGCAGCGTGGCAGAGACTGGACGCCGGAGCGCTCTGGACAAATCCAATTTCGCAAGCAATTTCTGGTGCGGTAGACTCTTCCCTTCTTTGTGCGGCGTCAAGGCGCTTGAGTAAGTGAGCAAATTGCAGATCAAGAGCAAAGAGAATTGTAAGTGGGACCTGGTGGCACTGGGCGAAGTGATGCTGCGACTGGACCCGGGCGATGCGCGCATCGCGACGACGCGGCAGTTTCGTGCGTGGGAGGGCGGCGGCGAGTACAACGTGGCGCGTGGGTTGCGGCGATGTTTCGGCATGCAAACGGCCGTGGTCACGGCGTTGGCGGACAATCCAGTGGGCCGGCTGGTCGAGGATTTGATGCTGCAGGGTGGCGTGGACCTAAGCCATTTGCGGTGGGTGGCGTACGATGGCGTCGGCCGAGCGGCGCGCAATGGCCTGAATTTTACGGAGCGCGGCTTTGGCGTGCGGGCGCCGCTGGGATGTTCGGATCGCGGGCAAACCGCAGTTTCACAACTCAAACCTGGCGAGGTCGATTGGGAACAGATTTTTGTTCGTGAGGGTGCGAGGTGCTTTCATACCGGCGGAATTTTTTGCGCGCTTTCGGAAACTACGCCACTGGTGGCCAAAGAGGCGATGGAAGCGGCGAAGCGCGCAGGCACAGTGATTTCGTATGACCTAAACTTTCGGCCGTCGCTTTGGAAGGCGATCGGCGGGCAGGCCCAAGCGCAAACGGTGAACCGCATGTTGGCGCCGCTGGTTGACGTAATGTTGGGCAACGAGGAGGACTTCACGGCGGCTTTGGGATTCTCCGTGAGTGGAGTGGACGAGGGGCTTTCGCAACTTGATCCGGCCAATTTCAAAAACACGATCGAACAGGTGGTGCGGGAGTTTCCGAATCTGGCCGTCGTGGCAACGACGCTGCGCAACGCGAAGAGGGCGACGCGCAACGATTGGGGTGCGGTCGGGTACGGCGAAGGCATGTTTTATGAAGCGGTGGTGCGCGAGAACCTAGAGATTTACGATCGCGTAGGTGGGGGCGATTCGTTCGCATCCGGGCTGATCTATGGGCTGCTCGCGGGCAAGGGGCTGGCGTGGGCGGTGGAATGCGGAGCTGCGCATGGTGCGCTGGCGATGACGACGCCCGGAGACACGTCGATGGCGACGCTTAGCGAAGTTTTGCAGGTGATGAAAGGGCAGACGGCGCGGATCGCGCGGTAGGGTTGGCAGTTTTTTCGCACGCGGACGACAGGATGAACATCGAACAGGCAATTCAGAAGATCTTCGACGTCGGAATTATTCCGGTGGTTCGCGCCAGCAGTGCGGACGAAGCGCGACAGGCGGTGGATGCGATTCATGCCGGAGGCATTCCGATCATCGAAATCACGATGACGGTGCCTGACGCACCGGCAATCATTCGCGAAGTGAGCTGCCACTACGGCGACAGCGTGCTAACCGGAGCAGGAACGGTGACAACGGCGCAACAAGCGGCGGCCTGTGTCGAAGCCGGGGCGCAGTTCTTGGTGAGCCCGGGATTTTCTGCGGGGGTTCTGCAAACTGCTTCTGCGATGAAGAAACTGGCGATTCCGGGTGCGCTGACACCGACGGATGTGATGGCGGCGCTCGAAGCCGGGGCGAGCCTCATCAAGATTTTTCCGTGCGGCAGCGTGGGCGGCGCCAAATACATCAAGTCTCTGCGTGGGCCGTTCCCCAATTTGCGGCTTATTCCTACGGGCGGCGTTAGCTTAACCAACGCTGCGGAATATCTTGCGGCGGGAGCTTTTGCGTTAGGTGTGGGCGCGGAGTTGGTGGATCTGGCGGCGCTGCGCAATCGGCAAGAGCAGAAGATCACGGATATGGCTCGGGCGTTGGTGGATACGGTTCGCCTGGCACGGAGCGCGACCTCGCCGGAGCGCGCCGGGCAAGGAACGCAGCGTTGAAACTTCGAGTCTTCGACAATGCGGAGGCAATAGCGGAAGCAGCGGCGGCACAGGCCGCGGCGATAGTTTGTGAAGCGATCGCAGCTAATGGCGTGGCGCGGGTAGTCCCTGCGACGGGATCTTCGCAGTTGGCGTTTCTGGAAGCGCTGACTCGGCATTCGGAAATCGCGTGGGTGAACGTGGAGTTGTTTCAGCTCGACGAATACCTGGGCTTACCGATTACGCATCCAGCGAGCTTTACGAAATACATTCGCGAACGATTCGTGGTGAAGACAAGAATCGTTCATTACCATGCGCTCGATGGGAACGCCGAGGCAGCGGCTTTACTGTACGAGGCAAATCGCGCGGTCAGCGCTGCCCCTATCGACGTGGCGTTTGTGGGCATCGGCGAAAACGGGCACTTGGCTTTTAATGATCCGCCGGCTGATCTCGCGACAGAAAAGCCGTACATCCTGGTGAATCTCGATGAGGCTTGCCGGCGGCAGCAAGTTGGGGAGGGATGGTTCACGGATCTGGCCGAGGTGCCGACGCGCGCCATTTCTATGTCGATCCGGCAGATTCTGCGGGCTCAGCAAATCGTTGCGGTGGTGCCGGAACAGCGCAAAGCGCGGGCGGTGCAATTGTGCTTCGAAGGGCCAATCAGTCCGCTAGCGCCGGCTTCGGTTCTGCGGACACATGCGGACGCAACAGTGTATCTCGATCGCGATTCCGCATCGCTGTTGCGACCGGAAACGCTGGCGCGATTTGCGGCGGGCTCGGCGAGAGAAGACTATCCAACTTATGCCAGCTCGAAGGCTTCTTGAGGTGCGCGCGTGAAAATTACTGACGCGAAGGTGTTGATCACGTCGCCGGGCCGAAACTTCGTCACGCTCAAGATCTATACCGACGAAGGCATCTACGGGCTGGGTGACGCGACGTTGAATGGCCGCGAGTTAGCCGTTGCCTCCTACCTCAGCGAACACCTTGTACCTTGCTTGATCGGCCGTGATCCGTTTCAAACCGAAGACATCTGGCAATACGGCTACAAAGGTGCGTACTGGCGGCGCGGCCCGGTGACGATGGCGGCGGTCGGTGCGGTTGATTTGGCGCTGTGGGATATCAAGGGGAAAGCGCTGAACACGCCGGTGTACAACCTGCTGGGCGGAAGGAGCCGAACAGGCGTGCTGGTGTACGGTCACGCGAATGGGCGCGATCTGCAGGAGACACTCGACGAGGTCGGCAGATATATCGAAATGGGATATCGCGCAATTCGCGCGCAATCTGGCATTCCGGGTTTGCCGGCTACCTACGGCGTGGGCAAAGGAAAATCGGAGTACGAGCCAGCGGAACGCGGGTTGCCGACGGAAACGGCGTGGTCGACCGACAAATATTTGCTATTTGTGCCGAAGCTGTTCGAAGCGCTGCGCGAGAAATATGGAGATGAACTTCCGCTGCTGCACGATGCGCATCACCGGTTGACGCCGATCGAAGCGGCGCGTCTGGGCAAGAGCCTGGAGCCGTATCATTTGTTTTGGTTGGAAGACGCGGTGACCGCGGAGTTGCAGGAGGGCTATCGCGTGGTTCGCCAGCACACGACGACGCCGCTGGCTCTCGGAGAAGTGTTCAACGCGATTTGGGATGCGCGGACAGTGATCGACGAGCAGCTCATCGACTATATTCGCATGGCTCCCGCGCACACCGGCGGGCTGACGCACTTGAAAAAAGTGGCCTCATTTGCGGAAATGCATCACGTTTTGACAGCGTGCCATGGCGCTACGGATTTGTCGCCGGTGTCGATGGCCGCGGCGTTGCACTTTGATATTGCCGTGAACAATTTCGGCATTCAGGAATACATGCCGCACACGAAAGAGACGGACGAAGTTTTTCCGCACGCGTATTCGTTCGCTCGCGGTGAATTGTATCCAGGAGAAGCGCCGGGGCTGGGTGTGGACTATGACGAGAAGTTGGCGGGGAGATTTCCGTACCAGCGAGCGTATCTGCCGGTGAATCGCAAAATGGACGGGACGCTGTTCAACTGGTAGTGAGAAACGGGTGCGAGGGCATTAAGCCATGGTCGAAAATCTCGACTCGCTGAAAGCGCAACTCGGGAAAGAAATCGGCATTAGCGGGTGGCTGGAGATGACGCAGGGGCGCATCAACCAGTTTGCGAAAACGACGGAAGATCGGCAGTGGATCCATACGGATCGGGAGCGTGCTGGGCGCGAATCTCCCTATGGAACGACGATCGCCCACGGTTTTCTGACGCTTTCGCTGTTCAGCCGATTCCTGGGGGAATTGGCGCAGGTGCGGGGCGGGGTCCGCATGTCGGTCAACTACGGATTGAATCGGGTGCGTTTTACTTCGGCGGTGCCAGCGGGGTCGAGGATCCGAGCGCGCTTCGGGTTGGCTGCGTTGAAAGAATCCGCGGATTTCGTGGATGCGACGTACGCGGTGACGGTGGAACGCGAGAACGAAGAAAAGCCTTGCTGCCTAGCGGAATGGATTGTGCGCTACTACCGCTGACTCGCGCCGCACTGCGATTGCGATTGGCTATCCCGAAACTAAGCTGCGGTACTTTGTTCTTTGTTGAAGTTGGCGAAGCCTTTGCCAAGTTCAGCGAGTTGTTTCAATAACGGCGCCGGCTTCCAGGTTTCGCCGTGCTGGCGCTCAAACTCGCAGATGCGCTCATACACTTTTTTCAGGCCGATGGTATCCGCGTACCACATCGGTCCCCCGCGATAGGCGGGGAAGCCGTAGCCATTCAAGTAGATGATGTCGATGTCGACGGCGCGCAGCGCATAGCCTTCTTCGAGAATGCGCGCGCCTTCGTTGACCAGCGCGTAGATGCAACGCTCCACAATTTCTTCGACAGAAACCCGGCGCTGCGGAATGCTGGCTTCTTGCGCCCATTTGCGCACCAGTGCTGCGATTTCCGGGTCAGGCGATTGGCGGCGTTGGTCATCGTACTTGAACCAGCCGGCGCCGGTTTTTTGGCCGAAGCGGCCCATCTCGCAGAGACGATCTTCCACGATGGGTTGACGGACGCCGGGCTTTTCCAGGTGGCGATACTCCTTGCGGATGCGCCAGCCGACGTCGAGGCCAGCGAGATCAGCGACGGAGAGCGGGCCCATAGCCATGCCGAAACCGTAGAGAGCATTGTCTACAGTCACGATGTCAGCGCCCTCTTCAACGAGGAATTGCGCTTCGCGGCGATAGGGATGAAACATGCGGTTGCCGACAAAGCCGCGGCAGTTCCCTACCAGCACCCCGATTTTGCCGAGTTTTTTCGAAAGGTTCATGCAGGTGGCGATCACGTCTTTTGCCGCGCCTTTGCCGCGGACGATTTCGAGCAAACGCATCACATTCGCGGGGCTGAAGAAATGCGTGCCGATGACGCTTTGCGGGCGCGAGGTGGCGGAGGCGATTTCGTCGATGCTCAGCGTCGAAGTATTCGAAGCCAGGATTGCGCCGGGTTTGCAGATCCCATCAAGCTTGGTGAAAATTTCCTTCTTAAGCGCCATGCCTTCGAACACGGCTTCGATCACCATATCCACTCTAGCGAATCCATCGTAACTGAGGGTCGGCGTGATAAGTCTCAGCCGTTCGTCGGCGACTTGTTGCGAGAAGCGGCCACGCTTCACGCTAGTCGCATAGTTGGACTTGATCGTAGCCATGCCGCGATCGAGGGCCGCCTGATCGGCTTCCTTTAGAAGGACCGGGATGCCGGCGTTCGCAAAAACCATGGCAATGCCGCCGCCCATGGTGCCGGCGCCGACCACCGCTGCAGAGTTCACCGGAATGAGCGGCGTGTCTTTGGGAATATCCGGAATTTTTGCAACCTCGCGTTCGCCGAAAAAGACATGAATGAGCGATTTGGATTGATCGGAAAAAAGGCATTCCAGAAAAAGTTTTTGTTCCTGTTGGCAGCCTTCGTCGAAGGGCAAGCGGGTGGCGGCTTCAATCGCTTCGATAGCGGCAAGGGGAGCCATCATGCCGCGTTGCTTTTTACGGGACGTTTCCCGAGCGGCCGCGAAAACTATGGCGTTCTGTGCCGCGTCTCCCAATTTGCCATTGCGTTCGCGGGTTTTTCGGACTGGCTTGTCGGAGACTTGTTTGGCAAATGCGACCGCGCCGGTAAGTAAATCACCTTCGATCAATCTGTCGAGAATGCCGTCCTGAAGCGCGTCTTGCGCTTTGATGGGATCGCCCTGCGCGCACATTTCGACGGCTCTGGCGACTCCGGCGAGCCGCGGCAAGCGCTGCGTTCCTGCGGCACCCGGAATCAAGCCCAACTTCACTTCGGGCTGACCCACTTGGGCACTCTTTACCGCGACACGATAGTGCCCGGCCATGGCCAGTTCCAACCCGCCGCCGAACGCTGTGCCGTGAATGGCCATCACCACTGGTTTACTGCAATCTTCAATTTTTAGGAGCAGTGGAAGAAGGCCCGGGCCGCGCGACTTGCCCGAGGTCATCTTGCCGAACTCCTTGATGTCCGCTCCGGCGACGAACGTGCGTCCCCCGCCAATCAACACCGCGGCGCGCAGCGACGCGTCGTTTTCTGTCTGCTCAATGGCCTGTGCGATGCCTTCTGGCACGCCGGGGCTGAGCGCGTTTACGGGTGGATTGTTGATGGTGATGACGGCGACGTCGTCTTGCCGGGTTACCTGGACCAGATCACTCATAGTTTGACCTACGATTCTTTCGCGTAGAAAAATGCAGCTCGACTAGCGTTGCTCAACAGTCTGTATCATATGTTAGTGACTAACGCAATTTGGGCGGGCGCTTTCACAACGGACTCAGAACCAAGCGGCCGGCCACGTGTCCCTTACGCACGCTGTCCATGGCTTCATTGGCGCTGGCGAGCGGCCGTTTGGCAACTTGGCAGTGCACTTTCCCGGCTGCGGCCATGGCGAGCAATTCGGTAATGTCTTCGCGCGTACCCACGGCGCTGGCATGAATTCGTACCTCTTTGGCCGCCATCATGATTGCTGGGAAGCACAGCGGTTCCGCTGGCAAACCGACCACCAACAAGGTGCCTGTGGCGCGCAGGCAGGAGAACGCCTGGTCGTACGCTGCTTTTGCCGCAGAAGCCACCAAAGCAGCATGTGCGCCACCGAGGCGCCGCAATTCCTTCACGGTGTCCTTGCTCGAAGCATTTAGCGCCATCGCTGCGCCGAGTTTGGTGGCCTGCGCCAGTTTTTCTTCCGCCACGTCCAACGCGATGACATTCGCGCCCAAGCCGCAGCCGATCTGCACGGCCAAATGGCCGAGTCCGCCGATTCCAAAAATCGCCAACTGCTGGCCTGGCTTGATTTGGGCGTGTTTCAACGCGCGATAAACAGTAACGCCGGCGCAAAACAGCGGCGCCACTTCGAAAGAGTCGAGACTCTCCGGAATGTGCAGCGCGTGGGTTGTCGGCGCTTTGAGATACTCTGCATAACCACCGTCCACGGTGACGCCAGTGATTTTTTGCTGCGTGCAAAGATTTTCGTTCCCTTCCCTGCAAAAGTCGCAAACCCCGCAAGACCAATGGAGCCAAGGCACGCCGACTCGATCGCCGACTTTCAGGCCCGCGCATTTCGAACCCGTTTCGACGACGTGTCCGACGATTTCGTGGCCCAGAATCAATGGACGCTTGGTGATTCCGGCCATTTGTGGCCAGTCGCCGTCCGCCACATGCAAATCGGAATGACAAACGCCGCAGGCTTCAACACGAATGAGCACTTCGTCCGGGCCAGGTTGCGGCAGATCGACGTCTTGAATAGTGAGCGGCTGCTTGAAGTCCTGGAGAACGGCTGCTTTCATGATGTTCCTTCGCGCGGGTGGGCTGGCAATTTTGCCTGGCGCATTTCTGTCCACGAGCATTAAACCAGACTCCGCGCAACAAAACGAACTCCTGCCCATGACGGCGGGAATGGCAGTTGGTCGAGTCCACGGACGCAAGGTCAAAGACATCAACATTCTTGCCCAAAGCTCACTTCTTCTTCAGAATGTCCCGCGTTGAGAACGCACGAGGAGAAATGTTCATGGCAGAGACGCTGCTTTCGCAGTTGGCCCGGGCGCTGAGCTCCGGCGCGATTCGCGTGATTGACTTAAGCCAGCCGCTGGAGGCCGCTACGCCGATCATTCAACTGCCGCCGGAGTTCGGCAAATCGTGGCCTTTCCGCCTGGAAGAGATTTCGCATTACGATTCGCGCGGCCCGGGCTGGTATTGGAACAACTTCTCGTGCGGCGAGCACACCGGCACGCATTTCGATGCGCCGGTTCATTGGGTGACCGGAAAGGATTATCCGCAAAACGCCACGGATACGATCGCGGCGGAAAAGTTTCTCGCGCCGGCTTGTGTGCTTGACGTTTCCCGCGAGGTGGCGAGCAATCCCGATTTTCTCTTGACACGAAAACATGTAGAAGATTGGGAGCAGCACTACGGACGAATCGAGGCGGGTTCCTGGGTATTGATGCGGACCGATTGGTCAAGGCGCAAAGATGCTTCGGCGTTTTTAAACATCAAGGAGGACGGCGCGCACGTTCCCGGGCCGCATCCGGAATTGGTGCCGTTCCTGGCGAAAGAGCGCAACGTGATCGGTTGGGGCTCGGAAGGCGTGGGCACCGATGCGGGACAGGCTTTTCGTTTTGAGCCGGCGTTTCCGTGCCACAGCATCATGCACGGCAACAATCGTTTTGGGCTGGCCAGCCTGATGAATCTCGATCAATTGCCGCCGAAGGGCGCCATTCTGATTACGCCGCCGTTGAAAATTGTGCAGGGTTCGGGGAGCCCGTGCCGGGTTTTGGCTTTGGTGCAGAGGTAAGAGGTCTATTTAGCCGGGGAATTTCATCTTGAAGTATTCATTGACACCAGAATTATTTAGACCTAAATTGATTTGCGCAATGCCGGCTAACAGCCAAACTGTTTATACAGCACGGTCGTTGCAACTTAAACCTCGGCAGCCGCTGCAATTGAATTTTGACTTCTCCCGAAGGCGTCTGCTGGCCTGAACCATGGCAGAGCGACTATTCACTAAGGAAGTTCAGAAGCTGTACCTCGGCGAGGGCCAGGAGTTTCGCGGCGAAGGCATCCTGGCGGTCACCAAAGCTCTGCTTCAGTCTGGCGTGTCGTACGTGGCCGGCTACCAGGGCGCGCCGATTTCCCACCTGATGGATGTACTCACCGACGCCAACGACATTCTGGAAGAACTCGGCGTGCATTTTGAGCATAGCGCGTCGGAAGCGACGGCTGCGGCGACGATGGCCGCTTCGGTGAACTACCCGTTGCGCGGCGCGGTGACGTTCAAGTCTACAGTGGGAACGAACGTAGCGTCCGATGCGCTGGCAAATCTTGCATCGGGCGGCGTGACCGGCGGGGCGCTGATCATTGTCGGGGAAGATTACGGCGAAGGTTCGAGCATCATGCAGGAGCGCTCGCATGCGTTCGCGATGAAATCGCAGATGTGGCTGCTGGATCCACGGCCGAATCTGCCGAGCATCGTGGATGCGGTGGAGAAAGGGTTTGCGCTGTCCGAAGCGAGTAACACTCCGGTGATGCTGGAACTGCGGATTCGCGCGTGCCACGTGCATGGGCGATTCAACGCAAAGAACAATGTGCGGCCGAAATTCACTCTGAAAGACGCGATTGAAGGGCCGTCGCGCGACGTCAGCCGCATTGTTCTGCCGCCCGGCAGCTTCGTGCATGAAAAAGAAAAGGTCGAGCGACGCTGGCCAGCCGCAGTGAAATTCATTCAAGAAAACGAACTCAATGAAGTATTCACCGATGGAAAGCAGGATATCGGAATCATTCTGCAGGGCGGAATGTACAACACGACGATTCGGTCGCTGGAGTTGCTGGGGCTATCAGACGCTTTTGGCGAGAGCGAGGTTCCGCTGTACGTCCTGAATGTCACGTATCCGCTGGTGGATGAAGAAGTCGCCAGATTTTGCGCGGGCAAACGCGCGGTGATGATGATCGAGGAAGGCCAGCCGGATTTTCTGGAGCAGAACGTCCATACCATTCTACGCAAGGCGGAGTTGTCCACGAAGGTTCACGGCAAAGATGTTCTGCCAAAAGCGGGCGAATACACGGCCGCGGCGGTGCTGCGCGGCGTTGCGAAGTTCATCGAACAATATGCATCGTCGTTGCTGCGGCGCGAGCAACTTGCCGCTCTGCTGCGGCCGGAGCAGCCAGCCACTGAGGCGTTGAAGATCATTGAAGGTCAGGTGCAGCAACGTCCGCCGTCGTTCTGCACGGGGTGCCCGGAGCGTCCGATTTTTACCGCGCTGAAGCTGGCGGAGCGGGAAATCGGCCAGCATCACGTGAGCTGCGACATCGGCTGCCACCTGTTCTCGATTCTTCCGCCGTTCAATGTGGGCGCGACCACGATGGGTTATGGGCTTGGATGGGCGAGCGCGGCGGCGTTTCACAGCAAAGAAACGGAAAAACGCACGCTCAGCTTTATGGGGGACGGTGGGTTTTGGCACAACGGATTGACCAGCGGCGTTGGCAATGCGGTGTTCAATCGCGCGGACAGCGTGCTGGTGGTGATCGACAACGCGTATACGGCAGCTACTGGCGGCCAGGACATTCTTTCGTCGAAAGCGAGCAACAAGATTCGCACGACCAAGTTGTCGATTGCGGATGCGGTGCGCGGCGTTGGCGTGAAGTGGGTGCGCGAAATTACGAACACCTATGGCGTGGCAGCGATGCGCGATACGTTGAAAGAGGCGCTCACGACGAAGGAAAAAGGCCCAAAGGTGATCGTGGCGGAAAGTGAATGCGCTCTGAACAAACAGCGCCGGGTGAAGCCCGCCATGCAGACGTTGGCAAAAGAAGGCCAGCGCGTGATGCGAGAGAAATTTGGCGTCGATGCGGACACCTGCACCGGCGATCACTCGTGCATCCGGCTTTCGGGTTGTCCTTCGCTGACGATTGCGCCGAATCCCGATCCGCTACGAAAAGACCCGGTAGCCACCGTGGTCGAGAGCTGCATCGGTTGTGGGTTGTGCGGAGAAGTGGCACACGCCGCGAGGCTTTGTCCTTCGTTTTATAAAGCGGAAGTGATTACCAATCCGAGCGCATTCGAGAAACTCAGGACCAAGATACGGCGGGGAATTATCAGTTTCCTGCAGAAGAGGATGGAGCGGCGGTTGGCGGGATTTACCGCTTGAGGGCCGAGGCGAAATGAAAGGCGTCGAAGAAACAGCTCACAACAGCAGCGGCGATGCCATGCGGGCGAAGCCGCGGGCCATCAGCATTGCGATTCTTGCAATGGGCGGCGAAGGCGGCGGTGTACTGGCGGACTGGATTGTTGATTTGGCGGAGCACTCCGGCTACTGCGCACAGACCACTTCGGTGCCGGGTGTGGCACAGCGGACGGGCGCGACGATCTATTACGTTGAGATTTTTCCGGATGCAGCGGTGCGAAGTTCTGGCAAAGAACCGGTGCTCGCGCTGATGCCGGTTCCCGGCGAAGTGGACATCGTGATCGCGTCGGAGTTGATGGAGGCGGGCCGCGCGGTGCAACGCGGCCTGGTAACGCCGGAGCGTACGACGTTTGTTGCGTCGACGCATCGCGTCTACTCAATGACGGAAAAAACTGCAGCCGACGACGGACGAGTGGATGCGGCGAAGTTGGCTGAAGGCTGCCAGAAAGCGGCGAAGGTCGCGCTCTTGCGGGATTTTGCGCGAATCGCTTCGGAGAAGCGCAGCGTGATCAGCGCAGTGCTGTTTGGAGCCTTGGCGGAGACGGAGGCTTTGCCTTTTTCGCCGTCGCAGTTTGAAGAGGCGATCCGGCGGGGCGGCGTCGGAGTGGAATCCAGCTTATCCGCTTTTGCTGCCGGACTGGCTGCTGCAAAGGATAAATCCGAAGCAGTCCGCGGCGAGTCCAGCACGCAGTCTCTGCCTACCAGGCCCGGCAAACAATTGGAGAAGTTGGTCGCCCGTATTACAGATCAATTCCCTGCGCCGTGCCACGAGGTTCTGTTCGCTGCTACGGTGCGGCTCACGGATTATCAGGATGCGAGCTATGCGGAGAAGTATCTCAGCTGTCTCGAGGCGATTCGCGATGTGGACCAGCAATTCGGCGACGGCCGATTTTTGCTCCTGCGAGAGTGCGCCCGTTTTCTGGCGCTGTGGATGAGCTATGAAGATGCGATTCGCGTAGCGGACCTGAAAATCCGGAGCGCCCGATTTTCGCGAGTGCAGCAAGAGTCGCAAACCAACGGCGAACAGATTTTGCAAATCCATGAATTTCTTTACCCACAAGCGCAGGAGATCGCGGACATTCTGCCGCGCGGGATTGGAGCCTGGCTGCTGAAGTCCAAATCGGCGAGTCGGTTAGTGGCGAGATTCGCCGGGCACGGACGTACGGTGCAGACCACGTCAGTGCGCGGGTTCCTGCAGCTAAGGCTCTTGGCGGGAATGCGACGTTGGAGGCGCGGTTCGCTGCGATTTTTCGAAGAAGAGAAGCAGATGGCCAATTGGCTCGAGCGGGTTC
>Ga0335080_10001008_pt1 | contig 26853 bp, 28 predicted proteins | sample Lox_Sample_34_FD_206720 | JGI IMG/M metagenome (GOLD analysis project Ga0335080, IMG submission 206720) | Soil microbial communities from Loxahatchee National Wildlife Refuge, Florida, United States - Lox_Sample_3.4 | ecosystem: Environmental > Terrestrial > Soil > Wetlands | place: USA... | reverse complement strand
TTCCATGAGAAGGCCCGGCCCGGCCGAGATCATGGAGAGTTTCTCCAGGTGGGCGGCGATGGTATCGAGGTCGGCCAGCACATGCTCGACCGGGCGGATGGAAAAACGCGCCCCCTTGTAGACCGGGCAGAACGCGCAGCGGTTCCAGTGGCAGTTGCGCGTGACGCGGACCAGGAGGCTTCTGGCCTCGCTGGGTGGGCGGATCGGCCCCTGTTCGAAGCCGTGATAGGTGTCGTTATTAACAGGGTTCATGGCTTTTCCGTTTCACTCTCCCCCAGTTCCTTCAGATAGCGTTCCGCCGGAGAGAATCCCTGGTCGGCCGCCTTCCGAAGCCAGGCCACCGCCTCGCCCCGGTCCTTCGCCACCCCGATTCCCCGGGCGTACATGAGCCCCACCAGGAGCTCCGCCTCGCCGTCACCCTGGCCGGCCGCTTCATGCATCCAGTGAAACGCTTCGCCTCGGTCCCTGGCGACCCCGTCCCCCTTGAGGTACATGAAAGCCAGGTCGATCCGTGCCCTGACGTGACCCTGTTCGGCGGCCAGCCGCATCCAGCGGGCAGCCTCCCCGCGGGCCCTGGCCACCCCCTCGCCCCTGGCGTACATGAGGCCCAGGTTGTAGCATGCCTTGACGTTCTTTTGCTCAGCAGCCAGCCGGAACCAGTGCGCAGCCTCGTTGAGGTCCCTGGCGACACCCTCCCCCTTCAGATAGAGGAGACCCAGGTTGTACTGGGCGCCGGCATGCCCGTGGCCGGCGGCCAGGCGGAACCAGGTTGCCGCCACGACCGGGTCCCTCGCCACCCCTTCCCCCTTGTAGTGCATGACGCCAATGGCGAACTCCCCTTCGGGGTCATTCTCGGCCCGGAACTCCCGGAGCGCCCCCTTGTAGTCCTTCTGCCGGTAGGACTCCATGGCCGTGCCGGCGCAACCGCTGAGGAGAGCGAGCAGAAGAAGGAGCGTGCCGGTCGCCAGCAGGCGCGGATACGCGAAGTCATATAGACGCGCATGTTCGTGTCCTTTGTACATCATGCTTCTTTTATCAGATTTTCCGCCGTGTTGCCACATAGAAAGGGTTAATCCATGTTTGCCTTTACCGAACGGCCGCTGAAATGATAGTATGACCGCATGATTCCCACCTTTGTAACGAGATACCTCCATACCCGTGCGCTCCGTACCCCCTGGCGGATCGATGGATGCAGCTCAGACGGTTTCAACGGTGCGGTGGTGATCCCCGCCCTGGCGGAAAGCGCCCATTTATTCGAAACGCTCCGGACGCTCGCCGCGAATCCTGCCCACATCCTCGCCCGGTTCCTTGTGCTGGTGGTCGTCAATCACCGTGAAGACGCCAGCGGCGGCGACAAGGAAGACAATCATGCCACGCTAGGGCAACTGGCCGATGCCAGCCGGGAGCTGCCCGGACTGCGGCTTACCTGGGTGGACGCAGCCTCGCCGGGCCTTGAGCTGCCTGCCAAGGGGGGTGGCGTGGGGCTGGCGCGAAAGATCGGCCTGGACCTGGCGCTGACCCGGCTCGATTTCACCGGCGAAACTCCCCTTCTCATATCCCTGGATGCCGACACTCTGGTGGAGCCTTCCTATCTCCGGGCCGTAACGGACCATTTCCGGAATTCCCGCCGCGGCGGGGCGGTCATCCCCTTCCGTCACCGGCCGGGCGTAACGCCGGCCGGACAGGATGCCATAGACCGTTACGAACTGTTTCTCAGGAGCTATGTCCTAGGGCTATCCCTGGCGGGCTCTCCTTATGCCTTCCATACGGTCGGGAGCGCCATGGCCTGCACAGCGACCGCCTATATACGGATGGGAGGAATGAACAGGAGAGCGGCAGCGGAGGATTTCTATTTCCTGCAGCAACTGCACCGGACCGCTGGTGTTGAGCAAATCCGGGGAACAACCGTATATCCTTCGGCTCGCCCGTCGCACCGGGTGCCGTTCGGCACCGGCCGCTCCGTATCCAGAGCCCTTTACGGGGAAAACGGCGGGCAGACGTTCTACCGGCCGGACTGCTTTCACATACTGGGGCAATGGCTCGCGTCTGCTAGTGAGGGAACAGAAGGGAGTACCGCCGATCTTCCGGCGCAGGCGGCGGAGATATCTCCCCACCTTGCCGCCTACCTGGAAGAAGCGTCCTTTGCCGGCGCCTGGGAGGGGCTGCGGGACAACCACGCGCAAGGGGAGCCCCTCCGCCGGGCATTCCATGGCTGGTTCGACGGCCTGCGTACCATGAAGCTCATCCACCATCTCTCCGCGGCCGCCTTCCCCCGTTGCGGTCCGGAGGAAGCGCTCCCGCCGCTCCTGGAACGGGCCGATCTCGAATGCCCCGCCGGAGTTTCGGACCAGCTGGAACTGCTCAGGGATTATCAGGGCCATGCATCACGTCAGCCGGAGGTTTGCCGCTAAGAGAAGGCTTTCTTCTTGATAAACCTGTGTCTTTGTGGAATAGTTAGTTAGTTTCCATTCGGAAACTCCGGATGAGACACTATTGGTTTTCACTTCGGAAATGAGGAATTTTTCGTCCTGGCAAGGAAATCGAGGGGTTGCGCGGAGGCGTACAACAGGTACGCCGCACAAGCAAGCCCGCAGGTTGACACAGCCAGGGCGGAAAAGAACCATTTCCGAAATCGCCGACAAGAGGCATGGACGAGATACATGTATTGCGCCTATTACGGCTTCAAGGAAAAACCGTTCACCGTCACCCCCAATCCCCGCTTTGTCTTCCTGAGCAAGAACCATAAGGAGGCCTTCGCCCACCTCCTCTACGGCATCGACAACCACGCCGGCTTCATCGTCCTTACCGGCGAGGTCGGGACCGGCAAAACCACCGTGCTCAGGACCCTGCTCGTTCAGTGCGACAAGGCAACCACGCGCAGCGCCCTGATCCTCAACCCATCGCTTTCCGCCACCGACCTTCTGCGGGCCATCAACCGCGAATACGGCATCGCCTGGGAAGGGCTCTCCGGCGCGGAGCTGCTGGATGCCCTGAACCGTTTCCTGCTCGAAGAGAACAAGGCCGGACGCACCGTGGTGCTGGTCATCGACGAGGCGCAGAATCTGGATCCGCCGGTCCTGGAGCAGATCCGTATGATCTCCAACCTGGAGACCGAGACTGACAAGCTGATCCAGATCGTCCTGGCGGGGCAGCCCGAACTGGCGCAGATGCTGGAAAAAACCGAGCTGCGCCAGTTCAGGCAACGGGTCACCGTGCGCTATCACCTTGCGGCCATGGATTTCGACGATACGAAAGCCTATATCGAGCACCGCCTCGAAGTGGCGGGGGGATGGAAGGCTGCCACGTTTACCGGGCCTGCCCTGAAGGGGATATTCCGCTATACGGGCGGCATTCCGCGCCTCATCAACATCGTCTGTGACCGGGCTCTGCTCATTGGCTACATTGATGAAAGCAAGGAGATATCCGGCCCCATGGCGGCCCGTGCCGTAGCAGAGATGAAGGAGCACAGGGGCCGGTCGCGGCTATACCGTCTGGCCTGGGGAGTAGTGCTGGCCGCATCTGCAATCATCGCCGGGATTTATTTTTACATGAGCCGGCCGGCGGGGAAAATCCATGCCTCGCTTGCTTCGCCGCATGTCACTGCCGCACCCGCGAAGTCGGATACGGAGTAAGCGGATCGGAGGAAGCGGCGAAAGGCCGGAAAGGACGGGGGAAGAGCGGGGATGAGTTCCATACTGGAAGCATTGAAAAAACTGGAGGATGAAAAGGCAGCCCGTTTGAGTGGTGCGGGGAATATCGCCGGCAAGGTCTTGAAGGCCGGCCGCAGGCCGAGACAGAAACCGGTTTGGTTGCTCCCTGCGGGAATGGTGATGGCCGCCATGGTTGCGGCCGCCATAACCTATGGCCTCATGGGCGGGTTTACCTCTGGAAAGGCCCCGGCACCCACGCCACCGCCGGCCGTTGCTCCGCTCCGGCCTCAACCGACCCAGGCGCCCGTCGCAGCGACCTCCGCACAGCCGGTTTCACTACCCGCACCGGTTTCAGCACGCGCAACCCGGCGTGCAAGCGCCATCCCCAAATCCCCGTCTTCTCCGGCCCCACGACGGGAGCCCGTAACAGAGCTATATTCTCGGCCGTCCATTGAACCCAGGCATGAAGAACGGTCCGTTGCCCCGCCTCCAGCCGCGGTTGTGGAAGATACTCCTTCCCTGAAGGTCTCGGGCATCGCCTGGCAGAAGGACGGCGCCGACCGCCTGGCGGTTGTCAACGGCAGGACCGTTGCTGAAGGTGGCGTCATCGAGGGGGCCAGGGTCGACGAGATATTTCCGGACCGGGTGCGATTTTCCCATGCCGGCCGGAAGTTTGAAGTCACTCTGGGGAAAATACCGGCGAACAATCCCTGAACCGGGTCTTTCCATGAAGATCGACATCAACAAAGAAGAGGAGTGGGAGGCCATCTGCAAAAAGTGCGGCCTCTGCTGCTTCGAAAAGATCGAGCAGGAAAACGGCGCGATTTTTTTTACCCAGACCCCCTGCCGCTATCTGGACATCGTCACGCGAAAGTGCAAGATCTATGACCGGCGGTTCGATATCAACCCGGAGTGCGTGAAACTGACTCCTGAACTGGTGAAAAGGATTAACTGGCTTCACGATGGATGCGGCTACAGGAAAAAGCTCGGATTAAAGAAGACCTGAATCCGTGAGGCTAGCTGCCAGCTATTAAATCGCGTTGCAATCAAAATGAGTACTAGGCGGCGAGGAGGGGGCGACGTAGGCGTACATTGTAAGTACGTTGAGGAGCCCCTGACGAAGCCAACAACGTAATCGTTTGATTGCGGCTCGGTTTTAGACCAACTCCCCGCAGAGCACTCCCCTGCACGTCCCGGTAATCCGGACGACGATCTCTTCATTTACCATCGAAGCTTCGCCGGGAACCATCACCTGGATGTAATTGCGCGATAACCCCTTCAGCATCCCATCACCTATCTTCTCCTGCACCAGGACTTTCAGTTCACGGCCGATGAAACTCCCGTGATAGGCGCGTTTTTTCTGGTCCGAGAGCCGGCGCAGGGCCGCGGCGCGCTCGTGGACAAGATTGCTCGAAACCTGGCCGGGCATGGTCGCGGCCGGTGTCCCCGGGCGGGGGGAGAACGGGAAAACGTGCAGATAGGCGATGGGGAGCGATTCAATGAAGCCGTAAGATGCCTCGAACTCACGGTCCGACTCGCCGGGAAACCCCGCGATCATGTCGCAGCCGATGCATATGTCGGGAACGGCGGCCGCCAGTTCTTCGATCACCTCCCGGAACAGCTCCGTGGTGTAATGGCGGTTCATCCGCGCCAGGACTTGATCATGGCCGCTCTGCAGGGGGATATGCAGGTGCGGGCAGATAATCTTCGCGGTGGCGAGAAACCGGACGAGAGAAGGTGTGATCTCGGTCGGCTCCACCGAACCGAGGCGCAGGCGCTGCACCAGCCGCTCCTTTTCGACAATCTCAAGGAGGTCGAGCAGTTGCCGCCTCGGGTCGAGATCTAGCCCGTACCCGCCGAGATGGATGCCGGTCAGGACCACCTCCTTGAAACCTTTCTGCGCAAAGATCCTGATCCCTTCCAGGACCTCTTCCGGCGGGATGCTTCTGCTCCTCCCCCGGGCGTAGGGGACAATGCAATAGGAGCAGAAGGCATCACAGCCGGTCTGCATCTGGAGAAACGCACGGGTATGCTCGGTAAAGGTCTCCAGGGCCACCCCGCCGGCCCTCTCCTCCAGGGAGATGTCGGAAACCAGCACCCGCGGCTTCTCGCCGATCTCCTTCAAGAGGCCGGCGATCCCCTTCTTTTCGGTATTGCCGATGACCAGGTGCACCCCATCCATCCCCTTCAGCTCTTCCGGGGCTACCTGGGCATAACAGCCGGTGACCACGATCTTCGCTTCGGGCTGCCGTTTCCGGGCGCGGCGGATCAACCGGCGCGACTCGGCGTCGGTCCTGGCGGTTACGGTGCAGGTATTGATCACGTAAATGTCAGCCGCGTCCTCGAAGGGCACAACCTGAAAACCATCGCGCCCCAGGGCCTCGGCCATGGCCGCCGATTCGAACTGGTTGGTCTTGCAGCCGAGGGTGGTTATGGCTATACGTCGCATATGTTCTCTTGGCATAATCCTGAATCCGTGGGCATGAACGCCGTAATGAGCGAAAATGCCGGGGCCCTGACCATTTATGCATTTCTTTCCGGCTTTATCGAGTGGGCTAACCGGGATAGTGAACCTGGCTGAATAGGCCCGGACAGAGGCATTCCGAGCGAGAGAGGCGTGAATGCCTCACGGATTCAGGATGATTCTTCAATCAAGTAATTGCGGAAAAAGACCGTTTCCTTATTCTATCCAGCCGCCGCCGAGGACCTCGTCCCCATCATAAAACACCACCGCCTGCCCCGGCGTTACCGCCTGCTCGGGCCTGTGAAAGCGCACTTGGGCGCGGTCTCCGGCAAGGGGGACTATGGTGCAGGCCACCGGCCGGTGGCGATACCGTATCTTGCAGGCGGCCTCCACGGAGGTATCCGGCGCGGGGGCGATCCAGTTCACTTCCGCTGCCATGAGCCCCTCGCTGGTCAGCTCGTCCTTCCCTCCCACCGTCACTTCATTCCTGGCCATGTCTACACCGAGCACATATAGAGGATGGGCATGGGCCACCCCCAGCCCTTTCCGCTGGCCGATGGTGAAGCGGTAGGCGCCGTTATGCCTGCCGAGCACGTTCCCCCGGCAATCCACGATGTTCCCCGGCTGGCAGGCCTTGCCGCGCTCCTCTTCGATGAAGCGCACGTAATCGTTGTCCGGAATGAAGCAGATCTCCTGGCTCTCCCCTTTGTCCGCCACCGGCAGGCCGAAACCGGCGGCCAGCAGGCGCACCTCCCGTTTGGTCATCCCGCCAAGGGGAAAGAGGGTCTCGGCAAGCTGTTCCTGGGTCAGGGAAAAAAGGAAATAGGACTGGTCCTTCCCCTCGTCCATCCCTTTTAGCAGATGACAACGGCCGGTGTCATCCACGGACTTTCGGACATAGTGGCCGGTGGCGAGATAATCGGCGTCCAGCTCGCGCGCCTTCTTGAGCAGCAGACCGAATTTGATGCGCTGATTGCAGCGGGCACAGGGATTCGGGGTGCGGCCATGGAAATATTCCGCGACAAAGTCGTCAATCACCAGCCGCTGGAAATCTTCCGCGAAATTTACCACATGAAAGGGGATGCCGAGCTGTTTCGCAACCATGCCCGCGTCCCGGACGTTATCCGGCACCGGCGGTGCGCCGCTGGCATCGGCGTTCGGGGCGACAGGTTTCCCCAGATCCCGGACCACCATGGTGACGCCGACAACGTCATACCCCTCATCTTTGAGGAGGGCGGCGGTCACCGAGGAATCCACCCCGCCGCTCATGGCAACGGCTACCCGTTTATTTCTTTTCTTTTCCGACATAACAATCCCGATTGCGCAACCTGGGTCCTGACTGGGTCCCGTCCCCCTTTTTCCCCCTCCCTGCCCCCACATCCGACAGAAAAGCCCGGGACACAGACATTCCGGGCATATGAGTCGGGTCGTGCAGATGTAGTCCGTCAATTCCCGCCGGCAAGCCGGTTCTTCAGGGCCTCATGCTCCGTGGCAAGTGCCGCCAGTTTCTTTTCCAGCTCGCGGATCTGCTCGAACAGGCAGGCAATGGCCTTGGCCTCCGGGTCGGGAAGATTGCCGTGCTCCAGGTCCATCCTCTCCCCCGGTCTTTCCACCGCCATCACCACCCGGCCGGGAATCCCCACCACCGTGGAATTGGCCGGTACTTCCTTGACCACCACCGAATTGGAGCCGATCTTGCTCCCCTTGCCCACCGTAAAAGGCCCCAGCACCTTGGCGCCGGAGCCGATCACCACGTTGTCGCCGATGGTGGGATGTCGCTTGGCCTTCTCCCAGCTTACACCCCCCAGCGTTACGCCATGGTACAGGGTGACGTTGTCTCCTATCTCAGCCGTCTCGCCAATCACGACCCCCATGCCGTGGTCGATGAAAAACCCCTTGCCGATCCGCGCGCCCGGATGAATTTCGATGCCGGTCAGGAACCTGCCGATATGGGAGATGAACCTGCCGGTGAAAAGGAAGCCATGCCTCCAGAAAAAGTGACTGATCCTGTGGAACCAGATGGCATGGAGCCCCGGATAGCAGAACAGCACCTCCGGTATGCTCCTCGCAGCCGGGTCCCGGTCAAAAACCGACTTGATATCTTCCCTCAACCGCGAGAACATGAGCACTCACCAACTTCCCGGCAGCCATCGCCTGGTTTCGTCCATATTATTCGACAAAAATCCATATTGAATTCTCCATAACATACCTTACTAAAACTGTCAACTATTTTGTGGGTGGACATGGGCCGACGAATCTCTTGACACGGCGTCTCCTTTAGGCTATAGAAACATATTTGCAACTAATATATATCTTGAGAATTTCATGCCTCAACCACTACGCCTGATGATTGTTATCGCTCTGGTTGCGGTTTCTCCGCAGGTCTTTGCCTCGGATGTCATGGATATCACCTTTTCGGCCCGCAACGGCGGCAGCGTGCTATTCAGCCACCGAAAACACCTTGAGAGCCAGCAGATCAACGACAACTGCAACCTCTGCCACGAAAAGATCTTCAAGCTCGACAACAGACGCCCCGTGACCATGGCCGAGATGGCAAAGGGAAAGTCGTGCGGCGCCTGCCACGGCAGGATCGCCTTCGGTCTTGCCGAGTGCGGGCGCTGTCATGCCATCAGGGATATCACATTCCGTGTCGAACCGACCGGCAACGTCACCTTTGTCCATGCGCCCCACACGGCGAAGCTGGCGTGCAGAACATGCCATCCGCGGCTCTTCAGGACGGGCAGGAACCGCCCGGTCAGCATGGCGGAGATGGAAAAGGGGAAGTCCTGCGGGGCGTGTCACAGGGGAGAAAAGGCCTTTCCCCTGGCTGACTGCTCCCGCTGTCACATGGCTGGCAATGTTCTCATGAAAGTGACCGGCGCCGGCCCGGTGACCTTCAGTCATTCATTTCATACCAGGATTCATCGCTGCGTCGATTGTCATCCGAAGGTATTTCCTCTCGGCTACAGCCGCAGCCGCCCGCGGGCGACCATGCTCGACATGGACCGGGGCAAATCGTGCGGGGCCTGCCACGATGACTATAGTGCGTTTACAACGAGGGAGAATTGTGTCCGTTGTCACAACATGTAGGAATATTCCGGATTTTATGGGCTTTTGCAGTAAGATTACCAGGGTCTTGATAAAGGGTATATCGTTGCTGAATCAAATAATCGGAGCTGTATTTATCCTTTTTCTCATCTGCGGGAACGCCTTTTCCGCAGCGGGAGGTGAGGTCCCGTCGTTTTCTACCGGCCCCGACCTTCGCGGCGCCCTGGAGATCCGCACGGCATCTGCATCTGGAAAGTCCGCCGACGGCGGTAACAGCCGGCCCTCGGGTAACGCAGATGAAGAATACAACAGGATGGCGGCGGACGGCAACGCCGTAGTCATGAACAATCTCGGGGTCGATTACGCCAGAGGGGAAAAGGTCCCGCCCAATTATGCCGAAGCTTTCAAATGGTTCCAGATGGCCGCGCGGCAAGGGCTCCCCGAGGCCCAGTTCAACCTTGGGGTCCTTTTCGTGACCGGCCGCGGGACTCCAGAAAACGACGGCAGCGCCGCCGCGTGGTTCAGGCGGGTGGCGGAACGAGGCGATGCCGAGTCACAGAACATCATGGGGTGGCTCTGCGAAAACGGGCGCGGCGTGCCTCGGGACAGCACAGCCGCAGCAGGCTGGTATCGCATGGCAGCCGCGAAGTGGCACCTGGCCGCCCTGGACAATCTCGGCAGAATGTATCTGGGCGGTCATCTGGCGCCCGCCGATGCCACTGAAAAGGCCAGATGGGAGCAAATATCCGCTGCGCATCCCCTCCCCGAAGCGCTCTACCTCATGGGCATGGCATGTTCCGGCGGGACCGGGGTCCCGCGCAACTTCACGGAAGCGGCCATCTGGCTGCGCGTGGCAGCCCTGCACGGACATATCGAGGCCGCCCATATACTGGGGACAGCCTTTGACACCGGCGAATGGGGGGCGAAAAACCCCGCGGAAGCCGCCGGATGGTTCCTGCTGGCCGCAAGACACGGCTGCGCCGGTGCGCAATACCGGATCGGCATGATGTACGCCGAGGGGCGCGGCGTAACACAGGACCTGGTCCAGGCCTATGCGTGGCTGGATATCGCCGCCAGGCAGGGGTTGACGGAGGCCGCGGCAAAGAGGGACATCATAGCCGGGCAGACGACCCGGAAGGATTTCTATGCCGCCCAGAGGCTCAAGCGTGACTGGCTGCAAACCGATGGAATTATTGCCAGATAGTAAAGATCTCTTTTTTTTGGAGTTGTAAATAAAATTCTGATAAGGAGCCAAGATGAGAAAGAATTGTATTGGAAAAGTTCTGGCGATCATTCTTGCGATCCCGCTCGTTCTGGGGATGGCGACCCTCGCCGCTGCGGCGGATGCAGGAGGGAAACCGGTGTTGACGGCGGACGACTGCATCAAATGCCATGCAGGCCCGCCGTCGGACATCGCCGCGGCCGGCGCCGGGCACAAGACGATCACCTGCTTTGACTGTCATTCCGGCCACCGCCCCGCTTCGCAAAACAATATCCCTAATTGCAACCAGTGCCATTCGGGGAAACCGCACTACGATCTGAAGGGATGCCTTGGATGCCACAAAAATCCGCACACCCCGCTCAAGATATCTTTCGGCAACAATGTCACCGATCCCTGCCTGACCTGCCATTCCCAGCAGATCAAGCAGCTTCGGGAAAACAAGAGCAAGCACTCCGCTCTGTACTGCTCGAGTTGCCACTCCGTGCACCGCATAGTGCCCCAGTGCACGCAGTGCCACAAGCCGCATTCGGACGACATGACTCAGGCCGACTGTAAGAAATGCCACAAGGCCCACATGCCGAAAGTTGTTACCTACGGGGCGGACATCCCCAACAAGGATTGCGGCGCGTGCCACCAGAAGGCATTTAACCTGCTGAACGCCAGCAAGGCCAAACACAGTAAACTGGCCTGTGCCTTCTGTCATGCCGGAAAACACAAGATGGTGCCCAATTGCCAGAACTGCCATAATGTACCTCATCCCGCCGGCATGATGGCCAAATTCCCGAGATGCTACGACTGCCACTACATTGCCCATGACCTGAACAACTGGCCTGCGGCGAAGTCCGGGGCCGCTCAGGAAATGTCCAAGGAGATGGCCAAGAAAAAGAAGAAGCAATAGCAACCAGCCGCTGGCCGCTAGCAGCTAGCGGCTGGCAACGAAACAAGAGACGCAAGGGAATATGTCGCTTCCCTTGCGTCTTTTCATTACAGGGCAATATCTTCGTACAGTGGCAGTCCGAGGCCATCCTGACGACGGCAGTCATCTCATTCCGCCGCCATGTCCGCCACCGCCGCCACCGTGGCCGCCACTGCCCCCCGCAAACCCGCCACCGCCCGCATGCCCGCCACCGCCCGCATGACCGCCACCACTACCCGCATGGGCGCCACCGGCCGGCGCGCTGCTTACGCCCGATCGTGAACCGCCGCCTGCGCCTGCGGGAGCGCTGACGCCGCTTGCGCCATGAACGGTCCCGCCGCGCATTCCACCACTCACTGGAACACTGCCATGCGGCGCATTGAAAATAGTCCTCGCACTCTGCGGCACACCGGTGGAGATGAAATTGCGCGACGGCTTCACCCCTATACCGGCAAAGGTCCTGCCGCGGAACCTGTCCACCGGATCGATCCTGAACACATGATTCCGGCTGACATCGTTGAAGTGGTTGGTGAAGATCACGAAATGATGGTGAAAGAACACATGCCGATGAAAATCCCGCAGGATGAAGAACCCGGGGTACCAGAAGTCGCTCCACCAGAACGGATACGGCACCCAGGCATAGAGATCGTAGTAATCCGGGGGCGGACAGTAGTATGTGATAATCGGCGGCCCCTCGCTGCCATAAGCCGAAGAGATCACGGACGGATTCGGATAGTTTTCACAGGAAACCGGTTCATCCGGCGACGGCTCGCCTACGTACTGCCTTACCGTCATGCCGGCGCCGGCAACGACCTCATCGAATCGCTTCAGAGCCTCGTCCCGCCTCATCGGCAACCGTTCATCCTCGGCTGCTTCCGACACAGCCTGCCTCAGCTCGGCGACGATGTCCGGCGTCACCGGATACTCGGCGATCCAGCCGTTACGGGGAACAATTCCCTTCTCCCCCAGGCTGCTTTCGGCCGTGATCGGATCATCCGTCGCAACGACACCCAGGCCGGACGCCAGCTCAACGGCCAGGGCGCCTTCGGTTATGAGAGGCTGGCTGATGGGCGGTGGGCCTCTCCTCCCCTGCTCCGTCTGCGCCATTGCCACCACCGGCAGCATCACCAGCAGCAACACCGTGAAGAAAATCCCGAAACAAACTTTCGACAGGCCTTTCATGATATATTCCTTTCTCAATGGGGGCAGCAAGTTGCGAATATCCTGTCCAGCAATCTCTTCTTCTCACCATCTGCCGGACTAAATTGATCTTTATTTATATTATACGCCTGAATCTATGAGCATAAAAGCCATAAGCATGCGGAAAAGCCGGTGCCCTCTGCAACGGTTCGGAGTATTGTCCGTCAATTGAATCAACAGTTGCCCAAACAAGATTTAATTGACAGATGATTGCAGTTATCTTAGTTTTTGAATTTGAATGTAGATGATTTTTTTCATAGCTATCAATGATGGGTAATTAATGCAAAACGACAACTCCTCGATAATCGAGATAGCCGGCCTCTGCAAGTCCTACCGGCGCGGCAGCCAGATCATCCCTGTGCTGGAGGATATCACCTTCGACATAGCCCGAGGAGAGTTCCTGGCACTCATGGGGCCGTCCGGCTCGGGGAAGAGTACCCTGCTGAACCTCATCGCCGGAATCGACAGGGCGGACAGCGGGACGGTGAGGGTCGCGGGGGTCGATATCACCACCATGTCGGAAGCCGAGCTGGCCGGCTGGCGTGCCGCCCATGTGGGCTTCATCTTCCAGTTCTACAACCTGATGCCGGTTCTTACCGCCTTCGAAAATGTGGAGTTGCCCCTCCTTCTGACCGGCCTATCCCGCAAAGAGCGGAGGGCTCATGCGGAACTGGCGCTCAGGATGGTCAACCTGGAAGACCGGATGGATCATTATCCGTCCCAGCTCTCCGGCGGCCAGCAGCAGCGGGTCGCCATCGCCCGGGCCATTGTCGCCGACCCGGTGCTGCTCGTGGCTGACGAGCCGACCGGCGACCTGGACCGGGTTTCCGCCGAAGATGTCCTGCAGCTCATGGGCCGCCTGGTTCACGATTTCGGCAAAACCATCGTCATGGTGACCCATGATCCCCGCGCAGCCGGCAAGGCGCATCTGGTCAGGCATCTGGAAAAAGGGGTGCTGACTGCGTAACGCACGTCGCACGAAAGAACAATGTTCTTCATCAAACTCGTCATCCGCAACGCCTTCCGCCACCGTCTCCGCACCTGCCTGACCATTGCCGGCGTGGCCATCGCCATTCTCGCCTTCGGCATGCTGCGCACCCTGGTCGGTCTCTGGTACGTCGGGGTCGAAAGCTCTTCAGCCTCCCGCCTCATCACCAGGAACGCCATCTCCCTGATTTTTCCCCTCCCTATCGCCTATGCCGAGAGGATCCGCCAGGTTCCGGGGGTGAAGACCGTCTCTTACGGCGACTGGTTCGGCGGCATCTACATCGACGAGAAGCATTTTTTCGCCAGCTACGCCATTGAGCCCGAGCGCTACCTGGACCTTTACCCGGAATTCATCCTCACGCGGGAGGAGAGGGAGGCCTTTGTCCGTGACCGGAAGGGTTGTGTGGTGGGGAAGAAACTGGCAGACAAATACGGTTGGAAGATCGGCGATCTGATCACCCTCAAGGGGACGATTTATCCCGGCCAGTGGGAGTTCGCCCTGCGCGGCATCTATCGGGGGAAGGACAAGGGGACCGAGGAGCGCGTGCTGATGTTCCACTGGGACTACCTGAACGAGGTCCTGAAAAAGACCGTTCCGGCCCGGGCGGACCAGGTGGGCTATTACATTATCGGGGTGACCGATCCGGCACGGGCCGCCGAGGTGGCTCTGGACGTGGACCGGACCTTCAAGAACTCCCTGGCGGAGACTATGACCGAAACGGAGCGGGCCTTCCAGCTTGGCTTCGTGGCCATGACCGAGGCGATCATGATCGCCATCCAGATCGTCTCCTACGTGGTCATCGTCATCATCATGGTGGTGGCGGCCAACACCATGGCGATGACGGCGCGTGAGCGGATCCCCGAATACGCCACCCTGAAGACCCTGGGCTTCGGGACAGAACACATCGCGGCGATCGTCTTCGGCGAGTCTGTTTTCATCTCGCTGCTCGGCGGCGTGCTTGGTGTGCTCCTCACCTTCCCCGCGTCGCACTGGATAGAGACGGAACTGGCCCAGTATTTCCCCTATTTCAGCGTCTCCAGGGCCACCATCTACATCGACCTGGCAACCGCCTGCGGCATCGGCGCGGTGGCGGCGCTCTTCCCCACCTGGCGGGGCGCCACAATCCGGATTGCGGACGGATTGCGGAGGATCGGCTGATGGCCATTCCCTGCTATTACAGCTTCCGCAATCTCTGGACCAGGCGCCTGACCACGGTATTGACCTCCCTGGGCATGGCCCTGGTGGTCTTCGTCTTCGCCGCCACCATGATGCTGGCCGAAGGGCTGCAGAAGACACTGGTGGAAACGGGCTCTTACGACAACGTGGTGGTCATCCGAAAATCCGCCAATTCCGAGGTACAGAGCGGCGTCGAGCGGGGCCAGGCGGCCATCGTCGAGAGCCTCCCCGAAGTGGCAACCGGACCGGACGGACGGCCCCTTCTGGACAAGGAACTGGTGGTCCTCATCAACCTGACCAAGCGGGGGACCGACAAGCCGGCCAACGTGGTGATCAGGGGGGTGGGCCCCGACGGCCTCGCCCTCCGGCCGCAGGTCAGGCTGGTTGCAGGGCGGATGCCGCGCCCCGGCTCGGCGGAGGTCATCGCCGGGAAGAACATTGCCGAGCGTTTTCAGGGGGGAGGGATCGGCGAATCCATCCGTTTCGGCATGCGCGACTGGACCGTGGTGGGGACATTCAGCGCCGGCACGACCGGCTTCAACTCGGAGATATGGGGGGACGTGGATCTGCTCATGCAGGCCTTCCGCAGGCCGGTCTATTCGTCCGTGCTGTTCCGGCTGCGCGATTCGTCCGCTTTCGAGGGGGCCAGGGAACTGATCGAGGGGGACCCCCGCCTGACCCTCGAAGCCAAGCGTGAGACGCGCTATTATCGCGACCAGTCCGAGCAGATGGCCACTTTCCTGCGCATACTGGGCATTTCGCTGACCCTGGTCTTTTCCGTGGGAGCGATGATCGGCGCCATGATCACCATGTATGCGGCGGTGGCTAACAGGATCACCGAGATCGGCACCATGCGCGCCCTGGGGTTCGGGAGGCTGAGCATTCTCGCGGCGTTCATCCTGGAGTCTCTGCTCCTGGGGCTCACGGGAGGAATGCTCGGCCTCTTCTTCTCGTCTTTCATGCAGCTCATCACCATTTCCACCATGAACTGGCAGACCTTTTCCGAACTGGCCTTCAATTTTACCCTGACCTTCGGGATTGTCTGGAAATCGCTCCTCTTTTCGCTTATCATGGGGCTTGTCGGCGGGGTGCTGCCGGCATTCAGGGCGGCGCGCATGAACATCGTCGAAGCTTTGCGGGCGTCTTAAAAAGGGATCAATGATGAAGCAACTCAATTTCACTTCCAGGCACGCGGCCGTCCTGCTGGTTGCAGTCTCGTTTCTGCTCTACGGGCTTGATTACCTGCTCTTCGGCCATCTGCCCGATGTGGCCGCGGGCTTTATCGGCAATTTCGCTTTTCTCCCCATCTATGTTCTGTTCGTCACCCTGGTTATCGAGCGGGTCATAAAAGAACGTGAAAAATTGTTATTGCGGCAGAAACTCAATATGGTGATCGGTCTCTTTTTCAGCGAGGCGGGGTCCGCTATGGTCCGCTGTCTGTCCGGTTTTCTCATGGGACCCGCTGATCTCAGGCAACGGCTCATGATAAACGCCCACTGGAGCGACGGCGATTTCAGGAATGCGGCTGATTTCCTCGAGGGGTGCAAACTCAGTATGGACAGCCGCTCGGCGGACCTTGCGCAGCTGCGGGATCATCTCGCCGGGAAAAAGGGTTTCCTGCTGGGGCTTATGGAAAACCCCAACCTTCTTGAACATGACGATTTTACGGATCTCTTGTGGGCTGTTTCACATCTCGTGCAGGAACTGGAACTGCGGAGATCGTTAACGGGGCTGCCGGAACCCGACCTGAACCACCTGTCGGGCGACATTCAGCGGGCATATTCCTACCTTCTGCGGGAATGGCTCTTTTACATGAAACACCTGAAAGCCGATTATCCCTATCTCTATTCCCTGGCCCTGCGCATGAACCCGCTCAATCCGCAGGCGGGGCCGGAAGTGGTATAGCCTTACCAATTACCAGGTGGGCTTGAGACCGACCTCCTCGATGAAAGTGCGGACCACATGGATCTCGTCCAGGGTCAGGTCGACAAACTGTAGTCCCATCCCTTTTGGAAGTGCCGATGATTTCGGGTTATCCGGCTCGTTCGTCCAGGCCACCCGCGACTTGCACCTGATCGGTTTTTCATACACCGGTAACTTGAACTCGACAAGTAGCGTAGTGTCGGCGGGCAGTATTCTTTCCGACTCGATGAAGATGCCGCCGAGACTCATGTTCACTGAATAATCACTCATCAACTTTTCTTTTTTCTCTCCATAGTAAACGGCAAAGCGGACATTGACGCGCGGGTCGCCGAAGTCCATCTTCATTGCCGTATTGCCGGAGAAATATCCCTGTGCGGTTCCCATGACCTAGCGCCTCCTTTCAGCCCATCGCCTTCCTGCATATCTTATCGTTTGAATTGCAACTTTCTTTAGCGGAAAGGTCGCTGCAATCTCCCGATTCCTGCATGCAGGCGGGTCCACGAGCGAAAGGGCGCCGGCCTGTCAGGAAGCGCTTTTCTGCAAGGCATCCCTGAAGGCAGTCATGACCGCGGCATGCTGCTCTTCGGCCAGCCTGGGGAGCTCTCCGGCATCCTGCAGGGCGTCGTCCCTGCCGATCTGCTCCAGCTGGGCACAGATAACTCCCAGCTTCATTGCCCCCAGGCTCAGGCTGGTGGATTTCAGTGTATGGGCCGATGTCGTCAGCAACTGGCTGTCGGAGTTGCTGATCGCGGTCCTGATCCCTTCCATGAGTGGCGGCGAGGATTTGAGATACATGGTCATGAGCCGGAGGCGCAGGTCCGGTGAATTCGGTTTCTGCAGCACTTTAAGCGCATCGAGCACGCTCCAGTCGATGGCCCCCGCCTGACTTGAGTCAGCGACACTTGCATCAATCGCCATAACCATACCCCCTTGCAATGCATTGCGAAATGTTTCATTCTTGTCACAATGCGGTCGATTTAAGCACAAATTCAGTTAAACCACAAGCTTTGACATGGCCGGTTGCAGGTTTATTGAGAAAAAAGGGGAAGAACCGGAGGTTGTCTAATCCCATTCCGGTCAACTAAAAAAGCATTTGCTTTTTTAGGGACTTTGCTATAAATTAGCACCCTCCACAAGAGAATGTTAATATCCCTTCCAAAAGGCCGGATCACCTTGCAGAACAAGAAAACCATAAAAGAACTCAGGCAGGAAATCGATGCCGTGGATGACCGTGTCCTCGATCTCCTGAACAAGCGGGCCGCCCTGGTGATCGAGGTAGGGAAACTCAAATCCGCCAGGAAGGATGAGTTCCATGTCCCTAACAGGGAGCGGGAGATTTACGAGCGTCTGTCCGGTCAGAATCGCGGACCTTTTCCCAACGAAGCTGTAAAAAGCGTCTTCCGGGAGATTATCTCCGCCTCACTCGCCCTGGAGGCGCCGATGAAGGTCGCCTTCTTCGGTCCCAAGGCGACTTTCACCCATCTGGCCGCCATGCAGCAGTTCGGTCTATCCGCCGAGCTGGTGCCGCAGAAATCGATCCCGGCGGTCTTCGAGGAAGTGGGGAAAGGGCGCGCCAAGTACGGGGTGGTGCCTGTGGAGAATTCCACCGAGGGGATGGTCTCCCACACCCTCGACATGTTCATGGAAAGCGAACTGAAGATCAACGCCGAGGTGCTCCTGGAGATTCACCACTACCTTCTCTCCCGCACCGGCCGGCTGGAGGACATCAAGAAGGTCTATTCCCATCCACAGCCCATCGCCCAGTGCCGCGAATGGCTGGCGGAGCACCTCCCCAACGTGCCGGTGGTGGACGTGGCCTCCACGGCCGTGGCGGCGCAGATTGTCGGTGAGGACTACACGGCCGCAGCCATCGCCAGCGAGCTGGCCGCCACCATGTACGACCTGAAAATCGTACGGGAGCGGATCGAGGACCAGGTCAACAACTTCACCCGCTTCCTCGTCATCGGCAAGGGATTGACCGAGCAGAGCGGCGACGACAAGACCTCATTGATGTTCTCGGTGAAGGACGAGGTTGGCATTCTCTACCGGATGCTGGAACCGTTCGCCAAGCGCGGCATCAACCTCTCCAAGATCGAGTCACGCCCCCTGAAGAAAAAAGCCTGGGAATACATTTTTTTCCTCGACCTGATGGGGCACATTGCCGACCCGGTAATCGGCGAGGCCTTGCAGGAGCTGAAGCAGTGCTGCCAGTTCGTAAAAGTCCTCGGGTCGTACCCCAGGGCTAAATAGCGTGGTGCAAGCTAAAAATGGAATAGAACGCGGATGACGCGGATTGAGCGGATTTCCACAGATCCAAACTCTTCGAATTTGGTTCTATCCGCGCAAATCCGTTCAAATCAGATTTGATCCGCGTTCCATACCTTTTATTTTTTTATTTGATTTAAGTTTTCACGACTTTGGAACCATTCATGCCCCTGATCAATAGATTGACCATAATCGGCGTCGGCCTCATCGGCGGATCGCTGGCCCGTGCCCTGCGGGCGAAAGGGGAAGTGGGCGAGATCGTCGGCGTCGGCCGCGGCGCGCCCAACCTGCAAAGGGCCGTAGAGCTGGGCGTCATTGACCGTTACACCCATGACCCGGTGGAAGGCGTGGCAGGAGCCGACATGGTCTTCCTGGCGATACCGGTCTGCTCCATAGTCGCCATGATAGAGCGGATCGCCCCTCATCTGGCGCCCGGCTGCGTGGTTACGGACGGCGGCAGCGTCAAGGGGGAGATAGTGGACGCCTGCGAGCCGCTCATGCCGTCAGGGACCTTCTTCGTCGGCGGCCACCCCATCGCCGGCACCGAGAAGTCGGGTGTCGATGCTTCGTTTACAACGCTCTACGAGGGAAGGCGCTGTATCCTGACCCCCACGCCGGGCACCGATCGCATCGCCCTGGACAGGGTCAGAAGGATGTGGGAGCTCACCGGTGCCGAAGTGGTGCTGATGGACACAGCCAAGCACGACCGGGTCCTGGCCGCCATATCCCATCTTCCGCACATGGTCGCCTACGCGCTGGTTGATGCTGTCGGAGACTACGACCGGTTCGACGAGAGCATCCTCAAATATTCAGCGGGCGGTTTCAAGGACTTCACCCGCATCGCCTCGTCCGATCCGGTCATGTGGCGCGACATCGCCATGATGAACCGGGACGGGGTCCTGGAGCTGATGGATTTTTTCACCGGCTATCTGGCCGAGCTGCGCACTCTGGTGGATAAAAAGGATGCCCGGGGTCTGGAGCGCTTCTTCGCCAGGTCCAAGGGAAAAAGGGACGCGATAATATAGGCTGAAGGTAGAAGGCTTAAGGCTTAAGGGAAAAGAGAATTTTAGTGCAGAGTTTGACCATACAACCTGCGCGGGCCATCCGCGGCGAGATAACGGTGCCGGGGGACAAATCCATCTCCCACCGGGCCATCATGTTCGGCTCCATAGCCAGGGGCGAGACCGTTGTCCGCGGCCTTCTCCGGGGTGAAGACAATATCGCCACCCTGAACGCCTTCCGCGCCATGGGTGTCGGCATCGAAGACGACGGTGCTCTCCTGCGGATCGCGGGAAAGGGGCTGCACGGCCTGTCCGAGCCCGGTGATGTCATCGATTGTGGCAATTCCGGGACATCCATGAGGCTCATCACCGGCCTTCTCGCCGGGCAGAAGTTCTTCTCCGTCCTGACTGGCGATCGCTACCTGCGTAATCGTCCCATGGGGCGGGTCATCGAGCCCCTCTCCCGCATGGGAGGATGCATCTTCGGCCGCGCCGGCGGCGACCGGGCGCCCCTGGCCATCGTCGGCAGGGAACTCGGGGGAGCAGCCCATGTCTCCAGGGTGGCCAGCGCCCAGGTGAAATCGGCGCTGCTGCTGGCCGGGCTTTACGCCTCAGGGGAAACGGAGGTGCGGGAGCCGCACCTCTCCCGGGACCATTCGGAACGGATGCTCCGTCATTTCGGCGCCGCCGTCGAGTCCTTCTGCGGCGGGGTCAGGATACGCGGGGGGAGCGAGCTGTCCGGACGGGACATATCCGTTCCGGGCGACATATCCTCGGCGGCCTTTTTTCTAGTTGCTGCGACCGTCGTTCCTGGCTCCGAGCTCCTCATCCGCCAGGTGGGCGTGAACCCGACACGGACCGGCATCCTTGACGTCCTTACCGCCATGGGCGGGAGCATCGAGCTCATTGCGCCGCGGGAGGTGTCGGGTGAACCGGTGGCCGACCTCCTGGTCAGGTCGGCGCGGCTCAAGGGGATGGCGATCGGCGGCGAACTGGTGCCGCGGGCCATCGACGAGTTCCCCGCGATCTGCGTGGCAGCAGCCTTGGCGGAGGGTCGGACCGTGATCCGCGATGCCCGAGAGCTGCGCGTCAAGGAGACTGACCGGATCGCGGCCATGAGCGTCAATCTCCGCAAGGCGGGGGTGGAGGTTGTCGAAACCGATGACGGAATGGAGATCACCGGCCGTGAACGCCTGGCCGGATGCACTGCGGAGAGCTTCGGCGATCACCGCATCGCCATGGCCATGCTGGTGGCGGGACTTGCCGCCAGCGGCCCAGTAACCGTCGATGACGTGGCCTGCATCGCCACATCATTTCCGGATTTTGCCGTATTGATCGAACAGGTCACCTCGCGATGACCTGCCCTGTCGTAGCAGCCCGGCCAAATGGCTTGATAATAGCCATCGACGGCCCTTCGGGGGCGGGGAAGAGCACGATCACGCGCCTGCTGGCGGATAAGCTCGGTTATATCCATATCGACACCGGCGCCATGTTTCGCACCGTGGCCCTTGCCGCCGAACGCAGCGGCATGGCCATTGACGACGAAAAAGCGCTGGCCGGGCTCTGCCACAGGGTGGCCATAACCTTTGCCCATTCAGCCGGTGGTAGCCGAGTGCTTCTGGACGGCGAAGACGTGTCCGAGGCCATACGCACCCCGGGGATAAGCCTCCTCACCTCCGCCGTTTCGGCCGTGAAATGCGTGCGCGACTGCATGCTGGAGAGCCAGAGGGAAATGGGGAAGTCCGGTGGAGTGGTCCTGGAGGGGCGCGATATAGGGACGGTGGTCTTCCCCGATGCGGAGGTGAAATTCTTTCTCACCGCATCGGCGGAAGAACGGGGCCACCGCCGTTTCCTGGAGCTGAAGGCGAAGGGAGAGGATGTCTCGCTCCAGGGGACCATCGCGGAAGTGGCCAGGCGTGACGCCCAGGACGAACAGCGGGAACACGCCCCTCTGCGCAAGGCCGCCGATGCCATTGATATCGACTCATCGGGGCTTTCCATCGAAGAAGTTCTTGCCTTTATGATTGAAAAAATTAATGAGCGGCTGGCGGCTGGCGGCTAGTGGCCCGGAGTATATTCATGGAAATCATTCTTGCCAAGCAGGCGGGGTTCTGTTTCGGCGTCAAAAGGGCCACGCAGATGGCCTTCGAGGCCGCGGACAAAGGCGCCGAGACCTTCACCCTGGGACCCATAATCCACTCTCCCCAGGTGGTGCAGAAGCTGGAGGAGATGGGTGTAAAGGTCCTCGAAGACCTGGCCGATATGGACACCGGCACCATCATCATCCGCTCCCACGGTGTCGCTTCGGAGGAACTGTCCGAGGCGGTCCGCAAGGAGCTGGAAATCGTCGACGCCACCTGCCCGTTCGTCAAGAAGGCACAGGAGCATGTGAAAAGTCTTTCCGAGGCCGGTTATAATGTCGTGGTCGTGGGGGACGCGGACCATCCAGAAGTGCAGGGGATCGTCTCCTATGCAAAGGGGAGGGTTTATGTGGTCGGCTCCGGTGAAGAGGCGGCCAGGCTTCCCCGCATGGTAAAGATTGGGGTTGTGGCCCAGACCACACAGTCGTTCGAGAACCTCAAAAACGTCGTCAATGAATGTCTCACCAAGGCGGGCGAGATCAGGGTGTTCCACACCATCTGCGACGCCACGGCGGTGCGTCAGGAAGAGGCGAAGGCCCTGGCCAGGAGAGTTGATTGCATGGTCGTGATCGGCGGTTACAACAGCGCCAATACCAAGCGCCTTGCCGAGGTCTGCGCCGAACTGCAGCCGAAGACCCATCATATCGAAACGGCCCAGCAGCTTGATCCCGTCTGGTTTGAGGGGGTCGGGAGGGTCGGCATCACGGCCGGCGCTTCTACCCCGAAATGGTTGATAGATGAGGTCATGGAAAGAATCGGGCAGATCAACAGAGACAAAAAGTATTGAATATTTCACCAAATGTGCTATTTTACCAAGGTTACGGAAGCGAACTATCGACAGGGGGTACGGATTAACAATGAATGACGACATCAAAAACCAGAGAAGCAACAATGCGCCGATCAAGCGCTTTAAGGATAACGACGAGGAGTCCGAGCAGGGAGCGCAGGGCGAATTTGCCGAAATGTTCCATGACAGCCTGAAACAGCTGAAGGTCGGCGAAGTCGTCAAGGGGGTTGTCGTCCAGGTAACACAGGATATGGTCCTTGTCGATGTTGGCTACAAGTCCGAAGGTTGCATTTCTATCAGCGAGTTCATCGACGAGTCCGGGCAGCCAGTGGTGAATGTCGGCGACCAGGTGCGAGTCCTGTTCGAACGCGCTGAAAACGAACGGGGATACATCGTCCTCTCCAAGAAGAAGGCTGAATCCCAGGTGGCATGGGAAAAAGTCGCGGAGGCAGGCGGCGAGGGCGGTGAGATAGAAGGGAAGATCACCGGCAAGGTGAAAGGTGGACTGATCGTCGATATCGGCGTCTCCGCATTCCTCCCTGCTTCGCAGGTGGATATAAGGCCTGGTGGCAACCTGGACAAATACATCGGTCAGACCTGCACCTTCAGAATTCTGAAGATGAACAGAAAAAGGGGCAACATCGTCCTCTCCCGCAGGGTCCTGTTGGAGGAAGAACGGGAATCGCTGAAAAAGGATACCCTGTCCAAGCTGGAGGAGGGGCAGGTACTGGATGGCATCGTCAAGAACATCACCGATTACGGGGCCTTCGTGGACCTGGGCGGGCTGGACGGCCTGCTGCATATCACCGATATGTCCTGGGGGAGGCTGGGCCATCCTTCCGAGATCATCAAGGTCGGGGACAAGCTCAAGGTCATGGTGCTGAAATACGACAGCGCCAAGGGCAAGATATCTCTGGGGCTCAAACAGACCATGCCGGACCCCTGGCTCAGCGTAGAGGGGAAATATCCCATCGGTGAAAAGGTCCACGGAAGGGTGGTAAGCCTTGCCGAATACGGCGCATTTGTTGCCCTTGAAGAGGGGGTCGAGGGACTTGTCCACGTTTCGGAACTCTCCTGGACAAGAAGGGTGCGCCACCCCTCGGAGATCCTCAAGGTCGGCGAAGAGATCGATGCTATGGTGTTGGGGGTGGATCTCGGCAACCGGCGCATATCCCTAGGCCTCAAGCAGACGATGGTGAACCCCTGGACGGTAATCGGCGAGAAATACCCGGTGGGTACGAAGATCGAGGGGCAGATCAAGAACATCACCGATTTCGGTATGTTCATCGGCATCGAAGACGGGATCGACGGGCTGGTCCATGTCTCCGACATCTCCTGGACCAAACGTGTCAAGCACCCCGGCGAGCTCTTCAGTAAGGGACAGACCGTCCAGGCCGTGGTCCTGAGCGTAGATGCCGACAACGAGCGGCTCTCTCTGGGAATGAAGCAGCTCGCGCCCGATCCCTGGAGCGCCATCCCAACCAAGTATAAGCCCGGAACCAAGGTCAAGGGGAAGGTATCCTCCGTCACCGATTTCGGCATCTTCCTGGAAATCGAGGAAGGTATCGAAGGATTGGTACATGTCTCCGAGCTTTCCCACGAGAAACTCCCCACCCCCAAAGGTTTCGCCAACGTGGGTGATGAACTGGAGGCGGTGGTGCTCAATGTCGATCCCGTCGAGCGTAAGGTCGCCCTTTCCATCAAGAGCCTGCAGTCGGCGCTTGACAAGGCGGAGATGGCTTCGTACATGGAGTCCCAGGGTGAGGCGACCTCCAATCTGGGTGAACTGATCAAAGAAGGGCTCAAGAAAAACGAAGAACAATGAACCGGAGCGGGCCGGTTATGTTATTTACTGCCAATTATGAGGTGCGTTAATGACGAAGAGTGAACTGGTTGACAAAATTGTTGAAGCCAATGGCACGCTGACGCGGAAAGAGTCAGAGATGGTGGTGAACCTCGTGTTCGATTCCATGGGTGACGCCCTGAGAAGTGGTGAAAAAGTGGAAATCAGGGGGTTCGGCAGCTTTACCGTCAGGGAGCGGGGCGCCCGTGAGGCGCGCAACCCGAAGAGCGGCGAGGTGGTGAACATCCCCGCGAAGAAAACACCGTTCTTCAAGACCGGCAAGGAATTGCGGGAAAGGGTGGATAATCACAAATAAAACTATCTTTTCCTCTCGGCGCGCCTTGGCATAGACTGGCGCAGGCGTCGGACAGGAGGGAAAGATTGAATGCGACAACCCGGATTAAACCGGGGCGTCGGCATCAGGAACGGATTTCCGCCGTAGCAGCCTGTGGGGGAGTATCCGCCGGTTAGCAGGCTAATGAATGCCCGGGTGGCGGAATTGGTAGACGCAAGGGACTTAAAATCCCTCGGCGGTAACGCTGTACCGGTTCGAGTCCGGTCCCGGGCACCAAGTAATATCAGCAAGTTGCACCATTGCGAAGTCTGTGAAACGAGTATTTTATGGGTTTGTTGACGTTTTTCCCGCATAACGCAAAATCAATATGTTGCATGTTTTTAACAGTTTTTAGCTGTTTTTAACCGTCAACAAATCGTCAACAACAAAATATGGATTCAATAGAACTGTGGACTTTTAATCAGGTGGTCGTTGGTTCGATCCCAACGCGGCTCACCAGTAAAAACCAGGGGGTCAGGCATCGCTGCCTGGCCCTTTTTTCTTCCCCCCAATTTGCGCCCGTAGCTCAGCTGGACAGAGTTCCCGGCTTCGAACCAGGTGGTCGGGAGTTCGAATCTCTCCGGGCGTACCATATAAAACAAGGACTTATCCGGTTATTTGGCAAGGCCTTTATTTTTATAATGGCAATATGTTGCCGTTTTGTTGCCGTACCGGTTAGTGTTGCCGTGATATTGCATGAAACAAATTGCATCAAAAACAATAAGATACGTTGTGACATCGCAGCACCCTTTTTTCTAACTTACATTTCGTAATGCCGACTTTGTTTTGCAGTTTTCCCGTTACGGCGAGGCCTCAATATTCATCTGGAAACAATACGGTAGTAACTGACCGATCCCATTCAGTTATTATCCAGATTTTGGGCAACCCTTCCTTCACATAGACCGAGAAGAGCCGCTGGCCTTCCTGGAGCGCCAATTCATTAGCAACTCTGTCTTCATCGCAGACATCACCCCAGTCCCCGGCCAAGTGTCGCTTAATCGACAGGTGCACATGCCTGGCAAACTTCTCGTCATTGGCTATTAAATCATTAACGCCTCTAGTCACAACCAACTGCCCTGGATTGAATTTCATTTGATTACTCCTTTCCGCTAGGTTGTTCGGCCCTCTTCAGTCTGTTGGTATCAATGTCAATGGTGTACCCGTTGGATTCCAGGATTGCCCAAAGGTCACTCATTGCAGAACAGAGCATGTCGGCGTCATATTCGCCGATGTCGTACTCCTCAATAGTTCCTGTAACCGTCTCAATGCTTCTGATTGCTCCCGCAATAGCCTGCAATATCTTGCGGTCGATATTTCCTTCCGGGGAAACCCGATAGCTCATAGCCTTGTCTCCCCTTTCTCAAGCATGGAATCTATAAAAGCATTCGCCATGACTCCATACTCCTGAATCGTGATGTCGCTCATACTCTTTGCCTTACGCTCATATTCTCCGTGCCGCTTATGCAGCAGATCGTCAAGCTTGAGAATGTCAATTTCGATCCGCCCGGTGATTAGCATCAATGTGGTATCCAGGTAGACGTGGCCGTTCTTCAGCCGAAATAGCTCGTTCATCCTCTTGGTAAATTCTGGAATTGATTTTGGTTTCATGGCAATTTCTCCTATTAATTATGTAAGTTAGCCGATCTGTTCCTGTTGCGATCAATGCACACACGTATACCTGCACCGAAGTTGGCGTCAGATGTTTGAATAAATGTGCGGAGGGGGAAACAGGCTGAAAACGGGTGCTGCAAGAAGGTTAAGTGATTACTTTATCATGAAACTTGAGGTCTATATTTGAATCCTGTTGAGCAAGAGGCATTCGCGGTCATTTTTACTACCAAGAATATATTTGCGTTCGTCATGATTTTTTGTCCTTTTGAAGTTCTTTTCCAGCC
>Ga0335080_10001007_pt1 | contig 26866 bp, 21 predicted proteins | sample Lox_Sample_34_FD_206720 | JGI IMG/M metagenome (GOLD analysis project Ga0335080, IMG submission 206720) | Soil microbial communities from Loxahatchee National Wildlife Refuge, Florida, United States - Lox_Sample_3.4 | ecosystem: Environmental > Terrestrial > Soil > Wetlands | place: USA... | reverse complement strand
AGCGCGCTCCTCTGTTCAGAAACATCGGGAGGCGGCAACTGGAAACTGTCGATCTCACGACGAAACCCCTCTATTCGTGTGCGGACCGAGGCAGCGTTGGACGCACTCTTGTCACCCTCATAGCGCCGCACATCACGCCGAAGACCTTCCGCCGATATCTCAAAGTCGCGCTGCTCAGTATGGACTCGCCAGGTTTGTGGGACATGATGCAGCGCGTCAGGAACTGCGCCCACTCCCAGTCCCTGAGCCTCAGCGTGTAACTCGTCAAGTTCCGTCTGGTATTCAGCAATCGTGAGAGCGTGATCCGGCGTTGAGTCAGCGCGGCAAAGCGCTGATCCGAGTAGACTGGAAATCAAAATGTATGTCCGCCATCGCCTCATGCGCCTACTTGTGCGGGAGAACCTGGCATAGCGGTTGCATCGATCGTCGACATCATTAACTGAAGATCAAAAGCCTCTTTCCGAACTCGCTGATCGTAATAAACCAGTGACAATGCGATGGTCGACAAGGCTCCCACCAGGCTTCTGGAGACAAACTCGGAAATCAGCATCGCCACCTGCCAACCAATTGTCAGTCGCTGGATTCCGCCCTTCAGGCTGAAACCTGCAGCGATCAGAATAGGCCACTGCAACAACCAGCTTACGGCGAATGCCAGCACAATGACCAGCAAACCGATCACAAAAATCCGTCCCCGGCTACCCTTGGTCAGTTCCATGCTCCGCGACATCGAGTCGAATACTCCCTTTTGTTCTAGCACCTTCGCGGGGACCGCAAGGGACCACATGATGAAGAGCAACACCCCTGGAACGATGAAGAAAAGGCAAGCCATTCCAGCTGCCATGCTGACGATCATCGAGAGCCCCAGAACTCCAAGAATCTGCGCCTTCACCGCCGAGAATGAATCCATCACGCTGGCCGGCCGATCCAAGTGTAGGTTTGAGACCGCGACCACGGTAGCGGCCTGGGACGCAGCAGATACGATCACAATGAGGAACAATGCTCCTACATTCCACAACAGGCTCACGACCATGTTTGACAACTGGGGAGCGGGAGACTGGAAGATCAACCCCACGCATCGGTACGCCAGCACCACCAGATATGGCAGCGCAAAAATCCCCACGAACAACCCAAAATGGCTGCGGTACAGCGAGAATGTACGGTCCAGCAATTCTCCCGTACTCAATGGCCTGAGCGCGGTGGTCATGGGTCCTCCCAAGCATCCTCAACTTGCCCGGATGGTAGCACAAGGGCAGTTAAACGGCTGTGAGAACAAGGTGTTGGAGGTTACGAAGGTGGCGTCCCGGGTTTGATATCGCCGGCCTTTCCGTCGTGATAGACAACCACGAGAGGCTTGCCGCCATTCGGATAGCGGACAGTCTTCTGGTAAGAACTGTCGCCTGCATCGGGAACTCCCATCCCAACCGCAAAATCGGTCTGCATCTCATTCATTCCCGGCCTTATCTGATGCTGCTCGATCGCCTGCCACACGTCCGGCGCCCAATGCTTGTAGAGATCGCGGGGATCCTGAATGAAGAAAATCTCGTCCGAGTAGATCTTGTATTCTCCGTCCGCCAATTGAATACCGATAGACACTGCGTACGGCGTCCCTTCTTTCTGAAACACGGCGACCACCTGCTTCGGATTCCCTGAAACCGTATTGCTGGCGAGGACGACATCCGAGATTTGGAGCTTCTCGATCGGACCGAGGAGTCCGGCGTCATGACCGAAGTCGACATGCTTGGTCGCAGCCTGATAGGTGAAATAGGTGTACCGATACCCTTCCTTCACCCACACAGGCTGTTGGGTCAACTCCTTCGCGGTCTTCAAGTCGTAGGGATAAAGCCTCTTCGGATGCACATAATAGTCGAGATTCGAGTAGCCGATTTGCTCCGCCTGTTTTTTGCGCTCGGCGGCGAGGCTCTCCTCGTGACGCTCATAAAAGATGTAGGCCGCGCGCAAGGTGGCGAGGACAAATGCTGCCAGCAGCGCCAACTGAATCTTTTTTCTGGTTTCCGCTGTCATATTCAAAATAGCGTTCCGTCACAGACCGGACGTTTGCCCACCGTTGTACACTGAATTCAGGAGCAGCCGCAATGCCAGTCACCGAACAGGATGTAATGAGCGCACTGAAGAGTTGCTATGATCCCGAGATTCCGGTCAACATCGTCGACCTTGGGCTGATTTACAGCGTGAAATTCGACCCCGCGCCCGACGACAAACAGGACGTGAGTGTCGACATGACTCTAACGGCGCAAGGCTGCCCCGAGCATGTGAACATCAGCATGCAAGTCAAATCCCGTCTGGAACAGCTGCCGGGAATCAGGAATGTCGCCGTCAATGTGGTGTGGAGTCCGCCTTGGACTCCTGACCGGCTTAGCTCCGATGCAAGAAAGCAGTTGGGAATCGAGTAGTCGAAAGGTGGTTAGAGCGGCGGGGTCGGCTTAGCCCCCAATCTCTTCCCACATTTCGAAGCCGCTACGCCCGGCCGCTTCCGTGATGCGCTTCCCCGCTTTCGCCGCCATTTCCATCACCTGCATGCCCCGCTCGAAATACTCGGGCAGCGAACGGCGCACCGTCTCGAACTTCTCCGGATACTCCGACGCCAAAACCGCCAGCCCCACTCCGGTCGCCAGGACGCCAGCAGGATACTTCTTCTTCATAAACAGGAATGTTGCCGCCCCAAACGTCCCCATCACCACAGCCTTTTTCCAGCTATCCATACTGTTCTCCCGGAAACGGTGTTTCTGAGATTCTACCGCAGCACAACTCAACCGCACTTGGATGCTGGTTTGGAGGGCAACGACAACTGTGGAATCCGCCACTCCCGCTCTTCCCTGCACTTCGATGCTTTATACTGCCTCCTTGCTTTGGAGGCCCCATGGTTCGCTCGCTGGCTTCGAAGGTAGTAGTTCTCGTGGTGATTCTTTCAAGCAGCATGCTGATCTCCCAGACCAAGCCTCGTGCGCGCGATTTGGGTGTTCCCTTCGATGGTGCACCCGGTCCATACAATGCCATCACAGACGTTAAAGGCGTTGAGGTCGGGCACGCCACTCTGATCTCGGGCGACGGCAAGCTTGTGGTTGGCCAGGGTCCCATTCGCACCGGCGTCACGGCCATTCATCCCCGTGGCAAGAACTCCAACGATGCCGTTTTTGCGGCTTGGTTCACACTCAATGGAAACGGCGAGATGACCGGAACCACATGGGTCGATGACTCGGGATTTCTCAATGGCCCGGTCCTGATCACGAATACCCATAGCGTGGGTGTGGTGCGGGATGCCGTGATCTCATGGAAGGTCAAGCGTGGATCGCCTGACATGGAAGGCTACTGGTGGTCATTGCCGGTCGTGGCCGAGACTTGGGATGGCTATCTGAACGACATCAACGGATTCCACGTGAAGCCGGAAGATGCCTGGCACGCGCTCGATTCTGCCCACTCCGGTCCGGTCGAAGAAGGCAACGTCGGCGGCGGGACAGGGATGATCTGTAACGAATTCAAGGGCGGCATTGGGACAAGTTCGCGAGTGCTTGATGCCAAGGCCGGCGGCTATACCATCGGTGTGCTCGTGCAATGCAACTATGGATCTCGGCAACAGCTGAGAATCGCCGGCATCAACGTCGGCCGCGAAATCCCGGAGCATACTGTTTGGCAGAAAGATGTTGGCTCAATCATCGTGGTCGTCGCGACCGACGCACCCCTGATTCCTACCCAATTGAAACGTATAGCCAAAAAGGTGTCTCTGGGGCTAGGACGGGATGGCAGCTACTCGGGCGACGGCTCAGGAGATATATTCATCGCATTTTCCACGGCCAATCCTGGAGCCGTAGGGACCAGTGGCGTTCACCAAATCTCGATGCTGCCCAACGATTCGCTCGACCCCATCTTCCTGGCGACAGTTCAAGCTACGGAAGAGGCAGTTGTCAACGCCATGGTGGCGGCGGAAACCATGACTGGTATGAGCGGCCATACTGTGATCGCCCTGCCGCACGACCGCTTGCGCGAAGTGCTTCGAAAACATGATCAGCTGACGAAATAAGCTGCCAGCTACCTTGCGAAAGTGCCTGTCGCCCCGTCGTTTCGGTATTCGTGCGACTGAATGCCAAGTCGCTTGATCATTGACTGAAGAGTCGTGCGCTTGAGCCCGAGCCGCGAAGCCGCTCCACCGCTGCCTGCCACAATTCCATTCGTCTCGCGCAAGACCCGAAGGATATGCTCCCTTTCCATATCCGTCAGGTTGTCCACCGCAGCATATTCGGCCTCGGAGATTTCAGCTGGCGGCGCTGCCAGCACCGAACCCTTGCTCATGATCACCATGCGTTCCACCATGTTCTCGAGTTCGCGGATATTCCCGGGCCAGCTCCAGTTGCGCAGAATCCTCATCGCTTCATCAGGAATGGTATCGATGCGCTTGCGCATTCGCGCCGAATATTTTTTAACGAAGTGCTCTACCAGGATCTCGATGTCTTCCCGGCGCTCGCGCAATGGTGGTAGCTCAATCGGGAAAACATTCAGGCGAAAGAAAAGGTCTTCTTGGAACGTCCTATCGGCAATGTCCTGACGCAAATCGCAATTGGTCGCGGAAATAATACGGACGTCCACATGCAAAGTTTCAACTCCCCCCAGCCGTTCAAAGTCGCGATCTTGCAAGACTCGCCAAAGCTTAGGTTGCAGTTCGGGAGGCATCTCCCCAATTTCATCGAGAAACAGAGTCCCTTTGTCCGCCAGTTCGATTCGCCCGATCTTCTGGTTGACTGCTCCGGTAAATGCTCCTTTTTCATGTCCAAAAAGTTCGCTTTCCAGCAGGCCGGAGGGGACAGCCGCACAATTGAGTTTGACGAAGGTGTTGGCGCTACGTCTGCTCCAAGCATGAATGGATCGAGTTACCAATTCCTTGCCGGTTCCTGTTTCGCCCAGCAATAACACGGTCGAATCGGTCGGGGCAACCACCCGGGCTTTCTTCAGCACTTCCCGCAGAGCGGGACTTCGACCGATGATGTCCTCGAATCCCAGTTCCGTCTGAATCTCGCTCTCCAGATACGACTTTTCCTCGGCAAGCCGGTCTCTTGATTCCTGCAGGCGATCAGCCATGGCGCGCAGTCGTGCAATGTCCATACACGCCGCCGTAATGCCAACTACTTTTCTTTGACCGTCGAACAATGGCTCGATGGCAATGTCGAAAACACGGGATTCCGAGCAGTTCATCGATTTCGTATCCCAGCGAGCTCCCCGCGGCCGGATTCACTGAAAGCAGTCGTCCTTTGAGGTCGTGCGTACAGATCAGGTCTTCACCGTGCTCAACCAGGTCGCGATATCGATCTTCACTCTCTCGCAGTGCATCTTCGGCCTTCTTCTGCTCGGTGAGATCGTGCAGCACGCAAGCGACTCGGTCGATTCCCCCGGAGCCTTGTATCGGCAAGTACTCGACGAGCAATTGTCTTTCACCCAGTTCCGGATATCGGTACATCATTTCAAAGCTGACCGTCTCTCCTTGGAAACACTTGTCCAGGTTCCGCTTGAACTTGTTCTCGAACACGGCAGGGTCCAACACGTCTACGACATGTCGGCCGATCACATCCTCCTTTTTCATGCCCCGATACTGCAGAAACGCACGATTGGCGATCTGGTATCGATAGTTCCGATCGATGACGACGATCATCTCCTCCAGGCTTTCGACCACCCTCTCGAATTCCTGCAGCCGATTGGCTCGCTGGCGCAGCGAACTCGCGAGCCAACTGATCGCGATTCCGATCACTCCCAACAATGCGAGGCCAACGGGCCGTGTCTCATCGCTGACTGTGGACGAACCGGCCGCATGCATATCGAAATAGGCGGCACCGAGCCCACACAGGGCGGTAGCGACAACTCCCGGCCAGAAGCCAGCCAGAAGAGCAACGATCAATATCGTCGGATAAAACAATAGAAACGAATGCGGGAACGCGATAGTTGTTTCCAGAACTCGTTGCAGAGCGGACGCGGCGCAAACAGCGATCAGAGCGAACCCGTAGAAACGAACCCGGCTTCGCAGGAACCCAGCCGAGGCACAGAAGAGCCTCGTCCGATCGGCAGAACTCATAGCCAACCCTCACATTAAATTTCCCAGGATCACAACGGTGCGCTAAAACTCCGGAACGGGCTCGGCAGCGCGCTGCACCTTACAGCACCCCTCCTCTGCATGGAAGCATGCTGCCTGGCACAGTCGCCTCTTCCCCGAGAAGCAGCGACAATTAGGGCTATGATCACTGCACTAAGAGATAGCAGTCTGTGATTATGATCACAACCTGTGGGAGACTTCCCCTAATGGAACATCTCTTTGGGGCGGGCTCATTCGCACAAGAATCGTGAGGGGGCAGGCGAACCTGCCCCCTCGTTGGTTAAAAACCCTCCCTACCTCTTGGTAGATGCTACCTGGTCATTTTTCAGGACACTCACTTCGACCCGAGCACTGCTGGAGCTCTTTCCCGCCCCCGTCGTTGCCGGATTGCCCATGCTCATTTCGTAAATTCGATAGACAGGGATGCTGTGGGTGAGCACAAGATAACGGACCACGGAATCCGCCATCTTCTGCGAGCTGCGGATCGCAGCCTGCCCTTGCCCCGGAGCGAATCCACGTACTTCAATGATGTATCCACGCTGGTCTTTAAGAGGCCCTGCCATCTCGTCCAGCGCGTCTTTCGCAGTTTTGCTCAGGGCCGTCTGACCGGGACGAAAGCGGATCTCGGTCTGCGCAGAGCCTTTGTATTCAACCAGATTGCCCACCATCTGCTCTGCCGACGAAACCCGCGCTGAGGCTTCGGTCGCGGCTGTTTGCGCCAGTTGCGCTTTGTTCGCTGCATCGCTTGCGTGCTGATCGGCCAAACTGGTCTTTTCCGACGCGGCCTGAATCCCTTGCTGCGCCCGTGTGTCCGCATCCTTGATCTGCCGACCATTTTCCGCTGTGATCTGCTCCAGCTCATTAACACGATCCCGGATCGGTGTAACTTGCCGCTGCACGTATTTCTTGTTGGCGAACGGGTGTGTAATCAGGTTGACCAGATTGGGATCGTCCCCGTCCCAGAAATCCTTCGGCCGCGGGGACGTGAGCGGCTCCCGTTCGCTCGCACTCTGCGTCGCCGTGGCGCTAGCCGCACTGGAAGACGCGCTGTTGTCACTTTGCTGTGCAACTGACGCCAGCCCTAATAGGAGGATGATTGCCAGAGATATGCCTTTCTTCATTCCATTTACCCCCCAAGTGGAGCTCGACCCTCCACTTCTGCCCGGATGGGCTCGTTTTGTGCGTATAGATTGTGCTCCCAGACCGCCCGAACTGCAAGCCCATCACGGCATTTCCGCGGCATGACCTGCGCCGGGCGAACTTCTTAAACGTGATTCCTGTCACTGCTTACTCGCTGTAACTGGGATACGATCCCCAGACAAAATCAGGAGCACACTATGCAGATTCCCACTCCCAGTCTCGAAGCGATTGAAGATTTTCTCGCTCAGGAACGCATCGCGATGATTGGCGTCTCTAGAAATCCCAAAGACTTCAGCGCGTCACTATTTCGGGAACTCGAACGCCAAGGCTATGACGTAGTTCCCGTAAACCCGAAGGCCTCGGAAGTCTTCGGTCGGCCCTGCTTTGCACGGGTGCAGGATATCAAGCCCCCGGTCGATGCGGCACTGCTGATGACTACGCCTGAGGTCACAGAGATGGTCATTCCCGATTGCGCCGCCGCGGGTATTCGCCGCATCTGGATGTATCGCGCGGGCGGTAAAGGTGCGGTAAGCGACAAGGCGCTTGCGTTCTGCCAGGAGCATGGCATCCAAGTCATTCCCGGCCAGTGCCCCTACATGTTCTTGCCGGGCGCCGGTGGAATTCACAACTTTCACGGCTTCATCCGCAAGATTTTTGGCACGTTCCCCAAGCACCAGCAAGCTGCCTGAGATGTCTCCAGGAAGACTTCGAGGGTACTCCCACCCTAAAATCGCGCCCTTTGCGATTTTAGGGTGGAGATTCTAGCTTTTACGGCGCTCTAGTCCTTTACCGCTCGATCGGTGATCTCCAGCCCTTTGTCGATAATCGCGAACGCCTCGCGCAGCTGCTGTTCGTTAATGCAAAGTGGAGGATTCGTATAGAAGGAGTTCCAACGCACCAGCGTATAGAGACCCTGCTCACGGAAGAACTTTCCCAGCGCCGCCATTTCTTCTGACGTTCCATTGAACGGTGCCATCGGTTGCATGGTTTTCCGGTTCCGTACCAGTTCGACAATGCCGAACAACCCAATCGACCGCACCGCCCCGATCGAAGGATGCTTCGCCTGCAGTTCCGCTCCGAGCTGTTTCATCACCGCGCCCATCTTCCGTGCATTCTCGATGAGATGATCTTCCTCGTACACACGAATTGTAGCCAGCGCAGCCGCACACCCCATCGGGTGCGAATTGTAGGTCAGCCCGCCATAGAAGACCTTGTCCTGGAAATATTGAGCGATATGATGCCGCATGCCCACCGCACCCAGTGGCAGATAGCTCGCCGTCAGTCCCTTGGCCATGCAGATCAGATCGGGGACGACCTTCCAATGATCAATCGCGAACCATTCTCCTGTCCGGCCGAAGCCGGCCATAACTTCATCCGCGATCATCAAAATGCCGTACTTATCACAAAGTTTGCGCACGCCTTGCATATACCCATCGGGCGGAATGAGAATGCCGTTCGTGCCGACCACGCTCTCCAGGATGAAGGCTGCGATCGTATGGGGTCCCTCTAGCTGCATCGTCTCTTCGATCATCGCCAGTGATGTCTCGGCGGACTCCCAACCGCGTTCAATGCCATGATAAGGATCGAGGACACGCACAACTCCGGGGATGCCGGGTTCGGCCGCCCAGCGGCGCGGGTCGCCCGTCAACGAGATGCTTCCCGCGGTCGCGCCATGATATGAGCGGTAGCGCGCCATGATCTTGTGTCGCCCAGTGAAAAAGCGCGCGATCTTGATCGCATTCTCGTTCGCTTCAGCACCGCCGTTCGTGAAGAAAAATGTGTCAATGTCACCCGGCGTAATCTCCGCCAGTTTCGCACCTAGTCGCGCCCGTGGCTCCGTTGCCATAAATGGGTTGGCATAAGCCAGAGTCTGCGCCTGCTCGTGGATCGCTTGAATCACACGCTCGTCGCCATGCCCGATGTTCACCGACATCAATTGACTGTTGAAATCGATGAAGCGCTTCCCTTCCGGCGTCCAAAAGTAAATGCCCTTGGCCCTGGCGACAGGAATGGGATCGACCTTGGACTGCGCCGACCACTCAAACAGCGTGTGCTTTTTCGTCAGATCGACAATTTCCTGACCGGTCATGGATGCTTCAATAGTAGTAGTCATAACGTCCTTGAGTCGCCACCGATCTTCGCAGATGTCCACGGACAGCCAAAACAAAATCCGTGTCAATGCGCGTTAATCCGTGGTCAAGAATTAGAACTTACGCGAGTGTTCCTTAGCCCAGCGCTCGACGACCACTTTCTTGTCGGTATAGAACTCGATGGCATCGCGACCCTGGCCGTGAAGATCACCGAAGAAGCTGTTCTTCCATCCGCTGAATGGAAAGTATGCCATCGGCGCTGCAACCCCAATATTGATCCCGATGTTGCCCGCAGGCGCTTCGTAGCGGAACCGTCGTGCCGCCGACCCACTCGAGGTGAATAATGACGCCTGGTTACCGTAGGGGCTACGTTCGAGGAAGGTGATCGCTTCGTCCATGTTGTCGGCATGGACGAGACTGAGCACCGGACCAAAGATCTCGGTATCGGTCAGCTCGCTTGTAGCCGGCACATCATCGAGGATCGTGGGATTAACGAAATTACCACGTTCGTGCCTGGGAATCTTTGCATTGCGCCCGTCCAACAGAACTTTCGCCCCTTGTCTCTCACCTACGCCAATCAGTGACTCGACGCGTTCTTTGCTCTGTGGCGTGATCACCGGGCCCATCTGCACGCCGTCTTCAAGACCGTTGCCAACTCTAAGTTTTGATGCCGCATCAGAAATAGAGTCGCGGAAGGTTCTCTGCGCTTCTCCGACCGTCACCGCTACCGAAACTGCAAGACAGCGCTGCCCCGCGCACCCAAAGGCGCTGTCGCCAATGATCTGGGTAGCCATCGGCATGTCCGCATCGGGCAGAACGATGACGTGATTCTTCGCCCCGCCCTGACACTGGCAGCGTTTCCCCTGCTGGGCGGCACGAGAGTAGATGTACCGGGCAACCGCCGTCGATCCCACAAAGCTGATTGCGCGCACCTTCGGATGGTCCAGGAGCGCGTCCACCGCCGCCTTGCCGCCATTCACCAGATTCATGACTCCCTTCGGCAGCCCGGTCTTCTCGATCAGTTCGCACGCGCACCGCATGGTAAGCGGTACTCGTTCCGACGGCTTTACGATGAATGTATTCCCGGTGGCAATCGCATAGGGCAGAAACCAGAACGGAATCATGCCGGGAAAGTTGAACGGCACAATCGCAGCGACGACGCCCAGCGGTTGCCGGATCATCATTTCGTCGATCCCGCGCGCGACATCCTCCAAGTTGTAGCCCTGCATCATCATCGGGATGCCGCAGGCGACTTCGACGTTTTCAATCGCTCGCCGCATCTCGGCCTTGGCCTCGGCAAACGTCTTCCCGTTTTCCAGCGTGATGATTCGCGCAATGTCGTCGATGTGCTCCTCGAGCAACATCTTCAATTTGAACAGCGGTTGAATACGGTCCTCCGGTGGAGTGCGCCGCCATTCCGGAAAAGCAGCCGCCGCGGCCTCAACCGTAGCATTCACGTCCCCTGCGTCGGCCAGAGGAACGCTCGCCAGCAATTCGCCCGTTGCCGGATTCACCACGTCGCGCCACTCCGACGCTTGCGCCTCGGTCCATTGTCCATTGATGTAGTGCGGAAGTCTGTTGGTGGGTGGTGCTGCAATGCTCATGAATGTGACGCCTCTCGCTATTGCGAAGAATGAGTACTGACAATGTAAACCCGATGCTGAAGAGGCCGGTGAGTAGCTGCTAGAGGCCTGTCACAAATGCACCCTAAGACGAAAGGCGTAACGCCTAATGCCTCCCCGCTAAACCATCTGCGCTACGGCCCCCTTCTTGTTGCAGACCGCTGCGATGGCCGATTCCAGCACGTCCAGAGCCTCATCCATCTGCTGTGCGGTGATCACCATCGGCACCAGCACACGGATCACATTCGAATACGTGCCTGCCGTAATCGTGATCAGGCCGTGCTCGTAACAATACTGCGTGATCTTCTTGGTTTCCTCGGATGCTGGAGCCTTGCTCTCCTGCGACTGCACCAGTTCGATCGCCTGCATGCCACCCAGTCCGCGCACATCCCCGATGATGGACCAGCGGCATTGCCACTCGCGAGCACGGCGTTGAAAATGGTTGCCGATCTCGTCAGCCCGCGACAGCAAATCTTCCCGCTCGAAGAGATCGAGCACGGCCAGCGCAGCCGCGCATGAAAGCGGATTCCCCGCAAAAGTTCCGCCCAATCCGCCGACTCCCGGCGCATCCATTACCTCGGCGCGCCCGGTCACCGCAGCCAGAGGCAGCCCGCCGCCGAGAGATTTTGCGGTTACAAGAATGTCTGGCTCAATGCCGTACCTCTGGCTAGCGAATAGCGCGCCGGTACGTCCAAATCCGGATTGCACTTCGTCTGCAATAAATAGGATGCCGTACTTGTGGCACAGCTCGATCAAGACTTCGAAGTAATCGGGCGGTGGTGCGATGAACCCGCCTTCTCCCAGCACCGGCTCAGCAATCACCGCGGCGACTTCCTCGTTTGCCACCACGCGCTTGAACGTATCTTCCAGGTGACGCGCACAATAGAGATCGCACGATGGATACTTCTTTGAATACGAGCATCGATAGCAGTAAGCAAACGGAACCCTGTAAACCTCGCCGGGAAACGGCGCAAATCCGGCTTTGTATGGATGCGTTTTGCTGGTGAGCGCCAGCGTCATCATCGTGCGGCCATGAAAAGCATCTTCGAAGGAGACTATGCCCGGGCGCTTGGTATAAGCCCGCGCGATCTTCACCGCATTCTCAACCGCCTCCGCTCCGCTGTTGACGAAGATCGTCTTCTTCGCGAAGTTACCCGGCGTAACCTCGTTCATCCGCTCAGCCAGCCGCACGTAGGTTTCGTACGGCGTCACCTGCACGCAAGTATGCAGAAAACGATCAAGCTGATCTCTGATGGCGCCGACCACTTCATCACGCCGGTGCCCCACGTTGATGCAGCCAATCCCTCCGGCAAAGTCAATGTACCGATTGCCATCGACATCTTCGAGCCATGCGCCTTCGGCCTTGGCCACATAGATTGGTGTGCCATGAGAAAGCCCACGGGGCACAGCTTTCGTGCGGCGCTCAGAGAGCGCCTTCGATTTGGGACCCGGAATTGCAGTGCGAATCTGAATGGTGGACATGTCCAAATCCTGGTGGCCAGTGACGAGTGGTCAGTGGCAAGAAAAAACCAAAATTGCAATTGGCCACTGGTCACTGACCACTGTTCCTCAGTACCAGCCGATTGGCGCCTCGTTGAGATTGATGTGAACCTGCTTGGTCTCGAGATATTCTTCAATTCCCCATGGCCCGAGTTCGCGACCGAAGCCGGATTGCTTGAATCCTCCCCATGGTGCCTCGACGTACGTCGGCTGCATGTGATTGACCCACACTATTCCCGCGCGCAGAGCCTTTACCGCCCGCATCGCCTTGAAGATGTCGCGCGTCCAGACCGCAGCCGCAAGCCCGTACGGAGAATCGTTCGCGATCTTCATCGCATCTTTCTCGTCGTCGAAAGGAATGACCGCCGCCACCGGCCCGAAAATCTCTTCGCGTGCAATGCGCGCGCTGTTGTTTACGTCGTAGAAGATCGTAGGCTGCACGTAGTACCCTTTCGCGAATTTCTCTGGACGTCCACCGCCAGCAGCCAGTTTGGCTTCTTTCTTGCCTAGCGCGAGATACTCATTCACGCGCTCGTACTGCTCCTTGCTGACCAGCGGACCCATCTTCGTCTCTCGTTCGAGCGGCGGACCCAGCTTGATCTTCTTGGCTTTCTCGGTCATCGCATCGACAAAGTCTTTGTAAATCGATTTCTGCACCAGGATGCGGCTCCCCGCCGAACAAACTTCGCCCTGATTGATGAAGACACCGAAGAGCGCACCATCGATTGCAGCTTCAAAGTCGGCATCGGCGAAGAAGATATTGGGAGACTTCCCGCCCAGTTCCAGGGTCACGCGCTTCACAGTATCAGCCGCTTGCTTGACGATGATCTTGCCCACCGCCGCACTTCCCGTGAAGGCAATCTTGTTGACATCGGGATGCTGCACGATAGGAGCGCCGCAAGTTTCCCCGAACCCGGTAACGATATTCACCACTCCCGGCGGCAGACCGCAATCAGCAAAGTAATTCGCGAACTCAAGCGCGGTGAGCGGCGTTTGCTCGGCAGGCTTCAGTACACAGCTGCATCCCGCTGCCAGGGCCGGAGCCAGCTTCCACGCCGCCATCAGGAGTGGATAATTCCACGGAATAATCTGCCCAGCTACCCCAACGGGTTCTTTCAGCGAGAGCGACAGGGCGTTATCAGGAACTGGATTCACCTGGCCGGTGATTTTCGTCGCCAATCCACCGTAATATTCGAAGCACGTGGCAACGTCATTCAGGTCAAACTCCGCCTCCACAATAGGCTTCCCTGTATTACGGCATTCCAGTTCGGCGAGCGCAGACAGATTCTGTCGAACCTTATCGGCCAGCCGGAACAAGACACGTCCGCGTTCCTGGGCAGTCGTATTTGCCCATGGTCCTTCTTCGAAAGCGGCTTTGGCCGCTGCAACAGCGCGATTCACATCTCCCGCATCGGCATCGGGAACCTGTGCGATGACTTCCTCGGTCGACGGATCGTACACGGGAAAGCTCTTGCCCGATTGGCTGGCGACCCATTCGCCATTGATGAACATCTGGTACGTTTTGACTTCGGTTTGCACTCCGCTAGGCATCGAGGCCTCCCAGATTCTTTCGTCCCTACGGGACTCGATTGGTTTCGTGCGCCAACCCAGGACTTACGTCCTGGGCTATAATCTGCCGCCCTTGCGGGGCTTTATTCCGGCCGTAAATGAAAAAGAAGAACGCGGCTAGGCCGACGGCAAACAGCGTCATCCCCACCATCCAGACTTCATACCAGAACAGGGATGAAATTTGCTGCGCCGGGAAAAACACCAGGGCAATCCCGAGCAGGGTGGTTAACAGTCCGCTCAACCCGGCTGCAAACATCGCGCCACGGCCGTATTGTCCTTTCGGGCTAGGCTCAGTCACCGCAAACTTCACCAATGCCGCAAACATATAAACAAACGGGACAAGCTGCAGAACGACGGCAAGCGAGAGCAGCTTCTGAAACGTCTCCTGCACTCCGGCAACCACGAAATTCAGAATTACCAGAATCGCCGAAACACATCCCTGCAGGATGAGAGCTGCATACGGCGTCGCGTATCGTGCATGCACATTCCCAAGCCAGCTCGGCATATAAGAATCCAGTCCGGCGACGAACGGGATTCGCGCCGATCCCCCCATCCATGCCGACCCGATGCCTGCGATCGAAAGACTGAGCAGAATCGCAAACGGAATCGAGATCCATCCGACACCAACGCGCCCCGCCATATGCGTTACAGCCTGCACAATTCCCTGCAAAACGTTGACGTTTTTCCCGACCGCGATGAGCAAGGTTAATGTGGCACCCACGTAAAGAGCGCCCGACAGGACTCCACCCCACGCCACAGCACCCGGCAGTGTGCGGGGCGGATCTTGAATCTCATCCCCCATCACTGATGCCAGTTCGAGCCCAACCAGTCCGAAACAGATCACGCCGAACGAATTGAGGACAAACTTGGGATTCGCCGGAATCGCAAAGTCGGCACGCGTAATCGTCGTCCCGTAGCGTGACCAGATCACAATCCCAAGCCCGATCAAGACCGCGGCAGCAACAAACGTCCCGATTGCCCCCAGGTTATTGATCCACTTGCCTACGCCGAGACCCAGGATGTTGAACAGGGTGAGTAGAGCCAACAGGGTGAGCGAAGCCGTCGAAGCAAAAAGCTTGTTGTCCGCCAGCCCCAGATGCCCTGGCCCCAGCACATAGACCGACACGCCGACGAAATACAGCATCACGGTCGGCACGTACAGCATGTTGTTGGTCCAATAGCACCAGCCCGACAGAAACCCGTGAAAGTCGCCGAAGACTTCCTTCGCCCACAGATACACTCCGCCTTCGCCCGGATATCGATGAGCGAGCTCGATCACCGCGATGCCCTGCGGCCAGAAAAAGAGAAGCAGCGAAATAATCCAGAGCCATACCGTGACCCCACCATTCGCCGCGATCGAAGGGACGACGTTCAGATTGAACACAGCCACGACAAACAACAAAACGAGATCACGCCGCCCGAGGGCGCGGATCAAGTGCGGCTGTTCAACGGATTGTGGAGTCGTGGACAAGTCAATGATCAGTAACTAATGATCCGTGGTCAGTTGCCGGGGTATTCAGCAGCCCAATCACTGAGCGCTGACAACTGACCACTAGTTTTCTAATGTGCAACTTCCGCCGGCACTCTCTCGCTCCGCTCCTGCTGCGCCTTGGCGAGCGAAGCCGCAATATCGTCAAACGCAGCGATGTGCTTGTCGATATCGGCCTCAGTGTGTTGCACCGAAATCGTCCACTGTTCGTCCCACCAGTAGGGCTGCGCCATGACGCCGCGATTCACCATGCCGAACCAGTAGTGCCGCCACAGGTCGACATCGACTACAGTCCAGTCGCGGTAATTCACGATCTCCTGCGGATAGAGCATCAGCGCCCCATTCGCTCCAGCCTGCGCAATATACGCTTGAAGTCCGACCTTTGCGATGATCTTGCGATATCCCTCGGCCAGCTTCTTACTCAGTTTCTCGACGTGCGCGTAATTGCCGCGGGTCAGGACCTCGCGGAATGTCGCGAGCCCTGCGGCCATTGAAACCGGATTCGTGTTGTACGTCCCGCCGTGGAACACCTTGTGCTGCGAGATCAGGTCCATGACGGACTTGTGCGTCCCGAAGGCTGCTAGAGGCAAACCGCCACCGATCGACTTCGCCAGGCAAATCATATCGGGCGTCACGCCGAAATATTCGCTCGCGCCGCCCCAGCAAAGCTTTGCCCCGGTCTTCACTTCATCGAAGATCAGTAGCGCGCCGTTCTTATCGCAGATCTCGCGCAGCCCTTTCAGGAAACCGGGCTGAGGCATGCACAGTCCGACGTTCATCAGGATTGGTTCAAGAATAATCGCCGCGATCTGCCCGGGATTCTCTTTGAATCTCAGTTCCACCGTGTTCAGATCGTTAAAAGTCGCGATCTTGACGTTTTCAACTGCAGCCTTTGGCACACCGAGGCCACCCGGAACCGAAGTGGGAGCGTGAATATCTCCATAGTCGGGCGCATGCGGTTTCACGCTGACCAGCGCACTATCGTGCAGGCCGTGATACGCGCCCTCGAACTTCACGATCTTGTCGCGTCCGGTTGCCGCGCGCGCCAGCCGAATGGCATGCATGGTCGCTTCAGTACCGCTGTTGCCGAACCGGCACATCTCAACTGGAAAACGGCCACAGATTTCTTCCGCCAGTTCCCACTCCATATCGTGTGGCATGCCAAACATAGTTCCGGCCGAAAGGCGCTTTTCGACAGCCTTCATTACCGCCGGGTGGCAATGTCCAGCCATCAACGCCCCAAAGGTCAGGTTGTGATCGATGTACTCGTTTCCATCGAGGTCGCGGAACTTGCTACCGCTGGCTTCCTTCACAAAAATCGGCCACGGATCATAGGCGCGGTAGTTGCTGGCCACACCTAGCGGAATGCGCTTCAGATTTTTCTTGTGGGCTTCGGCGGACTTCGGCGTGCGCCGCTCGAAACTCGAGAGCTCTTTCTGCAGATCGGGGTACATCATGGTCTCCGAGATAACTCAGGCCGGCGATTCGCGGGCCATTAGATTGCCGGGCGGCGGGGGCCGCCCGGGTGCATTCAAGTCTATGCTAGAAGTAGAACTTCAATGCAAACTGCACCAGACGGGGATCGCGTCCTCTCAGCACCTGACCAAACGTGGTATTGGAGAAGTTACCGTCCGGGTTGTAGAACTCTGTTTTGTTAAACACGTTAAAGATATCAGTTCGGAACTGGAAATAGCGCGCTTCCGAAATCGCGATTCTCTTTGACACTGTTAGATCCCATTGGTTCTCCCCAGGGCCACAGCAAATCGAACGAGGGGTCGTCGCGAACTGCCCGAGCGGCGGATCAGCGAACTGGCCAGGATCGAGATAGAAATGACCAGGATTGTTCGGATCGGAGTGCTTGGGATTCAGAATCGTGGGTTTGTTTCCACTCATCTGTGGTGCAGCCGCTCCCAGGAAGAACAAGCTGCTGATCAGCTCGTTGTCATCCTGTGTCTGCAGCCGGATGGGGAATCCGCTCTGGAACTGCACGATCCCCGAAAGTTGCCAGTCGTTCAGAACCTTACCTGCAAATCCGTTGTATCTCGGCGTTGGAATATCCCAGACGTACGTAAACACAAACCGCTGCGCCGAGTTGAACAGCGACAGTGCCCGGCTGGCTTTGTAGTTAAACGGATTGACGGTCTCTTCAAAGCTCGATGCCCAGTCCAGCGACTTGCTGAATGTGTACGCCGCTTCAAATTGCAGGCCGTGTGAAAAACGCTTTTCCAGACTCGCCTGGAGCGAATTGTAGGCCGAAGCGGCAATCGTATCTTCCGCGAAGATGTTGCTGAACACCGAAATACCATCTACCGGGCACCCCGTACCCAGTCCACCTCCCGTCATCGGATCGCAATTCGGGGAAGAATAGGGACGCAACCCGGGCAGGAAGATACCACTGGGCGCAACCGAACCAATGGAGGTACCCGCAGGAATCGTGACGGGATTGCCGCCGCCTTTTCCGCTATACGGAATCACCAGACCGCCCGCAGGTGCGATCGCCGCCGGATCGATCAGGAAGGAATTATCTTCCGCGAATTGACTGCACGTGGTCTGCGTTCCAAATCCGTCTGTCACCCAGGCCGGATTGCTGTTGGCCAACGAGATAATACCCAGGCAAGTCTGAGGATTAGCTGCATTGATATCGTGCGACGCCAGCAGGCGATGCCCTTGCGAACCCACATACCCAAGTTGCAGAACGAGATCCCGAGCCAATTGCCGTTGCACGCTCAGGTTGTACTGTGAAGTGTATTGCGTCCGCATTTTCGGTTGAAAATCGCCGTACAGCAGCATCGGGCGGAAACTGGCCCAATCCGTTGGCGTGCCCTGCGCTGGGGTCAAGATGCCCGTGAAAGGATTCGGGTTCACTCCACCGTTCTGCCCGACAAATGGGGTATTGAGGAAGGTCGCCGCAAGGAACGTGCTGCCACCAAACGGCGGCTCAGCTCCGAACTGCTCGAGAACCAACTGCTCCATCGGGTTATAGAACAAACCCCAACCCGCACGAATACTTGTCTTGCCCTTGTCCGGGCTGTATGCGATTCCGATTCGCGGCGCAAACGCCTTGTAGTAGGTCTGCGTCATTCCCGCCGGAATGCCCGCATCTCCCGGCACCACCAGTCCAGTTGGCAAAACCCCCGCCTGCCCGCAATCGCTAGTTCCGAAGCTCGCCTGCTCATCTGCCGTCAGGTAGCACGGATACTTCGTCGTGTTCTGTCCCGGACGGTACGTCTGTACGTGCTTCAGAACATCCGCGAGCGGCGTATCCAGTTCCCAGCGCAGCCCGTAATTCAGGGTCAACGACGGATTGATCTTCCAGCTGTCCTGAGCGAATAGATAGACTCCGGTCGAACGCACATTCTCGCGCTGGGCAGACCCCTGCACATAATTGTCCGCCAACCCCAGGAGGTAGGTGGCATAGTTATCGTTGTACTGGACCGAATTGGAAGTCGACCCGTCAAAGGTGAACTGGCCGCTGACGTTGTAATAAAGCGTCTGATCGAATCGGGAGCGGCGAACGTCGCCACCGAACTTCATCGTGTGGTTGCCCTTGATCCAGGTCAGGTTATCGCTCCACATGAACGAGTTTCCGACCTGCGGCAGTTCGCCTTCCCATCCATTCCCGATTGCAAAACCGCCCGCGACACTAAGGAATGGGACGCCGGTATGCGAGGACGGCAGCCCGGTAGTGATCCCGGCCTTCGTCGGATCGGAAAGGCTGCCTGTAATGTCGGCGTTGATAGCGGCCGAATCGGAAGTTCCATTGAAGCACACAGCCTGTGCGGCAGAGGACGCACATGACGATTGAACGGAACTCGTCGACTGCGGGTGCTGGAAGGTCAACTGGCCTTCCCGCATGTATGTAAAGCGAGCTTCGTTGACCAGTGAGTTGCTGATGGTCCAGGTATGACTGGGGTTGAATTGCTGGAACCGGGATCCGACCAGCGTTCCGAAGCCCGGGATGTTCGCCCCAGAAGCCTGGAAGTTATAGAACGGCTGAAGAAGTTTGTCGTCGGTGTAATAGTAGTAGAAGCTGAAATTCTGCCGGTCGTTGATCCGGTGGTCGATGCGCACCGTGAACTGGTCCTGCGTATCGGCTTGGCTGGGGACCGCCTGGTAAGTCCCATCTGGCCTGTTCGCACCCGGCACAAACCGGAGCATATCGATTGCCACAGGATCCATGCAGGCTGTCGGAATCGTGGCATTGCCGCTCGCGTCCGTGGGAAAAACCTGATTCCACTGCACGCCTGATGCCGGCATCACCCCTCCCAAACTCGTGATTGCCGTCGTGCACCCGGGCCGTCCGTTTAGCGCATCCGCCGTGAACTGATCACTGATGCCGTTAACGGTCACCCCGTCGGACCAAAGATCGGGGAAGCCACCCGCGAAAACACTGCCACCTTGTGCCGCGCCTGGAATCTCTTGGGCTGAGGGCACATGAACAATATCGCCTGACACTCCTTGCCGCACCCGGCGCCCCTCATATGAAGTAAAGAAGAAAGTTCTGTCCTTCTTGAGCGGACCACCAAACGTTCCCCCAAACTGATTCTGATTGAACTGTGGCTTAGCGGTATTGAAGTATCCCTGCGCGTTCAGAACCTTGTTACGGAAGTATTCATAAACATTCCCGTGGAACTGATTCGTCCCGGACTTCGTGACAACGTTCACCACCGCGCCAGAGTTGCGGCCATATTCCGCATCAAACGTGTTACTGATGACGCGGAACTCCTCAATGGCATCGGGCGTAGGCTGAATTGTGGGCAGGTTGACGAATAGATCGTTCGCATCACCGCCATTAACGCTGAAGTTATTGGCTCGGCTACGCCCCCCATTCACTGAAACCGCGCCGGCCTTGTCGCTGCCGTAAAAAGTGCCGCCGCTCGATCCCAGCTGCGACTGCACTCCAGGCTGCAACTGCAAAAATTGGTACGTATCTCGCTCGTTCAGCGGCAGCTCATTGACAGAGCGGTTGTTGACCACGGCCCCAAGCTGGGTGCTGCTGGTTTCCACCAGCGGCGCTTCTGATGTCACGTCCACCACTTCCTGCGTCGCGCCAAGCTGCATGGTCATGTTGAGCGTGATCACCTGGTTCACGTCGAGCGTGATGCCATGCCGCACGGCCTTCTTGAAGCCTGACAAATCGAAGGTGAGCGAATACGTGCCAACCGGAAGCTCGGGAAAAACGTAGTCTCCGCTGTCATTACTGGCTGCATCGCGGGCCACGCCGGTGGCGTCGTTCGTGGCCGTAACCTTCGCGTTCGCTAATACAGCTCCCGACGGATCTGAGATGCGGCCGAGAATACGGCCGCCCGTGCCCTGGGCATGGGCCTGGACTGACAAGAAAAAACCGATCGCAATACAGACAACGCCCACACACACATGCGAACAGCGTGCTCGCAGCAACGACATGGGACCTCCAGTTATCCGGGAGAGAGTTTGTATCTTTAGAATGCGAACGGCTTGTATCCAGACAGAACCTTGCTATAATCCCGCAAGGTTAGAGAACCGGGGCTGGGGCTGTCAAGAAGAAAAAAGCGCATCTGGGCGATTCGAAATTCGCATCGCTCGACGTTCCCGTACAACCACGGATGGATGTTATGGCTGCACCTTACTTGAAAATTGGAGACGTCGCCCGCAAAGTGGGAATGTCACCTTCCGTCATTCGTTCGTGGGAGAGCCTGGGCCTGGCCCGTCCACGGCGCACCGAGAGCAAGTACCGGCTCTACACATCCGACGATGTGAAACTCCTGAAGCGCGCACGATTCCTGCGTAAAGTGCAGGGCCTGAACGCCGCGGCCATCGTGCAATTGCTGAAGAAGGAAGGCAAGGTTCGTCCCGCCCCCGAGGGCAATGCCGGTGCCATTGGTGCGCATCTTCGTCAACTCCGGGCCCGCAGAAAATTATCGCTCGCCCAGGTCGCCGATGCAGTCGGCATTTCCGTAGGTTTCCTCAGTGCGCTTGAGCGCTCGCAAATGAGCGGATCGGTGGGCACTCTCCGCAAACTGGCTCGTTTCTACAAAACCAATATCCTTGATTTTTTCGACGCCAACGGACCCAGCAGCCGCCAGGTCCGTCCATCGCAGCGGAAGGTTCTGGAAGCTGGCGCTGGCGTTCGCATGGAACTGTTGGCCTGGGGCAACACCGTCATGGAGCCCCACTTGTTTCGCATAGGCCCCGAAGCCGGAAGCGGTGAATCCTATTCGCACGAGGGTGAAGAATTCATTTACGTGCTACGAGGCGATTTGGATATTACGGTTGACGGTGAGGAATATCGGCTGAAGCCCGGCGACAGTTTCTACTTCGAAAGCGCGACAGCGCACCGCTGGAAGAATCCGGGGCGAAAGGAAACCTTAGTCTTGTGGGTCAACACTCCGCCGACATTCTGACTCTTGCTGAGCGTGAGCATGCTCAACGCTCGCGCACAACGCAACCGGCACGAGCATCCGGTTGCATGGGAGGAACCATGAATTGGCGTACTGCCCGTCTGTTGCTGTTGCTGGCCGTGCTCCTACTCGTCGAATCATGTGGCAAGAAAAAACCGACGCTGAATCTTCTCGTTTGGGAAGGCTACGCTGACCCATCGTTCGTGAAGGCCTTCGAAGATGAAAACCACTGCAAAGTGTCAGCCTCATACATGGGATCGAGCGATGAACTGATGGCGAAGCTCCGCGGAGGCAGCGCCGGCACCTACGATGTGATCTCCCCATCGAGCGATGTCGCCACATCGATCGCGACCGCCGGACTCGCCGCGCCTTTAGATCTCACCAAACTCCCCAGCTACGGACAACTCTCCGCCCAGCTTACTTCTCTTCCCTTGGTTCGCGCGAATGGCCAGGTCTATGGCGTCCCCTTCATGTGGGGCCCAGATCCCATCATCTATGACACCACTGTCTTTCCGCAGCCACCCGATTCGTGGAACTTGTTCTGGGACCCCAAGTACAAGGGAAAAGTTTCGGTCTGGGATGACTTGTCAACCGTGTACATGGCTGCCCAGATATTGGGCTACGACAAGCCCGATCCTTCTCGTCTTTACAACTTGAGCGACGAGCAACTCGACACCGTAAAGAAGAAGCTGCTGGAACTCAAACCCAATGTCCGCAAGATGTGGTCCACAGGCGGCGAATTGACGAATTTATTTCAGAGCCATGAGATTGTGATTGCCATGGGCTGGCCCCTCAATACCGCCGATCTAAAGAAGTCCGGCTTTCCCGCGGGAGAGACTATTCCCAAAGAAAACACAACCGGCTGGATTGATCACCTCATGATCACGTCCGGCAGCGACAACAAAGAACTCGCGCTGAAGTTCCTAGAATATATGATCGAGGCCAAGACGCAGAAGTTGGTCACCGATAAAACACACTACGTCCCGGCCAACCCGCAGGCCGCTCAGTTCATGACCGCCGATGATGTGAAGACTCTGCATCTCGACGATGTCGACAACTACCAGAAACGTATCTACTTCTGGCAAAACGTGCCCCGGCGTGCGAAATACACCGAAATCTGGAACGACGTGAAAGCAGCTCAATAAAAACACTCGTGAGCACGACACCCACCCAGAAACCGGCTCTGCTCAGCATCCGCAACGTGGCCAAGGCATTCGGCCGTAATGTTGTCTTGCGCGACGTATCGCTGGAAATCGCCGAAGCAGAATTTCTCACCATCCTGGGCGAAAGCGGCTCGGGAAAGACCACACTGCTGAGGATCATCGCTGGCTTTGAAAACGCAACCTCCGGCCAGATCTGGATGGGTACCGAGAGGCTCGATGCGCAGCCTCCCTACCGGAGGCGCGTGAATACAGTCTTTCAAAACTACGCGCTTTTTCCCCACCTGACGGTTGAGCAAAACGTCGCCTATGGCCTGCGAGTGGCAAAAAGGCCAAGTGCCGAGATCGAGCAGCGCGTCGCCGAAGCACTCGAGAAAGTGAAGATGACAGCCCACGCCAAGAAAAAACCGTCGAAGATTAGCGGCGGGCAGCAGCAGCGCGTAGCTCTCGCACGGGCATTGGTGAATCGTCCGCGCCTCCTGTTGCTCGACGAACCCCTGTCCGCGCTCGATGCGAACCTGCGCCGACAGATGCAGGTCGAACTCAAATCCCTGCAGCGCGAGGTCGGCATCGCCTTCGTGTTTGTTACTCACGATCAGGAAGAAGCCATGGTCATGTCGGACCACATCGCGCTCCTGCGCTCCGGTGAACTCGAGCAAGTCGCCACCCCACGCGAAATCTACAGCCGTCCGGCCACTGCCTATGTCGCACAATTCATAGGCCACACGAACCTTCTGCGTGCCGAGGTCCGCAACGGCGTCGCGTCTTGCGGAGCCCTATCGTGGCACGCCCCTCTGCCCGACGGTCCCACACTCTTCTCTCTGCGCCCGGAAAATATTCGTCTTAGTACCGGCGCAACGTCCAACAACGTCGTGCGCGTCGCGGGACGAGTTCTGCAGCAGGCATTTCACGGAGCCACCGAATTGGTTCGCGCACAATGCGCCGATGGACTCGTCCTGGTAGTGCGGACGGCGAGCAGTGATCTTGCACGAGATGAAATTCGTCTCGAGTTCTTCCCCGCTGATGCAATCCCCGTACGCGAATCGCCGGAGCGAAACTAAATGTTCTCCCGCTCCTACAAAGCCGCTGTCACTGTTCCCCCACTGGCCTGGGTCGTCGTGTTCCTGCTTGTCCCGTATCTGCTGATGTTCTGCTACAGCTTCTGGTCGGTCTCGGCGGCACAGACGATTGTCCATTCATGGAATCTCGAAAACTATAAGGAACTGCTCCAGAAATCCGTCTATTGGGAAACCCTCCTCCGCTCCATCTGGATCGCCGCCCGCGTCATGCTGCTCTCACTTCTCCTCGGATATCCACTCGCCTACTTCCTTTCCTTCTACGCCGGGAAACGGAAAGACCTCCTGTATCAAACGGTGATCATCCCTCTATGGGTCAGCTATCTCGTGCGGGCTTATGCCTGGAAGACGATCCTCGGATCTGATGGTGTTCTCAACACGCTGTTGCAGTACGTTCACCTCACCAGCCATCCCCTCGACTTCCTCCTCTATAGTCCGTTTGCGGTGGTTCTAACCCTGACCCACATTTACACGCCATTCACCATCCTGCCGATTTACGCTTCTCTGGAACATGTTCCGAGGAACCTCGTTGAAGCTTCCCACGATCTGGGCGCGACGCCCGCTCAGACTTTCTGGAAAGTGATCTTCCCGCTTTCGATTCCCGGAGTCGCGGCCGGAGCAACATTCGCGTTCGTCCTGAGCCTGGGAGATTTTCTTGCTCCGCTTCTGCTGGGAGGCCCCAGCGGAATCATGATCTCGAACATCGTAGTGAGCCTGTTCGGCGCGGCCTACAACTGGCCGCTAGGAGCGGCCATTTCGCTGGGAATATTGGTAATTGTCGTCAGCCTGCTCTTCGCCTCTGAGCGTCTGGAAAAGAAATGGAGCTTCTGATGAATCCCACAACCCGACTTGCCAGGGAGGAAGTTACGAAAACCGGGAATCCCATTATGCACAGTGCAGCCAACAGGATTGCCATCCCGACCGGAGCTTGTTTTTTCCGCAGGGAAAGACAAGCGGAGTGGAGGGACCTTGCGTTTCTCAGGATATCGTCGCGCTGTTCGCCCCGGATCTTCTCATGAACATCGATTCCCCGAGTACGCCGCGCTCACGTTGGCTCGTATTGCATGCCGCCGGCGTGTTTGCATTCCTGTATCTGCCGATTGCGGTCCTGATCTTGTATTCGTTCAACAGCCAAGGCGTAGGCGGATTCCCCCCGCGTCATTTGACGTTCGACTGGTACCGCATCCTCTTCAGTGACGGCGCCATCTGGGACGCGGTGCTCAACAGCCTGCAAGTCGCTTTGGCCGCCATGGTGATCTCTCTCGCCTTCGGTATTCCCGCCGCACTCGCACTCGATCGCGTTCAATTTCCCGGCAAGGCTCTGTTCCGGCGACTCGTGCTCTTGCCCCTCATCTTGCCAGGAATCATCACAGGCCTTTCGCTTCTGATGCTGTTCAACCTGATGACCGTGAAGCTAAGTCTGCTTACGATCACTCTGGGTCACGGAACTGCCTTGATCTCCGTAGCAGCGACAGAAGTCTTCGCTGGCTTGCAGAAGCTCGATCGCGCCCAGGAAGAAGCCTCCCTGGATCTCGGAGCAAACTACTGGCAAACGTTCTGGCACGTCACACTACCCAACCTGAAGTTGCCGATCATCGGCGCTGCGCTATTGATCTTCACCCTCTCAATGGACGAAATCGCAGTCAGTTTCTTTCTGATTGGCCGCGACAACACTCTGCCCCTCGAAATCTGGGGGCGCCTCCGCCGCGGCATCACCCCGGAAATCAACGCCGTCTCCACCATCATCTTCGTCTTCTCTCTGATAACGATCGTCGTCTGGTACCGGCTGCGCGTGCGCGCAGAGGGCAGATCAGAACTCGGCGCAGAGCTACTGGAAACGGGGGAGCAGTCCGTGTTGGGACGGACGCCTTAGTCCATCCCGCGAGGGCAAAGCCCGAGCGCCACCGGAACTCTTTTCGCCCGATCCGAGTATTAAGCACTCCGCCAGGCTCGAGTTGAGGTATGAGCGCAAATTTCAAGCTGCATCGGATTCTCGTCGACAACCCGTTGCAACCACCAATGAGCCTGATTTACGAAAACAGGGACTATCAAACGCACTGTGCGCCCTCCCTATTTTCCCGGTTCCTCCGCCACCAATCCACGAAACCTCAGCATCGGCTCGATCGTCGGCTCTCCGCCCAGCCACTCGGAGTACATTCTTCCCGGCTCCTCGGTATTCCCGCGCGACAGAATCATCTGCCGGAAACGATCGCCATTCGCACGGGTCAAGCCGCCGTGCTTCTCGAACCACTGAAATGCCGCATGATGGAGCATCTCACTCCAGAGATAAGCGTAGTATCCCGCCGGATAATCGTCCTGCCAGATATGCGCGAAGTAGCTTGACCGATATCGCGAAGGCACGTCCTTCAGAAACAGATTCTTTCTCTTCAGCGCCTCAACCTCAAAATCGTCCACCTTCTCGAGCGGAGCATCGGCAGGCAAAGTATGCCACTGCATATCCAGTTCCGCTGCCGCCACCACTTCCGTCAGCGCGTATCCCTGATTGAACTTCGATGATTTTCTGATCTTCGCCACCAACTCCTCCGGCATCGGCGCACCAGTCTGGGAATGCTTCGCGTAATGTTGGAACACCGAGGGATAGCTCGCCCAGTTCTCATTGAACTGCGAAGGAAATTCCACGAAGTCACGAGCCACCTGTGTTCCCGACAATGTGGGATACATTGAATTCGCGAACATCCCGTGGAGGGCGTGCCCAAACTCATGGAACATAGTGATCACGTCGCGGAAC
>Ga0335080_10001005_pt1 | contig 26917 bp, 21 predicted proteins | sample Lox_Sample_34_FD_206720 | JGI IMG/M metagenome (GOLD analysis project Ga0335080, IMG submission 206720) | Soil microbial communities from Loxahatchee National Wildlife Refuge, Florida, United States - Lox_Sample_3.4 | ecosystem: Environmental > Terrestrial > Soil > Wetlands | place: USA... | reverse complement strand
TACTCTAACTCAGGACCGAACCGGCCAGCAAAAACCTGGCCACCTCGGTCCTCAACTTGTCGGTGAGATTCACTACTGCTTGGGTGGGTCAAATCTGGTGCGGGTCATTTCTGCCAAGCGCCCAAGCATTATCCAGCCAGTCGCGAAGAAAGCGCAGAACAGAAGCAAATCGATTATTGCGTTGACAAGCAGATCAGGCATGTGGGGTCTTCCGCTCGCGTAGCCAGCGCGGACTGAGTAAATCGTCATGGCAATACCCAGCAGCACTATGCCGATGCCGAAAAGGGCCCCTGCCGTACCGACGCGCCGATGAGTTTCGGTGCGACCTCCAAGAATGAGAGCCGTTTGACAAACAAAGAACAATGTCCAAGCGGTGAACACAGCACCATGTAGATGCGCAATAGCCGACAGATCCGGTGTTCCAAAGAACACTTTCAAGTAGTACGTGCGGGAAAACCCGACGAAGACGCTACACGCGAGCAAGAGCGCCACACCTGTATAAAACAGATGGTCTCGTGAACTTGAGGCTTGTGATAGTCGCGACATTTCGCGGTCATCCTAGAGTCCTCCCGGTTCAGAGCAATAGTAAAAATGCGACATCGGATCGAAATCGCACGAGCAACCATTTCCGGGTTACACTCTACCGATGCTTCGTCCAGCAGAACCCGCCAAGAACCTCAAGCAATTTGTGCGCAAGTATGTTCATTTGGAAGTTCCCGCGGCTTCATCCCCGCGGTTTTGGTCGATTCCTGCCCGCAGCACAACTTGCATCGAGTTCACGTTCGGGAACCCTTATCGAATCCATCATGTGGACGGTTCTCGATTGGAAATCACGTATCCGGCTACTCTGATCGGTGCCAAGACCCACCGACGTATCCAGCTAGAGTTGAGCGGACGAGTGGAGACATTTGCGATCTTGTTTGAGCCTACGGGACTCCAGCGGCTATTCTCCTTGCCGGGAACTGAGATTGTGAACGAGCACTACGAGGCGGACATGGTGCTTGGTTCGGCTATGGCCCGTCTTCGCTCAAGGCTTGGCGAAGCCAAATCATTCCAAGAGCGGGTACAGGTTGCTGACGCCTTTCTGGGCGTACTCATTCCTTACGCTTCAACGGAGCACGCAGTCGATGATGCAGTGCGGGAGATCATTCTGAAGGGAGGTTGTGTTCAAATTTCGGGGCTTGCCAGCCAACTGGGGATCGGTCTTCGCCAGTTCCAACGGCGTTTTCGTGATGTTCTAGGCATTAGCCCGAAACGGTACGCACGAATTGTGCGTTTTGAAGCGGCGATCAGTAGAAAGACCGCCTCTCCATTCATCAACTGGACACAAATTGCGCATGAGCTTGAGTACCACGATCAGATGCACATGATTCGCGATTTCCAACTCCTGTCCGGGCAGAGCCCCTCTTCATTGACCCCGCAGTTTGAGCTTCTTGTCGCAACGGTCGCCGAAGCCTAGCAATGACATAGTTTCGCCGCCTATTTCGAAAGGGGTTTCCCGCCGTTCCCATTGTTCAGGGTGTTTTTTCCCTGTTCTTTCCCAATATATTCCGGATGCTCTCCACTGGACAGCGAGCATACCTTTTGACTCGTTGGATTAGTTAGGTTGCCGGCAGTCCCATCCGACTCAGGAGGGCGGCGTAGCGGGGATCGGAACGCATCCCGTACCAAGCCACGTCGCTTGCAAGATAAACCATGCCAGCCGTATGCTCCTTGTAGCCCCTTTCGAGTAACCGGAACGCCTCGTCTTTGTCGCCCAATCCCGCGTAAACCCAAGCGAATTGATAGAAATCGACGTAACTGTGCGAGGACAAGTCGTTGAACTCTTTGGCGATTCTCAGTGCATCAGTCCGCCTGCCCGATATGGCATAGACCCATCCTAAAACGCCAGCTACGAACTGGTTCTCTGCTGCAACGGTCTTGTCCTGCTTGCAGTTTTGTCGTACTCGGCAAGGGTGAATTTCAGAACATTACTGCACAAGGCCCGCGCGGCGAAGTAGGTCGGCAAAGCGAGGATCACTCCGCAAAGGGTCCCAGATCGGATCTATTTTCAACGAAAAGATAATGGTGCTTTTCTCCCGATACGCCTTCTCCAACCAAGAGAAACACTGCTCCTTGTCGCCAAGGCCGAGATACGCCAAGGCAAAAGAAAGCTGTAGTCACATACCTCTGTTTGGAAAGGTCACTCAAATCATCGATCATCTTCAAAGCTTTGGCTCGTTCTCCACAAGGGCGTACGTGTAACTCTGGGAGCCCAGACCCCAGGGGCTGCTCCCTCGTACCGTTGAATATGTTTCAAACTGCCCCAGTGCTTCCCGGCACATTCCTTTGAGCACGTAGGTTCGGCCCAATATGGCGGATTCGTCGACGTCCACGGCGAGGCGCCGGTGGTGGCCCCGTCGGTCGTGGCCGGGTCGCCGCGCTGCAACGGAGTCAGGCAGTTGGACGCGCTTGTACAACCTGGCCACGGAGTATTGAAGATGTTGGGAAACTGAGTCGAGGGACGGCCAGCTGCTACGTCCGCCAAACCAGAAAGCGGTCCGAACGCGAACATGAACGTCTGCGTGCCGTCAGCCTCTGTCATCAGTCCGTCACCACCCGAGATTTGCTGGCACTTGATCGCGCCGTTCACGGTTCCGGCAGTCGGCACAACAAAGCCCCCGTATGGACCGCCCGCTGGAGGACTAGTCGGCGTGGGCGTCGTGTATTGCGTCGGGCCGTTGTACGCAGGTTCTGTGTTATTGCATCCGGGGTTAGTCGGGTTCGTGCTGCAGTTGGACCCGGTCAGCGGGTGGGTAATGGTGGAGGCCGGACATTGCACTCGGAATGACTGGGCGCTGGCGGCGACCGTGGCAAAAGCGACGAGAAGAACGGGAACCCAAACTTGGTACGACTTCCTCATGGCTGTGCAGCCTCCTTCCGAGTCAACGAAACTCGACGACTCCCTGCGTCATCGCTCACTCAACCTGTCCGGCTCTATAAGTCCGGACCCAGGTGAATCCAACCAGTGCGGTGCGCAGGAGCGTGGAACCGGTCACCTGCTGTCTGCGCATATCACAAGAAGTCACGAAACACTCGTTTGAGGTTCAGCAAACAGGGAGAAAGTTCACAGGCTTAACACGGGAAGGAAATGGTTCACATCAAACCGAAAGTCCCGAATGGAAAGAACACCGCCCGAGAAACACTTCGAGCGGCAAATCGTCCTCGGATGTCGAGGCCCTTCATTTTTGAAAGGCCTGAGTAAAATCAGAAAGTCAGATTGTGAAGAATCTCGTCAATTAAATCGCGCGTGATCCTACGAACTTGTAGCCAACGCCGGCAACCGTAAGAATCAACTCGGGTTGCCTAGGGTTAACTTCCAGTTTGTGACGCAGGGCAGCGATGTGAGCGTCGACAGTCCGAGTCATCGAGTCGCCCTCGAAGCCCCAAACGGAGCGCAGAAGTTCCGCGCGTGGAACCGTCCGGCCAGTCTGCTCGATAAGATATTGGAGCAGTTGAAATTCACGGGCGGCCAGAGTCACAGGCTTTTGATCACGCGTGACCTCTCTGCGCTGGAAATCCACGCGGATCGGACCAAACTGAAACACCCCGCAACCCGTGTGGACCGAAACGTGTCGCAGCAGTACCTCCACCCGTGCCATCAGTTCCGCGGCCTTGAAAGGCTTGGTGACGTAGTCATCGGCGCCGATCTTGAGCCCTACCACCTTATCTGTCGTTTGGTGCAGAGCGGTCAGCATTAAGATCGGGGTTGCCAGCCCGGCCTGCCGGATGTCGCGGCACACATCCAATCCGCTGCGCGCCGGCAACATCAGGTCGAGAATAATCAGGTCGAAAGGCTGCGAAGTGGCCTTCTCGAAAGCCTCCACTCCATCTTGTGCCGTATCCACCGAGTACCCAGCACTACTAAGGCGAAGGCTTAACGCCGACCGCAGCCCCGGTTCGTCCTCGACAAGCAGAATGTTTTTATTCATCGACTAACCTCCAAGCTTTCTGACGCAATGCCTTCGGTGCGTTGCCCCAATCTGGCATAAACCTCGCACCGATTACCATACTCTGCATCTCGTGAAACTAAGCAATCCGATGGGTGCGTCCGCGCAACCACCATCAACTACACTGCTCCGATCGTTCGTTACCTCAAGTTGGAGGTTCTTCTGTACGGAAGACGGCCGTCTATTCTTACCACATACCTGTCCACAGTAGTCTGGCAGATGCTTACGGGAAACCAGAAGGCCTTGCCTGTTTATCGGGCAGCACCTCACCGGCAGTGGATATGCAGAGCCGCCGCCCGGGCTTTAAACAAGAATGCCGGATTACGACGTTTGTGCCTACCGAAATGGACCCACTGTTCTTTGCAAACGACAGTCCGAGCTAACAGTCGGTCGTTCCACCTTGGTTGTTAACCGTTGGGAGGTATTCTCTTTTTTGTTTGCCTGTAGCGCAACGTATTCCCGGCAGACTAATACAAAGGTATCGCCAATACTATCGTCCAATACCTTTCTCTTTGGTTTTCTGGCGTAATCCCGAGGCTCGGTGTGCGAGTCAATGGGATCGCAGTGTTCCTGTAACCCCAAAAGGCAACGCAGGACGAAGGTTGCCATTGACACGTGGCTTGCAGAACAGAAATACGGAAATGGTATCGGCTTTTGAGACAGCGCGCCGTGCGCGTGCGGAGGAAGCAAAAGTGATTCTCACCGCCCGTAATCCCGAGCGTCTCAGGCAAGCGGCGAGCGAGGTTGAGACTCAGAACCCCGCGACATTCGATGCCACGGATCCGGTTGCTCTCGAGCGTTTTTTTTTTGCGACTCGCCAGTGATCGATCACGTCATGGTGAGAGCTGGTCAGCCTTACTGACGGGAAGCTTCCGTTTCCGGACGGTACAATCATTACCGCTTTGCACTTCCACTACGTTTCGTCGTAAGACAACAACAAGGTTTTTGGCCGTGAGGGACCTTTCGTTCCAAGGTCACCACAAACATACAGTTTATGGTCAACGACTCAACAAAGTACGCTGCAATGGGCGGATGGGGATTCGGTCACTTCAACGGATGCGACGGCAAACCTGGCGATGAGGCGCTCATGAAAACCTGATTCCCCTGCCACGCGCAGACCAAAAATAGCGACCTTGTCTTTACCCGTTACGCACCCTGATGCCAGCAACTACCTAGCGCAAGCTTTCATCAAGCAAGAAACAAGAGGCAAAGGAAAAATGGCGACTTTAAGTGCAATCAATAATGAACCAGCTGGCGCCCCGAGGGCGGAGCGAGTAGACATGAAGTTCGAGGTAGTCGTCATCCCGGTTACCGATGTTGACCGCTCCAAGGCGTTCTACACCAACCTTGGATGGCGGCTCGACGCCGACTTCCCATTCGACAACGGCTTCAGGGTCGTGCAGTTCACGCCGTCGGGGTCGGGGTGCTCCGTGCAGTTCGGTACGAAAATGACGACGGCCGCGCCGGGTTCCGCCGAGGGACTCTACCTTATCGTTTCTGATGTTGAGGCTGCGCGCAAAGAACTCGTCGCCCGCGGTGTCGAGGTCAGTGAAGTCTTGCATACGTCGCGACCCGGAGCGCAATTCCAGCCTGACAGCGACGGTCGAGTCAGGGGGCCGGATCCCAATCACCGCAGCTACTTCTATTTTGCTACGTTCGACGACCCCGACGGCAACACCTGGTTGTACCAGGAGATCACCACGCGATTGCCCGGACGAGGACTTAGCAATCTAGATGTCGCAACGATGACAGAGCTCTTGCGTGAGGCAGAGGAACATCATGGTGCGTACGAACCGACTGCTCCGAAACACCATTGGTCAGGGTGGTACGCCTCCTACATGGTAGCGCGGCAAGAGGGAAAAACACCTGAAGAAGCGGTCAAAGCGGGCAAGCTCCACATCGAGGGTTCGCTCTGATCGCATGAAGCACTTTGACGCCATCATCATTGGGACGGGCCAGGCCGGTCCGTCTCTGGCTGCGCGGTTCTCCGCAGCAGGCAAAACTGTCGCGATCATCGAACGTCACAAGTTTGGCGGCACCTGTGTGAATACGGGCTGCATTCCGACAAAGACGATGGTTGCCAGCGCCTACGCGGCCCATGTCGCCCGCCGCGGTGCCGAGTACGGTTTCAATATCAATGGCGACGTGCGGGCTGATATGAAGCGCGTAAAGGCACGCAAGGATGCCGTCTCCGGACGCTCAAACAAGGGCGTAGAGGAATGGCTGAGAGGACTTAAGAATTGTACGGTCATCCAGGGCCATGCCCGCTTTGAGTCGCCCCTTACGGTCGCGGTCGATGAAGGCGTTCTCGAGGCCGAAAACATTTATATCAACGTCGGCGGACGTGCCACGGTGCCCGAAATGCCGGGGATTCATGAGGTTCCATTTCTTACCAACTCCTCGATGATGGAAGTTGACTTCCTGCCCGAGCATTTCGTGGTAGTCGGGGGTAGTTACGTAGGCCTGGAATTTGCACAGATGTATCGCCGCTTCGGCAGCGAAGTGACGATTGTCGAGATGGGCCCACGCCTGATCGGACGTGAAGACGAAGATGTTTCGCAAGCCGTGCGCGAGATACTGGAGGCCGAGGGGATAAAGTTTCGCCTGAGTGCAAAATGCATCTCACTGACGAAGCGCGACGGTAAGGTTGCGGTCACAGTCACGTGCGAGGACGGTGCACCTGAAGTGATGGGTTCCCATGTTCTTCTCGCGGTCGGGCGTATCCCCAACACGAGCGACCTGGGCCTCGATAAAGCGGGAGTTGAGACCGACGACCGCGGCTACATCGTTGTTGATGATCGACTCCAAACGAACGTGCCCGGCATCTGGGCCCTAGGTGACTGTAACGGACGCGGTGCTTTTACCCACACTTCATACAACGACTACGAGATCGTCGCCGACAATCTCTTCAACGCAGACCATCGCCGTGTTTCAGACCGGATTCAAGCCTACGCGTTGTACACAGATCCACCGCTGGGCCGCTGCGGCATGACGGACGCCGAAATACGCGGGTCTGGGCGACGCGCGCTGGTCACGAAATATCCGATGAGCAAGGTAAGCCGGGCGTACGAGAAAGGCGAGACACAAGGGTTCATGAAGATCTGCGTGGATGCGGAAACAAAACAGATTTTGGGCGCTGCGATTCTCGGCACTGGCGGAGATGAGGTCATTCACGTTCTGCTGGACGTCATGTACGCGAAGGCACCGTACACGGTCATCCAACGCGCAATGCACATCCATCCGACGGTAGCGGAATATCTGCCAACCGTCCTTGGCAAATTGGAGCCGTTTGCGTAAGAGGGACGACCAAGGCTGAATCGCGCAACAAACATACTGATTCACGCGACAAGCATGCGCTCTTCACCAACCGACATCCACAGGAGGAGTTAGGCAACCATGAAAGTAGTACGCATCAAGGCTAAAGGCTTGCGGCTGGCTGCTGGCTTCGGGTGCTCGGTAGGGTGTGACTTTGAGCATGAGAAATTGTTTCAGTCCATCGGCAGTCCGACACAATTCTCTGCCAGACTCTCGGATGCGGTTCGTGAACTCGTGACGTAATCGAGCTTTGCCAGGTTGGCGTCGGCAGTCAAACGGGTTGTCATCATCCAATCGATGCAGCATCGACGTCATCCACCACGAGAACCGCTGGATCTTCCAGACGCGCCGTAGGCAAATTTCAGAATAGCGATCGAGCAAGTTGCGGTTCCCGGAGTAGTAAACCTCCGTGATCGCTTTGCCAGGACTCGCAGGTCTGCGACGGCAAGATTCAGCCCATTAGCTCCGGTCGGCGGTACGATGGGGCAGCGTCGCCGGCTAGAAAGAGTCGCCCATACTGCATCGGTTCGACGACAAAACTTCGCATGCCGGTAATTCCCTTTTGAACGATCGGCCCCTTGGTTAGAGTCCATCCTTCGCAGGCGAGGCGGGTCTGCAATTCTTGCCAGATTCTCTCATCGGACCAATTTCTCAATCAATTCACCGGGAGCGCATTGCAGGTAGAGGCGGCTGAGCTCCGGACTCCGCATGCTGAGGAGCGCAAACCCCCGGTCATGGTAGCAATAGACCAACTCCTCTGAGGCAGGCGGGGCCTCAGCCGAAATCCCGAGCCAAGCGAACGGATAAGCCCCCTGCGGAACGATGGGACGGCAGATTCCATGGAAGCCGTCGCAGCCCGCGATGAAGTCGCAGGAAAGGTCAAGCTGTTTCCATTCCTTCGATAGCGGATTGAGGGTTTGTGATCGGCGGAATGATTATCAAAGTCCTGTACAGAAACATCGTCTGTTTCAGAAAATATGCTTCCGCCAGCGGCAAGCCGAGCATCGATCCGGTCTTTTACGACCTCGCCCTGGGCATAAATGGTAATCGCGCGCCCCGTTAGCTCACGAAAATCGACGCGCTGGCGGCGCCCCTGAAAGCGGAGTTCCACCCCGTGGTGAATCAGGCCTTCGCGTTGCATGCGCGCGCCCACACCGATTTCTGTTAGGAGATCGACGGTATTCTGCTCGAGCACGCCGGCGCGCACGCGCTCCTGAACATATTCGCGCGTGTGCGCTTCGAGCACGACTGAATCAATTCCTTCCCAGTGTAGAAGATGCGAGAGTACTGCCGGTCCGGCGCCGACGATTCCGACTTGTGTTCGCATTCCCTGGCTCATCCCAAACCTTGCGCTATGCGGATGTTGGGGTCGTGTGATTCATTATTTCTTCTTTGCCCGCAAGTTCCGCTGTGCGCCCCTCGATTGACTTGGGCCTGAGAATCGCGCGATGACTTCCGCTGGAATCGGCGTGCTCTCAATTCTTTCCGGGTCGTTCGGTGAACGGCGGGCCCAGACGCGAGTCTCCAGACACTCCACTGAGAGCACGCCTCCGTTGAACAGTTGATGCTGAATCAAGAAACTGCTGCGCCGGAATTGCCTGATGTGCGAGACGATCTCGACTTCGTCGGAAAAGCGCGAGGGTGCACGAAAGGAGGCCTGCACTTCAACTATTGGTATGCCGATGATGCCATATTGCTTGAGCATCTCCCGCTTGACCAGGCCTGCTTTCTTGAAGAGGGCCGTGGTGCAGTTATCGAAGAACGCAAAATAACGCGGGAAATACACAATTTGGGCGGGATCGCAATCGCCCCACTCGATAGAGATCCTCTTACGATTTGTCAGATGTGGATCCTTGCTCACCAATCAAACCGAACCCCGTTCGGAGCGGCGAGTTCTAGTCTTACGAAACCAAGGGGGGAAGTCAATCCGCGCACACCGAGCGCGCACGCGGCCAGGGAACCATGCCAGGACCTATATTCGGACGGTGCGGACTCGGTTACGGTCGTGATTCACGAGAGAAAACTATAACTGTCCAGTCTTTGACGCGCGCTGAACCTGTATAGTACCCGACATGAGACACACAGTTCTTATTCTCGCCACTTTGTTATTGATGGGTGCTGCAGCAGCTGGCCAATCATTCACGGTTACTTTCCCGAACGAAGTGAGCCCGAAACCCTTGGATGGCCGCCTGCTACTGCTTCTCTCCAGCAATCCGAACGCCGAGCCGCGAATGCAGATCGACGACACGCCAAGTACGCAGATGGTTTTTGGAATCACCGTGGACGGGTGGCAGCCCGGCCAACCAACCAGCGTTGACACCGCAGCATGGGGTTATCCAATCCGCAACCTTAAGGATGTTCCGCCGGGCGAGTACACAGTGCAAGCCGTGCTTAACAGATACGAAACCCTTCACCGCTCCGACGGAAAAACCATAAAGCTGCACATGGACCAGGGGGAAGGCCAGCACTGGAATATTTCGCCGGGCAATCTCTACTCGAAGCCACAAAAAATAAAGCTGACCACCGGCTCAGCTCCAACTCCGATCGTGCTTACCGAGGTGATTCCGCCAATTCCTGCCAAGCCCGATACGAAATACATCCGCCATGCTCATATTCAAAGCCAACTGCTCTCCAAATTCTGGGGACGCCCCATGGAACTGAGTGCGATCGTACTCGTTCCGGAAGGCTTCGATGAACGCCCCTCCGCGCGCTTTCCGCTGATGATCTTTCACGATCACTTCGTCGATGATTTCGACAATTTTCGCACCACGCCGCCCGATCCAGATCTGAAGCCCGACTACAGCGAGCGATTCCGCATCTCCGGCTACAACCGGATTCAACAAGAGGAAGCCTACAGGTTTTACCAGCAGTGGATTTCGCCGGGATTTCCGCGTTTCCTGGTCGTCAAGATTCAGCACGCCAATCCTTACTATGACGACTCCTACGCGGTGAACTCGGCCAACGTCGGGCCGTATGGCGACGCAATCGAGCAGGAACTGATTCCGGCAATCGAGAAACAATTTCGCGCCATCGGTGAAGGCTGGGCGAGATTTGTCTACGGCGGCTCCACGGGTGGATGGGAAGCGCTCGCCGTCCAGGTATTTCATCCGGAGTACTACAACGGAGCATTTGCCGCGTGTCCGGATCCCATTGACTTCCACGCGTACACCAACATAAATCTCTACGAAGACAAGAATGCTTTTTTTATAGAAGGTGCGCACAAACGTGTCGCACAGCCTTCCATGCGCGATTACCTTGGCCACACCTTCATTACCACGCAGGAAATGAACGCCTACGAGTTAGCTCTCGGCGACCACGGACGCAGCGGGGAGCAATTCGATATCTGGCAGGCGGTTTTCGGACCGGCGGGGGAAGATGGTTATCCGCGGCCTATCTTTGACAAGGAGACCGGCGAGATCGACCATGGGGTGGCAGGGTACTGGCGCGAGCACTATGATCTCGAGGCTATTTTGCAGCGCGACTGGGCGAAAATTGGGCCGGAACTGGTAGGCAAGATTCACATCTATGTCGGCTCCGATGATACCTACTTCCTGAACGACGCGGTTTATCGCATGGAAGATTTTCTGAAGTCGACGACCAATCCGCCATATGGTGGCGAGGTCAACTACGGCCCGCGTGCAGAGCATTGCTGGAACGGAGATCCGAATTTACCCAACTACCTCTCGCGCCTGCATTACAACACTCAATATTTGCCCAAGATTCTCGACCACATACAGAAAAGCGCACCTCAAGGAGCAGATTTGACGAGCTGGAGATATTGAGGGTCAGATCCGTCATCCGCCATGTGAGCTTTCGAAAGACAGGCTGAGAGTGTCTTGTCATTTGCATCAAACAGGCCTCAAACCAGCAAAATGCTTCACTGTTGTGCGAGACTCCGCAAGAAGCAGGACAAGGTCAAAGCAGCAGGCTATACCATAGCATCATGCGATCATCCGCATTTCGGTCTCTGATCGGGGTCTTTTTCATTCTGTATTCCGGAAGCGTCACCCCGCTTCTCGTCCAGGAGGCGGGCAAAGGCGTCGCTCTTGTCGAACAACCCAAGCCCCGCATCCGCCCGAACGATGCCGGGGCTCCCATTCCCACGCGCTTCGAGATGCTGCGCGGCGCCTACGGCCCATACCGCGCCAACAACGATCTCCTCTACTACCACCTGGACGTCCGCGTCGATCCGGATCAGAAGTTCATTAGCGGAAAGAATACGATTCGTTTCCGGATGCTCAAGGATGACCGGCGCATCCAACTCGATTTGAGCGACGCTTTGAACATCGACAAGATTCTCTATGGAACAGTCCCGCTCAAATACGAGCGTGACAATGGTGCGGTCTTCATCGATTTCCCGGAGATTCTAAATAACGGGCAGGTCTATTCCATCGACGCTTATTACTCCGGCCATCCCCCGGAAACAGGGCGCTTCGGCGGGATCACCTTCAGAAAAGACCCTTCCGGGCACGACTGGATCAACACTGCATGCGAAGGAATCGGCGCCAGTGTCTGGTGGCCGAACAAAGACCAGTGGCGCGATGAGGTCCAAAACATGGACATAAGTGTAGCCATCCCGAACGGCTTGGTCGATGTTTCCAACGGCAAATTTATGGGAAAAACCGATCTGGGCGATGGTTACACCCGCTGGGAATGGCACGTTCACTACCCCATCAATAATTACGACGTTTCACTGAATATCGGCAACTACATTCACTTCTCCGACAAGCTTGGCGACCTGGAACTTGACTTCTTCGCTTTGCCGGAAGATCTCGAACAGGCAAAAATGCAGTTTGCGCAGGCCAAAGAAATGCTAAAAGCGTATCAACACTACTTCGGTCCGTATCCCTTCCCCATGGACGGCTACAAATTGATCGAAGCACCTTACTCCGGAATGGAACATCAAAGCGCCGTCACCTACGGGAACCTTTTCCAGAACGGCTACCTGAAACGGGATTGGACCGGAGTAGGCATCAGCCCGCGCTTCGACTTCATCATTGTTCATGAGAGCGCGCACGAATGGTTTGGTAACAGCATCACTGCCGCCGACCCATCGGACATGTGGATTCACGAAGGATGGGCCACTTACCTCGAGAGCCTATATGTGGAGTACCGTTGGGGCAAGGCCGATGCCATCAAATATCTTAGCGGCTACAAACCTAAAGTGCATAACCTGCGCCCCATTGTTGCCGAGCACGGTGTGAATGCCGACCCCACGGAAGATCAGTACTTCAAAGGCGCTTTGATGCTGAACACTCTGCGCTCCGTTGTGGACGATGATACGAAATGGTGGACTCTACTCTATAACTTCTACCAGCGTTTCAAATATCAGAACATCAGGACGGAAGATGTCGTTTCATATTTCAATCAGCAGACGGGCATGAATCTGGCGCCAATCTTCAATCAATACCTACGGCACGCTCAGATTCCACGTCTGGAACTTTTGTTCGGTGAAGCGCCAGAGATGGTGATGTACAAATGGAGTGCGGACGAGGGGCATTTCTCCATGCCGGTGCGCGTCGGTTCACCGGATCAGTGGCAGATTATCTATCCAACAGAGAACTGGCAATCGATGCAGACGTCTCTGACTAGAGACAAATTCGAGGTGGCAACAGATCAATATTATGTAGAGGTGAACAAGCAATGAAGACCGCTCATAAAGAAAGGAGTTTGCCTTCATCGGATTTATTGGCCGTGCTAGCCGGCGCAATCGGCGTTGACGTGGGCTGACAACTTCGTGGTCGCATCCGCCACGGCATCGCGTAAGGCCGACCCGAAGAAGAACAACCCCGTGACGTGACCCGCGGGGAGCCAGCGTAGAGTGCTTCCGGTCCAATGCTCGTGTAGTCGCTCCACTTCGTTTGCCAGAACATATCCATCGCTGGCACATCCCACTATGAAGGCGGCATCGCTACGGATAGGAGGAGGGTGACGCGTCAGATCTGCCGTCTCAATCAAGAGTCGCAGTCGCTCCTTCGCCGCCAGTCGTTGGCCCTGTTTTGCGGCTAAGGCTTCGAGATTCACACTCCAGGAGAGCAGGCCTTTCGTATAGATGGGAGCAGCGGAAGCGCCCGTCGCCAGGGCGGCGCATGCAACTGGGAACGGACACGACACTGCTGTGAGTGCCGCCATGTGGCCTCCCATGCTGTATCCAGTAACCGTCAACTGCTCGTAGAAACCGCGCAGGTACTCCAGCAAAGCCCGCGCTTCCTGAACTGAGCCGACGTTCATCAGGACATGATCGCTAAAGGTCGACAGAGAGGCTGTCGAAGATGTACGCCGACGCCCATAGAATGGGTTTTCGATGAGATACAAATCAAACCCGCGGTGGACCAACGAACAAAACACCCGTTCGCGGGTTTTGTAGCCCTCATCTCGAGAAGCAGCAAGAATCACGCAAGCAGCCGCATTCCCTCTCTTCGACCAGGCCCTAACGTGTACCGTTCTCGCTTGTGTCGGAAGCAGATCCAAAGGCGAGCAGAATGTCCCATCGCGCCAAACCATGCCGTCTTGACGGCCCGTGACGAACCAGTCGATGCAGATGGCAGGCAGCGGCCCGGCAAACGCGGCGTCCTGAACAAGGTGGCGTAGGAGTTGCTCATCCCCCCATCCCCGGGAAAACAACTTTTGCCAACTGCTCAGCGATGCGGCGATGACATCAAGAGGGTGAATTCGCGACATGCTCTGACCCACTCGGGTTAGCGCTGGGCAGTTTCACACCGCTTTCAGCGAAGATCTGAAACGCCCTGCTGTAGCTATTCCCATATCTGCGCCACGAATCTTGGATCACGTCAATCCTGCTCCAGCTTTTGAAAATATCTACCCAACCCCTGGAAAAAGGATGCGAGAGGTTGTCCGGGAAAACAAGCCTTAGCTGCATGTAGACGACGAACATAAACTCGATGAGCTTGGAGCAGAAGCGGATTGCGTATTCGGCGTCCTCCCTATGGACCTTCTCCCATTCCAAGGCGGAGTGATTGGGATCGCGATCGAACAATAGATCAAGAAACCCTTCGAGCTTCGCGTCGGTACGAATCTCCTGCAGCAGAGACTGGAAAAGCTTACTGTGATCGGCGGAATAGCGCTGCATCTCCGGTGTAGGCGGGCACCAGACGCTCTTGAGATTCTCAAACAACGCCTGCCGCTGCTTTTTGTCGTTGCACTGGAGTGCTTCGGGGCGTCCAGGCAGAAACGTCGCCATCGCGGCATGATGACCCAGGCGTCGATAACTCTCAAACTGTGACTCCGTGAACCACTGATTCAATGTGCTGTCGTTTGGAAAGACAGGGTCCTGCTTTCTGTAATTCAAGACATCGGCGGGTTCGTCCCCTGTAAGGGACGATCTAAGATATACGACGATTCCGGGATCATAGGGTGTCTCAGGGTAAGTGATCGTCCCAACTACACAGTGCGACGCGCTACATCCGGCATCGTCGAGTGACTCGAAAGGACGCAGGTCCAGGTCAATCTCCACGCCAAAATCAATGCGGCATTTTCGTATGGCCATGCCGATGCCCTGATGCTTGCCTTCTGCATCTTCCTCACTGTCGCAAATGACGATGTATCGGCAGCGCCGGCGCACCAGTTCGTAGACACCCATGTTGTCGAAGTGCCCGCCGTCGCTCAACATCACGTACTTGCTTGTATCGTCGACTGAACCCAACAGTTCGCTGAGCAACTGGAACAAAGAAAAGTGGGGAGAAGGTTTGGGAAAGGGACTGCTGAATGGTCCACGCTTGCGGTCCAACTTTCCTCCATCTTCAGCGAGCACCCGCGGGTTTGCCAGCCACCAACCAAGCCGGACGTTGAAGACTGTCATGAGAAACGCGGTGGCCGGGTTGCTATGGAACCCCATGTTCGGACTCACCGCGGCGCCCGAGATGGCCGTCGCGGTGTTGATATGAATCCCCGGCGCGGGATAGGCATAGGTTCCTGTCTCGACGAATCCGTTGAACCGCATGAGCCGGCGCAACCGCTTCGCGGCAGTCCAGCCCACATCGTAGCCGCAGTACAGTGGCGAGAAGAAAAAGGACGCCGCCTTGCGCTCCTGCCAAGCCAGATCTTGCCCTCGTGTCAGGTTGAGCGCGGTGCAAAAAATGGGATAGGGCCCGTAGTATCCCTTTTGGGGAAGCAATTCGCTCATCGCAATGTTGGCATCGTCCGCATCAAAACCCGTGAATGGATTGGGTTGGCGAGACGCATTCGAGGCCCCAAGATAACAGCGGGTCAGACGATTGCGATAGAAGGCATGCATGGAGAATTCGTTGATGTCAACGCGCCAGGCGAATAGAACACAGACCACAAGCGGTACCAGAAAGACAAGAAGGTTGAATACGAGACCGTACGATTGGGACTTCGCAAAGAGGAAGTCAGCCAGCCACGAGACCATCAATAGCAAACCAGCGATGAATACATACGGTGCGACAATGGCGAGCAGATCAAGGAAACTGAATTTGGATGTCTTCTCACTTGTCGTACCCGCCGTGTGCGAACTCTTACCCGCGAGGACTCCGGCTAGCGTAGTGCCAATCCAGCCCACCAACCCAATGATCTTCGTCTTGCCATAAGGGCCCAACAGCGTAATTGCCGCATGACTGAAAAGCGAGAAGCCGACGAATACCATCCAAGCAAGGCCGTACAATCCAACCCAGGCTGCGAATCTGGACAACCATTCCCGCCGGGAATCGGTGTAGGTGCGTCCCAGAAGGCCTACCGCTATGAGCATAGTGATCATGGGCCCAATCAGGGCAAGTGGCGGACCGATGACCAGCGCGAGTTCCCAACCGTGCCGCGGGTCACAGGACCAGAGCCAGGCCATGAACAAATTCGCCGATACGTTCCAGGCTGCACCAAATAGCGCCGCGAAGACCACGATTACACAGAGGCCTAGAATCGCAAAAACCGCTCTCACATGAGCAAAGCACTTGGGCCGTTGATTCCAGAATTCCCTGAAACTTTCGTACTGCGCCGTGCGGTGATGACTTTTCAAGTACGAAATGAGCACGCCACCTTGGGAGGCAAGCGTGGCCGCAAAAATCAGGAGTAAAGCAGCAGCCAACAAGAAACTCAGAACCAGGTTGATTCCCAGCAGACTGGTCGCGAAAAGGAAGGTAGTCAATACAGCTGAGGCGAGGAGAGGAATGACCAGAAAGCCTTGCACTCCTGATTGACCGCAGCTCTCATTCGCGCTGTAGCTTATTTTACTGAGATTGTCGCCAAGAAAATACGTAGCAACCAGGAAGAGATACGAGATCGCTGCAGCGGCAGCCAAGACGGCCCAGTCATGTTGAGGAACGAGGGATTGAAAGGTCAGCAAATGTGGAAGCAGCACCAGAAAGAGCAATCCCGCACTCAGGACAATCTGGTTCAGGAGTGTGTTCCTAAGCCACGTAGTGGCACCCACCCAGGTATCCGCAGTAAACACTCCGCGCTGCGGAGTCAAATAGTTACTGAAACGGCGAAGCCAGCGGATCGGCTCAGGATGGGTTCCGGGATTGTTCGGTTCGGGCGGCGGAACGAGCATTTCGTTGACTTCATCGAATCCGCGAACCTTGTGATCCGGATCTTGCTTCTCGGCCTGCCGTTGAATCCAGGCTGCAAGCCACTGGTGAATGTATCCACCTCCTGAAACACTCGAGAGATAGTCAAAGCAGCGCAGCAGATTGAGTTGAGCCAGCGCCTGCAATACCCCAAGGTTGAAGGTGGCGCTGCGGATGCCTCCCCCGGACAGACTTATTCCCATCAATCCCGACTTTGCGGCCCGAATATACGTTTCTCCCGACGGCTCTACGCGAAAGATATTTTGACCCGAGCGGCGCGCATCGACCTGAACCAGTTCTTGCTCCACCAGCCATTGGCTCGGGGTATAGCCAATGTGCCAGGCGAGCTGCGCCTGCAGCCCCGGCAGAGTTTCCATCTCCTGAGACAGCTGCAACGCATTCGCCGGCTTTTCCTTGAGACAACCGCAAAGCTCAGCATTCGCTTTCCAGTCTTCCGGTGTGATCTTCGCATCGGCACGCTGGGCCAGTTCAGTGATGTAGTCGGATGGCATTCAACACTCCCCTTGTAAGCGCACGATCCACGGTCCTACGGAGCGTTCCGCTCGTGTAAAGGACCGGCGTTTCCCTAAAATCTTTTCAAAAACGCGATCAGCGCAAGCTTGTCTGCGTCGCTGAGACCCGGCTCACCACCCTTGAAGTAATCGGTTCCGAAGTAATGGCCACGATTCACAATAAGGTCCGGGCACTTGCTGAGTTCGAGCATCTGGCCGACTACATTGCTGAAGACTTTTTCTGCATCGTGATCTGTCGCATTACGTGGAAGCTTCTGCAGATCAGCGCTCATCTTGAGCACAAGATCGAGAAGTTTCTTGTCGTGCTGCAGGCGCTCATCTGGATCGTTGCCTTCAGGAAGCGGGTTGATATTTGTGAGCAGCCCAACGGGCGTGCCCTTAGGAATGGGACCAACCTTGATTATCTTGTCTTGGTCGTCGAAAATCATCGGGAAAAATCGCCTTATCCCGCGAAGTTGTTGCAACGCATCCGGAAGATATCCATAGGCCACCTTGAGATAGCTGGTTTGCGTGGTTCGGTCAATCTTGCCCGGGATCTTATCCCCCAGCAGTTCGTCTTTTTCGCGCTTGTCCGGCCACAGCATCTGGTGAATCGAATCCTCGAACGAATCAAGGCGTGCTTGGACAGATGGCTCGGGATTGAATTTCCCAACGCTGTTATTCAGCAGGAAGGGCGCGGTAGACCACAAGCTGACCAGCGAGGGCGGACGGGTATAGCCTCGGCCGCCTGCAGGCATCACGTATGTTCTTGGCTCGCCAGTGTAAGGGTGATACCAGGTGATGGTCCCGACTGAAGGGAGATCTTTGTACGATTGAGAGGAGAAGTTATCCCAGATGTTGCCTCCGAGAGCATTGGTGGCAAGTGGGCTGCAGGCGTTGGTTTGGAGCAGGGTTACCGGGATTCTGAGTTCGGTCGATAGATAATTTCCATCGAGGAAGTCAGGCGCCATAACGATATCCTTCATTTTGTCTTTGAAGTCTGTCGTCTTGGTCCAATCCCAATATTGATTCCAGCAGTTGAGGTAGTCTTTTCCCGCGCAGCCAGAGGGATCGAGGCCGGGTACTGGCGGAGGCGGCAATTTGCTGGAGTGGCACCGGGCACATCGCTCGGCAAATACTTCCTTGCCTCGTGGGACCAAGGCTTCGTCCTTCTTCAGGTACTCAGCGCCGCCCGGGGCATCCTTGAGATGGTGGGGCTCCGTGCTCTTCAGAAAAAACAGCGCCATGTCGGGAGTTTGCGCTTCTGTCGCAGCGAAATATGCTGAATTCTTGTGCGAAACAGAAATCTCGATAGGCGTTATTGGTTTGCCACCGACAAGAGCGTTGAAGTGGAGTAACCATTCTTCGCTGAACGTTCCGATATTCAAATAGACACGGTTGAGTGCTCCGAGAGCTCCAACCGAGTCTGAGCCGTCTTTCAGGACACGCGGAGTCCAAACCGTTTCTGGCGTCGAATAGAATTCCGTGAGCCATCCACTTGGGACGTAGTCGTTGAACTGCTTGTTGTTCTTTTGCCCGTCCGCGAGGGTCTCTTTCCCCCAACGTTTCGAATGCATCAGCCGTTCTTTCAACAGGTAGACCGCATTCATGGTGCGTGGATTGTTGATATTGTCGGTCGAGACGAACGACGTATCGAGGCTACCGGGCCGGGAGGTGTGAAACAGTTGCCAGACGAAATTATCTTCTTCGCCTTGCCAGTAGAAGATTCTGTCGATCCAGAAATATTGCGCGCCGACGTTGGAACTGAGGTTCTCCCACTTCGGGTTATTTGGGTCTGGCGGCGGCTTCAGCGGGTTGGGCCCGATGTGGCAGAAACCGCAGGACATTCCGACGCGATAGGGACGCACGAGATGCTTGTTGTTGTAGTAGGTGGGATCGGTGTAATACCGAACCGGATCCCAGTTTTTAGCCGCTTTCTCGTCGAAATCCGGGTTGGGAAACAGCCGCAAGCCGACGATGCCTGTTTCATATCCATAAAAGGATCCGACCGGAAAATCCTTGCCGTTGAGTTTTGTACCCCGCGATCCAACTTTCACCCCAGGATATTTCGTCTCGCTCTCGAATGGATCTGGCTTGCAGCCTGCACGTCGCTTGTCCAGCCAGAGCCCCCAGCGTTCAGGGTCGGGTCCTGTCGCTTTTTCGAAACAGGGATCATTTACGAGGCCAAGGTATTCCCAGCGATGGTCGCGACTGAAGTTCGGATTTATCTTCAGCAGTTCAGGATGGGAAGAGAGAGTCTTCAGGAAATCGAGAGCTCCGGCGCTGACATAACTGAGTTTGTCCCAGAGACGGTCATTGCCCGCTGACCAGACGACCCAGGTGTTCCGGCCTTTAATTTCTTCCGGGCTTAGATTTAGTCCGCCATCCATGTCATGGAAGAAGTCTTCATCGGCTGCAGGAAAGCTCGACGCATCCCTGCCAGCCAAAAGAGCTTCGTCTTTGACATGCCCGGAGCGGGGTACACTCCACCAATAGAGAAGTGTGGCCGCCCCGACCAGAAGCAGTAACGCAACCAGCACACCCACTCGTTTGCTCGTCACCACTCTTACCTCCTGCCTGATTCACTTGGAATCGCAAAACTTTCTCAACCTTAGGAGACTGTTGGTCAGGAACCGGCGGCCGCACCGAATTGCAGGCAAAAATGAATCAAAGGCTTGTTAGCCCAGTAGACGCGTCCCAAGTAGAAATCCGGTCCGATCAGCCGTATCTCGTCGCGTATCCAGTGGGCGACCAACGAAGTCTGAGAGTAGTCCAAGACGATGCACTCCTTTTGATCAAACCAACTGGGCCCTTTGTAGACCTTGGCAATAATGGCGTTGAGACCGATGGCAAGTATCCGGTTCCTTAACACTCCCTCCTTGGCATCGAACGTTTTGCCCTGCCACACAAATAGGTTGATGAATTCGGCGATTTCGTGGCTGAAGTTTGTACCCGACGCGACAATCGCTGTGCCCTTGGCTGGTCCGTTCGGAATGTCTCCTGCCGGACTCGAAGAAAAGAGTGAATCCATATCCGAAAATGTCATTCGAAGTAGTTGCGGAACGTCGTAAGCCATAGCTAGTGCTCCTTCAGACCTGACTCAACGAGCAGGCGGTGGTTCTGACGGTTGTGCGGGCAGAGACACTTTCGCGATAACTGAGCTTCGTCCCTGACCAGTATTTGTGCCCCACCGGATGCGGAATCGCACCGGTACAACAAAACTCATGTCAGCCAGCGAGAATTACGTCCGCGGCCTTTTCCCCAATCATATAGATCGCGCTGACAATGAAAACCCCCGGTATTCGCGGAAATACCGACGCATCGACAACGCGCAAGCCAGTGGTTCCGTGCACCCGGAAGTCGCTGGTCAAAACTCCACCTTTATCACGAGGACCGATCGCACAAGTGCACGACGCGTGGTGGCCCCATGCATTGTTGCGGACGAAAGCCTTCAACTCCTCGTCCGTGTTGACATCCTTCCCGGGGAATTCCTCGGACAGATCTTTCAGTTCGCAGGCCAGCGCACGAACAAATCGGATTCCGTCGATCACAGCTTCCATGTCCTGGTCGGCGCCTTCCTCGAAGTAGCGAAAATTGATGCGTGGCATATCTCTTGGGTCGGGGGAGCGCAACGTAACGCTACCGGCACGGTTTCGGGTATGTGCCTTCAGCACAACCCATGTCAGATAATTCAAATCCCTGGCAAACAGACAGGAGTAGTTCGGAAAATATCCTTGGAAATTCGCCAGCAGCGCCATGCAGAACAGATCGGGAGGACCCTCGGCTATCGGCGATTGCTTGAAGAACGAGAGGACTGATCCGTTGGTGGCATAAATTCCCGTACGGCATAAATTCCATTGCTGGAATTGCGGGTCCGACGAAGAAAACTTTACGCGCTTATACAACTCCCACAGCGGGCGGTTCATGCGGTGGCCCACAGCGATTTCGTAACGATCCTGCAGGTTCTTGCCAACACCGGGAAGATCTACGAGTACCCTGATTCCGTAGGGTTCCAGTTCTTCGCGTGGACCAATGCCGGAGAGCATGAGCAACTGCGGTGTGTTGAACGCACCACCCGCAAGGATCACCTCCTTTGAGGCAAAGATCCTATGAATCTCACCCATTTCTTGACTGGGCTGCGAAGAAGCACGATACAGGTTCTCGCCACGCAGATACTCCACGCCGATGGCACGATTGTTTTCATCGAACAATACCTTGGTGGCAAGCGCATTCAGCTCAACCCTGAAGTTGCGGTGCTTGCGTGCTGTTTCGAGAACTAACTCGCGAGAGCCCGTGCGCGCGTGGTTCTTGGTGGTCAGCGGCAGATAACGCGATCCTATGGCGTTCTTTTCCACCAGACGCCAGTCATTAGGGTCGCCCCAGCTTTCCAGAAACCAGCCAAGCCGCTCGACAACATGGCCTGCCGCAATCAGCGAGTCCTTAACGCAATCAGCAAGTGTATGAAAGAGATCCTTCTCCAGCAGCGATTCCATGGGGATCGCTTTTTCAGTACGGAGCCATCCCTTCCACCCATGGCGTGACGGATTCAACCCTATCTTGGACAGCAAGCGATGCAAAGGTCGATGGTGGCAATTCTCGAGACGTTCAAAATATGTGCGCATCCGGTCCGCGCCCCAGCTCTCATCTTGCGTAAGATCGGCGATGTATTCCCAATCTGAATTGTGGGGATAGACCAGGATCTGGGCGTTGTGCGCAGTACATCCTCCGAGTGTCCCAGCTCGTGGATAAAGCACTCCGTCTCGTTCTTCGATGTACTTCGGGTCGAGCCTCTGCTGCTCAAAGTGCGAGTAATGACGAACATAAAAATCCCATTTGATCGCGCTGTTCTCCGAAGCAAAAGCATGAAAAGCGGGCACATCGTAGTCTGCGGGTAAGCGGTTCGCCTCCGGCTGAATCGGATCTCCACCCCTGAGTTTTCGAGGGTCTCCGCCGGCCTCGAGAAGAATGACGGACCGTCCCGCCAAAGCCAACCGCGACGCCACCGTGCCACCACCTGCGCCGGATCCGACGACGATATATTCGCAATCGGCTTGACGTGGAGTCGTCGAACTCATCCTCTACTTTCCGTATCCGCTCTTTCCGCAATCAAAGAGTTTTCAGGTACTCGAGAATCGCTTTCTTGTCATGATCCGAGAGCTCGGTCCCATAGAGATGCCCAGCGTTGCTGTTGCCCGGCTGTCGGGTATCGAACAGGGTGAAGTACAGGCCCTTCTCCTGCGGCAGGTCTGAAACGAAGCCGAGGTCGCGGGTGTTGAGCAGGTTGTTGCCGCGGTAGAAAGTCGTCGCACGTTGCGCCGGTGGTTTCAGCAGATCACCCACCGAGGGGACTGATCCATTGTGAAGATACGGGCCGCGCATCCAGGTACCATCCAACGCCGCAGCGACGTATCCGCTCGCCTTCAGTTCGTTCGCCAATTCGCGATCCGTGCCGATCTCTGCTATCGGAACCTCCGTCCCCTGTTGCTTTCCGTCCTTCGCGTGGCACGATGCGCAGTGCTGATCAAACAACGCCTTGCCCGCCTGAACCAGTGCCTGATCCCACGCCAGCGGATATTGCGGCACCTTGGAGTTCTTGACCCAAGTTGCGAGTTCTCTCAGCCGTGGCTGCGAGAAAGCAGCGTCAGAATGCGGATCGCGGCTGTGATTCTGCAGTGTCGAGTCAACCACGACGTGCGTCTGATTGAGAAGCTGCTGCTTCGTGCGCGGGATCAGAATGTAGCGGTAGATTAAGCTGTCAATCCACCTTAGCTTCGTCGCACTATTGATCTCTGTCATGATCTCGGTGGAATTGAAACGCGGGTCCTGCGCACATTGCTGAAAGAATGTGAGCAACGCCTGGGGATCCACGGCACGACCCGGCACCACAGGAACAACCACGGGCCCGTCGTCAGGCCCAGGACGATAGGACGCAGCGTGGCAAAGTGCGCAGTTCCCTGCCACACGAATATAACCGACGATCTTCTTGGAGAAGCCAGCCGGCATCTCCTTGCCTTCTTCCCATGAGAGGCCGACTGAAACGTAGCCCCCGTTTCCCGGCATGTACTCAGGGAACATGCGTGGCAGAGCCAGCCAGATCCAATAAGGAATCCCAGCCTCGCGCTCAGCGCCGACCGAGCCGTAAAGGAAGTTGTCGCGTTGATCGGCGGAGATCCATCCCGGCTGCGGCCTTTCCATGAAAAAGCTACTCCAGGCTGTGACCGCAACGATGACAAGGAGCAGCGCTGGCACGATCAAAAGATTTCGTTTCGTGCGCCTTGTCATATTCATCCTCGACCGATCAGAACGTTTTCAGATACTCGATCAGCGCCCATTTCTCCTGATCCGGCAATTCGGTTCCGTAGGCAGGGCCCGTGTGACCGCCGTTTCCATTACCGGGTTGCCGAGTATCCAGGAGGAAGAACTTGCGGCCATCCTGCTCAGAGATCGTGGAAACAAAGCCGACATTCTTGGGATCGTAAACGTCATTGCCGCGGTAAAAGGATCCGACACGATCTTTTTCGGGCTTGAGCAGTTCCCACAAATTTTCTACTGACCCGTTGTGCAGATAAGGTGCGCGCAGCCAGATTCCGTCGAGTGGAGAATTTGCATAACCCGACTGCTTGCGAAAGTGGGTAAAGCGCTGCGGATAGGGTGGATCAAACCCCCAGTCTTTCTCGTAGCCGGCATAAAGAGTGCTCTGGTTTACGGCCAAAACCCAGGTGTAAGAGTCGAGGCGCCAGCGATCGGTACCGATTTTTTCAATCGGCACCACGGTACCTACCAACTCGTTGGCTTGCGGCGGTTCATGCCGGAACGGCGGTTCGCGTGTACCGTGGCATCGGATGCAGTATTCCTGATAAACATGTTGGCCCTGCGCCGCGAGCGAACCATTAATGGGATATGGATACACTGGTGGCTTCGCAGTCTCGAGCCACTTTGCGGTACGCAGCACCCGATCGACGTCCAGGGTCGGAGGATACGCGCCGGTTCCGAACGCAGCGGATAAGTTCCGTTCATCCACCGAGGTGTTGTTCCCATCCCAGTGAAGTTGCATCCCTTTGCGGGGGCCTTGGTACCAGATCGATGGGAAATCGACATTGCCAATCAGTTCCTTGGGATCGGCATACTTCTCCATCGGAAAGTTCAACAGAGCCTTGGGTGCGTTAAAAGTGTCCACGCGACCCGGCCCCCAACTGTCTTTGTTAATGAAACTGAGGCGCTGACCGAGGATGAGGAGTTGGTCTCGCATTAAGTAGGCCGCGAGGTACCGGAAGATCAATCGGTTGATCAAATCCGGCTTGTCTACGCGGCGATGCGGGTCGTCCTGCATCTTGCTAATCTGATCGAGCAGGCGCTGTGGAGTGAATTTCTGATCCTTGGGAATCGTAGTGAGGAACTTTCCCCAGGATCCCAGATCAAAAGTGTGAGCCGGCATTCCCGGAACGATGCGAGGCGCCGCGCCCGGAGCGTCTCGCACAGTGCTGGTGTGGCATACCGCGCAATTGAGGTAGACCACATCGATGCCGCGGAAATTCCGCAGTGACATGCCAACAGGCAGGTCGTAGCGCGGATCTTTGCCCGGCTCGTAAATCATTCCGAACACGGAATAGCCGCGACCCGTTTTTTTGTCGGGCAGATATTCCGGAAACAGTTCAGGCAGCGCGACCCAGAACCAGTAAGGAATCCCGTCCATCCGCTCGCCACCAGTCGAACCATACTCGAAGTGAAGAACATCGTCTGCGTACTCAACAGGATGGTCTCGGGTCAGTCGAACCGCCAGGTAGATCCCGAAGATCACAAAAACGCTAGCTGCCGCCAAAAGACCGAGTTTGGCCCAACGACGCCATCGGTCGGATGGAGCAGACTCAGAGTCCTTCTCGAGGTAGGAGGCCAATCTGCTCGCCAAACCTGCTTGTTGTCGGCGAACCCGTTCTGGCGCACTCGCAGGGCGCGCTCCAACACTTGCCGGGTACACGCTCTTACGAACTTCGGTCAGAAACCCATGAGGCTCGAACCCGCGTGCGGCAAACGGATCGAAATGCAGGGTCTCCTGGTCAATCTCAATCTCTTCGTCGAAGCGACTCTCGGCGATAGGAACAAATGGCTGGCGGGCATTCCCAACCGGCTGAACTTCAAGACGGAGGACTGCGTGGCGGGCCACAGCCAGTGATAGGCCATTCTCGCGTGCCGGACCATCTTGCGGTAAGCCCGGAGTCTCCATATCCGGTACGAGACGAATCCATACGTCGCGCTTACCTTCATCAATCCGGTACGGTACGTCGGCGTAATAGAGATTCTTGAAATAATCGAACTTGTGGAGACCGTACATCCATCCGCCGGCCGCCAAATTTAAGACAAGTTTCCACAGCCGATTGCCCCCGGCTGTGCACAACAGATCAAGACAGTTGTCACCGGGGCCCCCGAGGGTAATTCCTTCGCGTGAAGACGCGATGCGCATCGCAATGCTTGGCGCGTCGGGAATCCGATCGGCCAGCCACAGAGGGGATCCTTTTTTCATCACCCCCATGCCGATGCGCATCAGCACCGCCCCCGTCAGCCGTTCGGCAGCGCGGGCGTAGCTCGCGTCCATGGGCTGCAGGGTCCGGATGGTTCCGCGAAAGACTCTTCCATCGGGGTGAAAGGTCCTGGCATCGCGGATTACGCCGCTCACAAATCCGAAGAAACCAGCCGCGATTCGCGCAGCGAGCCTGGGAGGCTCGGTTCCCGGGCCAGATTGTGCATCCTCACGCCATGACAAGTATGTCCAGAGGAACCCACCGAAGTCGGTAACAGAAAATGCCAGCGCGAGGGGGCCCGGCAGAATTTGCTTGTACCAGAGGACCGCCATTATGAGGGGCACAAGGGGCCGATCCAGCAAGGAGGCAAAGACGAAGCCTTGAGCGTTTAAACGCCCTGCTACCACGTACAGCATGCCGAGCCCGCCTACCAGCAGTCCGACGAGCCGAAGGTAGTTCGCACCCTGATCTGTAAGCGCAGGCAGCTGCAGAAGCCATGCAGTCCAATAGGGACTAATCAAAATCACGAGCCCCAACGCCATGTCGACCCACCCAAAAGTCTCGACAGAGCGGGCGGCGCGCGTTTGTCCCTCAGCATTGAAGAGTCGTCGAAACATCTCGTTCAAAGGAGGTGTCATGCGCGAGATTTCCGACGTGGACGAATCCTTCTAATGACCTTTTGGTGCTCCATTTCGGGTTCTCTGCTTATGCTGTAGTGAGTTGTGGCGGCAAATCATTACAACATCAACGTCATCACGCCTTATCAGGCCGCGAGTTGGTTTTCTTAAAGTCCGGACGTGCTCGTGGTATACCGGGCATCGAGTGGACGAAAGCCCACCGATCGCCTCGCACGGTACAAAGAACAAATCCGAAGTAGGGCAGGGACCCGAGAAAATAAAGACCTACGAAGTACCGATATCCTCTGTAGGCTTGTCATCCAGCGCGCGGGGAATGCGCCGCTAAATCGCTGCAAGCTTACGGCCAGAAATTCGAGGCGTCAAGTTTTTTCTCTTGTTTTTTCTCTTGTTCTTGTCTCTTGTTCTTTT
>Ga0335080_10001004_pt1 | contig 26932 bp, 21 predicted proteins | sample Lox_Sample_34_FD_206720 | JGI IMG/M metagenome (GOLD analysis project Ga0335080, IMG submission 206720) | Soil microbial communities from Loxahatchee National Wildlife Refuge, Florida, United States - Lox_Sample_3.4 | ecosystem: Environmental > Terrestrial > Soil > Wetlands | place: USA... | reverse complement strand
CAAAACGAAGAGACGCAGCAATTCTCCCGCGACCTGCTTCACGGTTCGATCGACATGGTTGTGTTCCAGACAGGCGTGGGCGCGCGAGCATTGCTCAAGCTCGTCGAGCAAAAGCACAATCGCGAGACTTTCCTCCGGGCTCTGCGCGCTGTTCGCGTCGCAGCCCGCGGTCCCAAGCCGCTGGCGGTATTGCGCGAATGGGATGTGTCTGCGGCCGTGGTTGCTCCGGAACCTTGCACTTGGCGAGAGCTAGTTCGCGCACTCGACGAAATTCCCGGAGGTCTTCTGGGCGTCCGTGTCGCGATCCAGGAATATGGCGCGCCCAATCCGGACTTTGTCGACGCCCTCCGCGAGCGCGGCGCCAACGTTCGCACCGTCACTCTTTATCAATGGGATCTGCCGGAAAACACCGCGCCATTGCGCCAGGCTATTACCTCCACTATCAAAGGAGAGGTACACGCCGCGCTCTTCACCACTGGCATTCAGGTGGTGCATCTGCTCAAGATCGCCGAAGAGATGCGCGTCCGTGCGGATTTGCAGCGAGCTTTCCGCAAAATCTTTGTCGCTTCGATCGGCCCTTCCACTTCCGAAGCGCTGCGCCGCGCGGGCATTTCCGTCGACCTCGAACCCACTCACCCCAAGATGGGTGTGCTGGTGAAAGAGGCGGCCGAACGCTCCGATGAGATTCTTGCGCTCAAAGCCCACAACTGACCGTTCGACGTCCGCGCCCACTGCCGGCCCGTCATCCCGAATCCCGCGTCTGTTGCGGGTGAGGTATCTGCTTTCTCCTTCCGTCCCAGGTTACGTTTGGTCGTTTATTATCGGCGTGACTTCCTTTCCCTCGTCTTCCGTTGATATTCCGTAAACGCTGCTTCGCTGGCCAATTCTTCCAGCACTCGCAATTTCTCGCTGGCCTTCGCTGGTCGCCGCCGGATTTTCTCGCGTTCCGCAGCGAGTCTTTTCAGCCAAGCGCCGTACTCGGCGCCAAACTCCTCTTCGAATTTCTTCCTCAGCCGTTTCGCCAGCGATGGGCTCGCCCCGGCAGTGGAGATCGCGATCTGCAAGTCTCCACGCTGCACCACCGACCCATAATAAAAATCGCAGAGCTCCGGCACGTCCACGATGTTGCACAAAATCCCACGGCGCTGTGCTTCCCGATGAATGGCGCGATGCACCGCGTTGGACGAGGTCGCTGCAATCACCATATACACGCCCGTGAGGTCCGGCTTCCGGAACTTCCGCTTCACCCACTGCACTCGCCCGCCCTTGTGCCACCTGGCAATTTGTGCCGTCACCTCCGGCGACACCACGCGAATCATCGCCCCCGTCGACAGCAGCCCGGCAATCTTCCCCTCACTGATCTTTCCTCCGCCCACAATCAGGCACCGCCGCCTACTCAGCTTCAGGAACAACGGAAACAGCCTCGTGGGATGCTTTGATTTCTTCAAATCTTGATCCAGCACCACTCTTTGGAATACGGCACGCGACTCATCCGGTACCCGGATTTCTCTCCGGTCACTACGCAATCGCTCCAGTTGAATCCCACGCGTGCCTTCTGATCATACAAACCGGGTTCTTCCGAAAACGTCATCCCCTTCTTCAGTACCGTATCGTCTCCCAGCGCCAGGTACGGCGCTTGATGCCCCTCCGAGCCTTCTCCGTGCGCTGGCCGGTGATAGATATACTCCTGCATGCCCTGCGCCACCTGGTATTTGTGAATCTGATAGGCCACTTCCGAACACAGCGTGCCCTCTTTTTGCAGTTCCACTTGCATGTCGCAAGTGTGCTGGCTTACCTCCCACAATTTCTGCATGTGCATGTCGAATTGACCGGCATTGTCCGCCAGGATAAACATCCGGTAGTTTTCGCCGCCATATCCCCCGACGTGCGCGCCCCCTTCAATCTGCATGGGCAAATTGCGTTGAATGCGGTTGAACACTGGCTGATTCGGATGCGGATACGCACACAGCGGGCCCACTCGGCAGGCCACGTCGACTCCCGCACCGATTCCGTGATGCGGCGCGCCGTCCGCCAAATTCAAATCCGCGTAAAGCAGACTGTTGATCCACAGTGTCGTGGCCATACCCACTTCGTAATCGGTCACGTCGGTCCCGAACGTCAACACATAATCCCTCGCGTAGGCGTGTGCACGATCAAAGTAAACGTATGCACGGCGTCCCAACTCCAGTTCTTCCGGGGTTTTTACCTCGCGCATGTCCATCAGGGTCTCACCCACATCCACGAACTTGACTCCTGGCAAAATCTTCTGCGCCTTCTTCAAATCGTCGGGGTACATCTTTCCGTCAATCCCGATTTTCTTTCCTTGTACTCCCTTCTTCTTGATCCCCTGCAGCAGAAATTCCCACAAGTCCACCGGCTTGCCCTGCACCACTTTCCCTTCTTCCGGGAATCCGCCGTCGGCATGCTTCACGTCGAAATACAACCATCCGCCGCCGAACCACCAGCCTTTCACTAAATCGCGGTCCAGTCCCGGATACAGATACCAGGGATCGGGATCGTCCTGGCCCATAAACACAGCCTGCGGCCGCTCGGTCTTCGTATGCCAGTAGCCGGTCAGATAAATAATGTTGAGCTGGTCGCGCAGCAAAAACGCATGAATATCTTTCTCGGCGAGCTTGGCCTTGAATCGCGACACGGTCTGCTTATTCCACTCGAGCGGCAACCGGTCGTACTTCGCAGGCTCCGGTGGACCCTCCTGTCCGGCACGGGGCGCCACCAGCAGCGCTTCGCTTTTTCCGGTGGCGCGCGTGTTCAGCAAGTCCGTGAGCGCCGGGGTCATCGTGGTGGTCTGCATTCCGTCCACGCGATCCATTCGCGAGAAGAAACCACGACCAAACAACGCTACCGTCCCGCCCTTCAACAACTCGCGCCGGTTCCGATTCATGTCTCCTCCGAAGAATCTCGCATCGATTCTGAGAAAAAAGAAATTGAGAGCCGCTGCAACCGAACTGGAGAGAAGCTAACACAACCGGGGCGTCGCAAGTAAGTTCGCCATCCCGAATGTGCGACCCGGACTTGAGAGTGGAAAACCTAGCATGGACAGCTGCTCTTGCGCCCATCACGGGAGCAGGTCACGTCGGCCAGCCTTGGCAAGAAAGGGCGGTGACCGCCGGTTTCATGTCAATCGGTGTTGCCATCGTCGCTGCCTCCATTCTGTGCCTAGTGGGCCTTCGTCGTAGAGGTTAGGAGCAGTCATTTCTGCTGCAGGAGGCTTTGCAAGAATCCCGGCGAGAGTGAAGTAAAACGGCCGGGGCCAGTGTCGTCCGCTTGCCCGCTCCTTCGCGAATTCCGCCGAGAAGACTCTTTGGTTCTTTCGCTAACCTTTCCCCACCGGAAGTACAAGGTCCCTCCCTGTTCTTGCGTCTAGTTACTTTCAGGCAAGCTAGTACGATATTGTGTTTGTCACGCGCCTCTCCCCGGACTATCTTTTGCTTACCCCGGGCCGGAAATCTGCTTGGGCGTGCTGTCCCTGGGAGGACCGATGTGGGGGAACAAGAAGCCGGATACGCCTCAACCAGCGCAGCCGGATCAGCCGAAAAATTTTCCAGTCAATCCGCCGCCGTCGACACCTGCGGCAACATCTTGGGAGGGAACTAATTCGATGAGTACAGATGCTATGCGTCCGATGGGTGCAACCGCAGATCGTTCGACCGCGCGGCTGGGCCCCAGTTTGCACATCAAGGGGGAAATCTCCGGCAACGAAGATCTCCTGATTGAAGGTTCGATTGAAGGCCTGGTCCAGCTCGACGAGCGCAAGCTCACCGTCGGCGCCACCGCCAAGGTCACCGCGGACATCATCGCCCGCGAAGTGGTGGTCTACGGGACGGTGAAGGGTAATCTCCGCGCCAAGGACCGCATTGAAATTAAGAAGGATGGCTCCGTCAACGGCGACCTCACCACCGCGCGCATCATGATCGAAGACGGCGCTTACTTCAAAGGCTCCATCGAGATCGACAAGAGCGGCGAAAAGGAACACAGCGGCGGCTCCTTCTCGAAGAGCTCGTCCAACACGGCCACGGCCGGCGTTGGCCCCAAGACCATCTAAGCTCCCGACGATTTTCTTCCGCGAAGCGGCGCTCGATTTGTCTCGGGCGCCGCTTTTCTTTTCCCAACCACCACCCGGGACGATTCGCTGCCGCGTGCTTTCCGGTTTTGTAGGGACGCCCTTCTGAGGCCGTCCGTAACGTGTCTGTTGAGTTGCTCCAGCGTGGAGGCGGTCCAGGATCGTCCTGCTTTCGCCTCGCCGCGCATCACTTCCCGCTATTCCTGTATTTCACAACTTGACAACTTACTGTTGAATAGCTATTTTGGGTCAGGTGTTCCCCCTCACGGGAACAAGGCCGGCTGCCGCCCGCCGGTCTCGTCGCTCGCACCGCTCCTCCTCTCGGGAGTTTGGCCATGCTTGGGAGCCGTCGCAGCTTCCCATTCGTTCTCGTCGCGATTTCGCTCGCCACAATGTCTTGTGGCGGAGGCGGTGGGGGTGGAGGTGGGATCCAGCCTCCACCACCTCAACCCGACTTCGCCATCAGCGTTTCCGCCAGCCCCATCGACATTTCTCAGGGAAACGTCAGCCCACCCATCAACATCTCGATAAGTCCTCGAGATGGTTTTTCTTTACCCGTCAGCATCACCTTTTCCGGCTTGCCGTCCGGCATCACCTCCAATCCCTCGGCTCCATTCTCCGTCAATGCGGGCGCTTCCGTTTCCGTTCTCTTCGACGCGCTTTCGGACGCGCCGGCCGGCCAGTTCACAGTAACGGCTCAGGGCACCAGTGGCTCCCTCAGTCATTCGTCCGCTTTTACCCTGGACATCCATCAAACCGTTCCAGTCAATCTTCCCCGTACCACTTTTGTCCCTAACGATTCGGTTGCGTCACTGGATAATCCCGCGGGTGAGCCGCGTCGTCGCCATATGGTGTACGACGCGGCCAGCCAGCGGCTCTATGTTGCCAACTGCGCCATGAATCGCGTCGAGGTCTGGACCGGTGCTAATCCTTCACTCCTTGCCACCATTGATGTGCCTCGCGCTTCCAGTGCCGACCTGTCTCCCGATGCCAAAACACTTTGGGTTGGATCCGCAACGGAGCAAGTCTTTTCCATCGATGCCGTGAGCCTACGAGTCAACGCCCGATATCCCTCTCGGGGGCTCTCGCCGGTTCCGGGACTTGTCTTTGATCGCCCCATTGAAGTTTTATCTCTCGCAACCGGCAAGTTCGCTGTTCGCCTTCGGCAATCCAATACCAGCGAAGCTCTCCTCGCTTTGTGGGATCCTGCGTCAAATTCCTTCACCAATCTCACCTCTCTCGCGCCTGCCGTCTTTCAGAACGGCGTTGGTGTGCTCGCGCGTTCCGCGGATCGCACTCACCTGTTAATCGCTTCGAATGACCCGACCGGCGAACTCGCCATCTTCGATTCGAACGGCAATCTCATCGCAACTCCTCAAGCCCCAGTAGCAGGAACAATCCTGCTTGCAGCCGCCAACACCGATGGCAGCCGCTTCGCAGTCGTCGTCGCCTCTGGCGCCAGTTCGCAACTGCTGCTCCTCGACTCGAGGCTCACGTTTCTCACGAGCTACTCGACGCATCTACCGGCTGGCCTCGTCTTTTCCACTGACGGGCAGACTCTCTATCTCGACGAACCCTTCGGCAATTCGAACGTAGTCACCGCGTTAAACGCCAGCACTCTTCAGCCCGCTGCTCAAATTGCCGATATTCCCATCGATGGTGTACCCACCAATATCGAGGCAATCTGCGCTGCACCCTTCCTCTGTGGTCTCGGAAACCGCGGAATTTCCTTCCTCGACAGCTCCCAAACCGCTTCTCTCTCTCGAGACGGCCCCATCTTCTCTCCTGCACCCGCGGCGCAACCTGCCGATGGATCCATCGCTGGCGGCACGTCCGTGACGGTTACTGGCGAAAATCTCTCTTCCGCTGCGCAAGTACGTTTCGGTACGAACAACCCCATCGGCGTTTCATCCGCCAGCGATTCCCAGATGCAAGTCGCGTCTCCGCCCGGCGCTGTCGTTGGCCCTACCAATCTGACGGCCTATTTCTCCAACGGCTGGCTCGCGCTTGCTCCCAGCGCCTTCAGCTACGGCCCTACGATCCTTCGCGTTTTCCCCAATGCCGGCTCATCCTCCGGCGGCGACATGGTCACCATCCTCGGCTATGGTTTCGGGACTAGCTCCGGCAATCTCAGCGTCACCATCGCAGGTCAGACCGCATCCATCGTCAGCGCCGATCAACTTCCCGCCTTCCGCACCGCCCTCGGTCTCGACTCTACCTTCCCCTTTCCCCTGGAACGGGTGGTTATCAAGACTCCATCCGGTCCACCCGGCAAAACCGATCTCGTTCTCCACTCCGCGGCTGGCTCCAACACCTCCCCGAAAGCCTTTCAGTTTCTCGCTTCCACTCACGTCTATCCCAATCCCGGCCTGCACAAGTTCATCACTTATGATTCCTCGCGCCAGAAGCTTTTCCTAAGCTCCACAGACCAAGTCGATGTCTTCGATCTGAACGCACACGCCTTCGTCTCCCCTCTCTTTCCGCCTCCCAATGGCCCTCCTCCCTCCGCCGCCCTTCGAGGTCTCGCCCTCACTCCCGACCACTCCCAATTGTTCGTCGCCGATTTCGGTGCGCAGGATGTTTATCTGATCGACCCTGACGGTATCGCTTACAACGGCACCGTCGTGCGAATTGGCGGCGTCGCTGGTTTTCTAAACTCGGGTCCCGCTCGCGTCTCCGCGACCAGTGCGCAAACCGTTTTTGTCGGGCTCAGTGGGGAAGGGAACTCCAGCGGCTCGTGCGGTAATTGTCTCGGGCAGATGAACCTTCTCGCCAGCCCGCCCATTTTCGCGCCCGCTCCACAGCCCGAAGTCACTTCGCTCACTGGCGCGCCTCTACTGCAGGCCGATGCTGCCGGGGACACCGCATATCTCGCCTATGGCACCCCTCCCGGTGGACCCGTCGCGTCTTGGAGCGCCTCCAGCCCAAACGCCTTCGCGCTTTCCTCAGCCGCGGGCGTAGCGACGGACCTCAGCACCGCCGCCGACGGATCCTTGTTCGCAGTGCGCTCGCACAACACAAATGAAATTCGCGGCCCGGACCTCACGCTCTCGTCTGTGTCCGCCAGCGCCGAACTGGAATCGATTCCCAATCGCGTGGCCGTTCCCGGCTTGGTTCTGCATCCCAGCGGCGCGTTACTCTACGAGCCTTTTCTCGACGGCCCTCCTCCCTCCGCCCCTCCAGCCATTGGCATCCACGGCGGTATCGACATTCGCGACGCGCACAACGGCCAACTCCGGCTACGCGTTTATCTTCCCGAGCCCTTTGCCATGCTCGACACCGACGTCGACGGCTTGCATGGCGGATTCCTCACCACCGATGAAAACGGGCAACGCCTCTTTGTATTGACGACCAGCGGCTTGTCCATCATCCAACTCGCCAACGTTCCGCTCGGCATTGGCTCGCTCTCTCCGTCGGCCGGGTCCGCAGCCGGAGGAGTAGTCGTCACGTTGCGTGGCAGCGGCTTTGTAAGCGGAATCAAAGTCACACTCGGCGGAAAATCAGCGAACATCACCTGGAAGGACATGAACACCCTCACCTTCGCCACGCCCGCTCTCTCGCCAGGTCTGCAAACGCTCACGCTGACCAATCCAGACGGCGAATCTGCCTCCCTCGACGCCGCCTTCCAAGCCCAGTAGCATAGGCTTTAGCCTGTACCGAGCGAACGGAAACTCCGTCATTCCGCACGGAGTCCGTGCAGTGAGGAATCTCTCTTTGCCTTGATTTTCCTGTGACGCGAGGAAACAGCTTTTGCCCATCCCCTTTACCTACCGCTAACCATTCAGTGCTATCGTTCATCGAACAAATGCTGCCCAACTTCCAATCTATGGATCGATACGATGACAACTCGCAAGCTCGGCAATTCCGACCTTCAAATCACACCCATCGGCTTTGGTGCCTGGGCCGCCGGCGGTGGGAATTGGGAATTTTCCTGGGGTCCGCAAGACGATAAAGAATCCATCGCGGCTATCCACAAATCTCTTGAACTCGGCATCAACTGGATCGACACAGCCGCTGTTTACGGACTCGGCCACTCCGAAGAAATCGTTGCGCAAGCCCTGAAAGATTGGCGCGGTGCTCGCCCACACGTCTTCACGAAGTGCGTTCTCACTTGGGACGGCTCGCGTAAAGTCATGCCGAATCACTCGGCGGCTTCCATCCGCAAGGAATGCGATGCCAGCTTGAAGCGCCTGCACGTTGAGACCATCGATCTCTACCAGATTCACTGGCCTCCCTCCGACAACGGTCCCGGCCTGGAGGAGGCCTGGCAAACGCTTGCGGCCTTGCAGAAGGAAGGCAAGGTGCGCTGGATTGGCGTTTCCAATTTCAATGTCGAACAACTCAAGCGAGCGGCGAAGATCGCAGCGATCACCTCGCTTCAACCGCCGTATTCCATCGTGCGACGCGCTATCGAAACTGAACTTCTCCCTTACTGCCAGCAAAACAATATCGGTGTCATCGTCTATTCCCCCATGTTTTCTGGCATGCTCACCGGCGGAATGACCCGCGAACGCGCTGCCGCTCTTCCCGCTGACGACTTCCGACGCCGCAATCCGGAATTCCAGGAGCCGAAGCTCTCCAAGAATCTCGAGCTTGTCGAAAAACTAAAACAGATTGGTGCGCGTCACGGGCGCAGCTCGGGTGAAGTCGCGCTGGCGTGGGTTTTGCGCAACCCAGCCGTAACCGGCGCCATTGTCGGGTCTCGCAGTCCGAAACAGGCGGAAGGGGTGATGCGCGCTGGCGACTTCCATCTGACGCGGGAAGAAATCGCGGAAATCGAAGAGTTTTCTAGCAGCATCGCCAAAGCCAAAGCCGCTTTTTAACGCTGACTGCGCTGTCATTCCGAGCGAAGCGAGGAATCTCTCTTTGCTCGCGCCGTCACGGGAGACATGCTCATGAATCTCGGCCTACCCGGTAAACTCGCCGTCGTCACCGGTTCCACAGCGGGCATCGGCTATGCCATAGCGGTTGCGCTGGCTGAAGAAGGAGCCAGGGTGGTCGTCAATGGCCGGACCAACGCGCGCGTTGACTCCGCGGTCGAACAGTTGCGGCTGAACAATCGCGGCGCCGAGTTCTCCGGTGTCGTCGCCGACCTCGGCACCGCCGAAGGCATCGCCACGTTTACCAAGGAAGTTCCCAACGCTGATATTCTCGTCAACAATCTCGGTATCTTCGAAGTAAAGCCCTTCCTCGAAATTCCCGATGAAGACTGGCAGCGTTTCTTCGAAGTCAACGTGCTCAGCGGCGTTCGCCTTAGCCGCCACTATCTGCCCGGCATGCTGAAGAAGAATTGGGGCCGCATCATTTTTATTTCCAGCGAGTCGGGGCAAAACATTCCTACCGAGATGGTTCATTACGGGATGACTAAGACTGCCCAGATCGCCGTCGCTCGTGGCATCGCACAAACTGTGGCGACTACGGGCGTCACCGCTAATTCCGTGCTGGTTGGCCCTACAGCCTCCGAAGGTGCCACGAACTTCATGCAATCTCTGGCGCTTCAGCAGGCCAAGAGTCCTGGCGAAATCGAAAAAGAGTTTTTCACCTACGCGCGCCCAACTTCACTCCTGAAGCGGTTCGAAACACCCGAAGAAGTCGCCTCCGTGATCGCGTTTCTAGCGAGCAATCAGTCTGCAATTATCAATGGAGCCGCGATTCGCGCCGAAGGCGGCGTGGTCCAGAGCATTCTTTAGCGAAGACTTTACAGGTTGCGGAAGACTTAAAACCGTCATTCCGAACGGAGTCTGCGGAGTGAGGAATCTCTCTTTGCTTTGGTTGTCTACGAAGAGAGATTCCTCGCTTTGCTCGGAACGACGGGGTTGGGAGACTCCGTCTGTGGCAAACACTACGCCCGCAAATAATCCGCGCGCCAGTTCTTTACCATCTGCTTGATCGCCTTGCCATTCTTAATGCCGTCTGTCAGGACTTTCCGAGCCAGCTCCGGTAGTTCGCCATCGCTTGCGAACCGCAACGCCACGAGCTGTCCAGGCGTAAACTCCACAATCCGTGCCTGCAAGTCATTCGGCAGCAGCTTGGCCATCCGCTGGCGCTCTTCCATGCGAATCACGCGGTCCTGCACCCGGAGCGCAAACAGCCGTGCATTGAAAATGAAGATCAGCAACGCCACGGCGACCAACACGCCGACCAATGCGTCCCAATAGAACCAGTGCCGTGCCAACCTTATAACCGACTGCACCACGTTCAGCACCATCACCGGCACGACAAAAAAATGAAACGTCGGCACCCACTTCGTGTGATTCGAGTAGTTTTGCTCCGCCATTTGGTTCCTCCCATATGGCTTAGCATTCTACCTGCCCGTCAGGTCAGTTGCTTATCTCGACGCATTCGTCCCTTCGGTACTTTGCGGAGCGTCTCACAAGAGCACAATGGACGAATGCAGTTTCCGCTTGGAACGCCGCAAGGAGTACGTATGACGAAGCTGAGTCTCGCGAGAATTATGTACGGCACGAATGAGGACCTTCATGGAACCCGGCCGCTAAAACGGCAAGGCGCTTCCGCGGTTGCTCTTCCGATGCCGCCGAATCAGTTCACCGCGTGGGAACCGCTGACGCTCCACGAACTTCTTCACCGCCTCTGGGCACACCTCACCAGAGGCTGAGTCACTGAGTGCCGTGGCCGCCGCCAACGGAATCCTTATAGACGACCCCGCCCTTCATCACGAATCTCACACTCTCCAGTTCCTTGATGTCCCGCAGTGGATTTCCGCTCACCGCAATCACGTCCGCGTATGCCCCGGGCGCAATGACACCGATCTCGCCTTTGCGGTCCAGCATCTCCGCTGGCCGCGACGTCGCGGACTGGATCGCCTCCACCGGCGTCATCCCAAACGAGACCATCCGGGTGAACTCGCGCGCTTCTGGCTCCTGCCAGGGAATTCCGCCAATATCCGTGCCGAACACGATTTTCAAATTCGCTTTCATGGCCTTTCGAAAACTTGTTTCGTGCACTTGAGCGCGCAAACGGTCTCTTTTTCCCCCCGCCGTGTTTTCCGGCTCCCAATCTTCGTAGTAAACCTCCAGAGTCGGGCAATACCAGGTCCCTTGGCGTGCCATTTGTTCGATCTGCGCATCAGTGATTTCCAGTCCGTGCTCAATGGAATCGCAGCCACCATCCAGCGCGCGTTGCAGCCCGATTCCGTTATACGCGTGGCACGCCACCTTCTTGCCCCACCCGTGGGCTTCGTCCACAATCGCCTTTAGCTCCTCCAGGGTCAGCGTCGGCTGCGAAACCAGTTGCCCTTGCGCTCCCACCCACGAGCGATGCGTCATGTACACCTTGATCCAGTCCGCGCCGTGGTCCAGTTGCTCCCGGGCCGCCTTTCGCGCTTCCACCGGTCCATCAATGACCTGGACACCTTTGGGAATCGTCAGCTCCGGCGCATATCCTTCAGGGTTATAGCCAGCCGTACTGGAAATTCCACGCGTCGAACAAAACAGCCGCGGCCCGGGAATCGTTCCTTCCTCGATCGCTTCTCGGATCTCCACGTCGCCATAGCCTGCTCCCTCAGTCTCAACGTCGCGCAGAGTCGTGAAGCCTTGCTCCAGAGCGCGTTTGCACGCATAGGTGGCTCGCGCTGCGCGCAATGAGATTCCTGCCTTGAAGATATTTGCGTCGTATCCGCCTTTGGCCGGATCTTCTCCCCAAAGAAAAATGTGGGTGTGAGAGTCGATGAGCCCAGGAAGGACCGTAGCATTCGAAAGATCGATTACCTTTGCTCCGGGCGGTGTCGCGGCATTGCCGTCTGTCACCTTTTCGATCCGGCTTCCACGAATGATGATCAGTTGATTCTTTTTGGCCGCGTTACCCTGCCCGTCAATCAGCGTACCCGCCCGGATCACCGTGATCGCCGTCGTCGAGCCGGCCTCCTGCCCAAACACCGCCAGCGAGCAAACAAACCATGCCGCCAGAAGTCCCATCGTCTTCCGAATCCACATATGATTGTCTCCGGTTTTACGTGCCGAACAGATTTGCCTGGATTCTTTTATACCCGTTTTCATCCGCCCACAAGCTAAGAGGGATCGCTGCCAGGTCGTCCACCAACGGCACCGCGTTTCCATCCGTCGTCAAATCGATCGTCCTTAGAAAATGCTTGCAGCTGTCGCAGCACTCCACGCGAATGTGCCGGAACTGCTCCGCCACATAGACGGGAAGCTTCTGTTCCGCTTCCTCGCCGCAGTATGCGCAGAAAATCCTGCGAAACTCCCATTCCTGCGTACAAAACGAACAAACTAGAAACCGTTTTCCCCCGTCGCCTTCTGGGCGCAAGATCCCCAACAACGGCAGGGAATTGCACCGCGGGCAGCGGCAAACCGTCATAGCTAGAACCGGGGGCAACATGGCCGCAACGATGAACTCCGCGTACGGCTGCAGGAACGCGCGCGCTACAAACTCGTTCAACGGATCGGCGCCGTTAGCGTCTGCCTCGGGCGGCTGCTGCATTCCGCTCTGCCAGAATTTGTCCAGCAACTCCGCCCAAACCGCCTCTGATTTCTGTAAACACTCATGAGCGTGTTTGGCCAGCGGGCCCGGTCCATATTTTTCGATCACGCCAAGGAACTGGCCGAAAGGCCGCATCAGAATCGGAGCGTTCAGCGGGCCGCGGAGATTGCCGTCTGCGGGCGCCACCGCGTGCCGTCCCCAAATCTTCGGGAGCTCTTCGCTAAACTGCTTCTGGAAGGCCGCGATGCGCATATAGAACTGCAGGATTTCTTTGGCGAACGCATAGGACGACGCCAGCGATTCAGCGCGCAAGATCCTCGAGTTGTAGTTGATTTTGCCTTGGGCGAGAAAACTCATTTAGGCGGTTCGGATGATCCGACGATCTCCTCGTACCATCCCGGATGATACCGCTTCGCGAATGTCAGAGACACGTCGCCGCGGATCACCGAGCCGAACGCGCCACGTTCCGCAAACACACCCATGTAGATGTGGATCATGAAATTGCCGATCGTGAGCAGCGCAAAGGCCGGGTGCAGCAGCACCGAAATGTATCGCAACCAGCGCAGGTTCCACGGCACGGAATCGGTGAACCACAATACAAATCCGGTCAGCAGCAGCACGATGCTCGAATAGAAAAATGTCCAGAAAAGCATCTTTTGTCCCGCGTTGTACCGCCCCGCGGGCGGCATCTTATCGTCCTGATTGGTGATGTAGAAATGCAGGTTTTGCCACCACTCCCGGTCTACTTGCTCATAACGCATCTGCCGCGACCACAACGAGAACATGTACCACACCGATCCCGTAAAGATCAGTCCCGCCCAGGGATGTAGCATCCGTGCCAGCGGCCCTCCACCAAACAGCGGCGCGAGCCACACGAACAACCAGGGCGACCAAAATGCCAGGCCGGTCCCGAGCAGATACAAATACGACCCGGCCGCTATCCAATGATTCAGCCGTTCTTTGAAGGTGTACCGCAACACATGGTGATGGGGCGTAAGCCGTTTCGGATCGCTCATGGCTGTGCTCCCTCGTGCGGTACCAGGTCTTCCTCTTCGCGCGCTTTCGGTCCAAATCGTAAGTAATGCACGAACAAACCGATCAATCCGCCGGCGATCGCCAGGTTGCCCAGCCACTTTAGCGGATGCTTCCACAGCTTCACGCTCCACGGGATGCTCGGATTGCTCGGCAATCCACCGTAGAGTTCCGGTTGTTTCACGTCGTGCAGAACGTAAATCACGCCGGTGCCGCCGACGCCCGGAGGATCGTACACGCCGGCGCTGGCGAATCCGTAGTGGTCGCGCAACTGACGCGCCCGCGTCTCGGCCAGGTCTTTCATATCATCCTTGGTGCCGAAGTGCAGGCAGCCCGTCGGGCAAGACTTGATGCACGCCGGCTCCAGCCCTTCGCTTACGCGGTCCGCGCAAAGTGTGCACTTGTAAACGCGCTTCGTCTCCAGATTGAACTTCGGAATATTGAACGGGCACCCCGTAATGCAGTAGCCGCAGCCGATACAGTTGGCCTGCTGGAAATCGACCACGCCGTTCGTGTACTGCACAATGGCTCCATCCGCGGGGCACGCTTCCAGGCAGCCTGGTTCCGCACAATGCATACACTGGTGCTTGCGCATCAGCCACTGCAGGGAACCGTCTTCGCGCTCATGCTCGCGAAAAAGAATCAGGTTCCAGTAATCCCAGCGCGTATCCGGCATCGTCTGATAGGTATTATCAAACGTGGTCCGCGAGAACGGCATGCTGTTCCACTCCATGCACGCCACTTCGCAGGCTTTGCACCCGATGCACGTCGTCGTGTCAATCAATTTGCAAACGGTCTCATCGCGCTGCGTGTCGCGCCCTGGCACGCTTCCGGGGTGAGCGCTGATCCTCTGAATGCGTAGTGTCGCTTGGCTCATGTTTGCGCTCCTACGCCTTCTCGAGCTTCACCAGGAATCCTTTGAATTCCGGGGTGTAAGCGTTCGGGTCAACAACCGAGGGTGACAACTGGTTCGTCAGCGTACGCGCCGTTCTGTTCTCGTCCTCGGCGATCCCGCGGTAACCCCAGTGAATTGGGATGCCGACCTGGTACGTTTTCTTTCCGCCGACCATCATGTGCTTGATGCGCTTGGTTACCATCGCCTTCGCAACGTAGGTTCCGCGGATGCTCGACACTTTTACGACATCACCACCGCGAATTCCTCTTTCCTGTGCCAGTTCTTCCGGAATCTCCACGAATGGTTCCGGTACGAGTTGCACGTTCATCGGATTGTTTTTAGTCCAGTAGTGATAGTGCTCCGTCAGGCGGTACGTAGTACAGATGATGTCGTAGCCGTCTTGCGGCGTGCCGTACTTGTCGTCTGGTGTTTTGAATCGCTTCACCACCGGATTTCTGGATTGCTCGGGATGCAGCGGATTTGCCAGCAGGCTCTCCGTCGGCTCGTAGTGTTCCGGGAAAGGCCCGTCCGCAAACGCCGTGAGAGGCGCGAAGATTCGACCCACCCCTTCGGGATTCATGATGAACGGGCCCATATGGTCGGACGGCTTGGAATCTGGCTTGAAGTCTGGCACGTCGTTGCCCACCCACTTCTGTGCCGCTTCGCTCCACCACACCTGGCGGCGCGAGGAATCCCAAGGCTTGCCGTCAACATCGCAGGAAGCACGGTTGTACAGCACGCGCCGGTTCGCCGGCCACGACCACGCCCAGTTCTGGTGCACGCCCATGCTTGAAGGGTCGCTAGGATCGCGTCGCGCCGTCAGGTTGCCGGCCTCTGTAAAGGAACCGCAGTAAATCCAGTTGCCAGAGGCGGTGCTGCCGTCGTCCTTCAGCCAGGCAAAACCCGGTAACTGCTGTCCGGCTTTCAGTTGTTGTTTTGTGGCCGGATCTTCCGCGTCCGCGAAAGTCTTGCCGTTAATCTCTTTTAGGACTTCAGTCAGCGAAGGATTGGTCGGGTCGGTGTAGCTCCACGTCAGCTTTAGAATCGGATCGGGGAACTTTCCGCCTTCTTTCTTGTAGAGATCGCGCACCCGCAGGAAAATCTGCGCCACGATCGCTTGGTCCAGCCGGCAGCCGGACGGCACGGGCAGCGCGGCGTTCTTCCACTGCAGCCATCGCGCCGAGTTGGTGAAGGTGCCGTCTTTTTCGGCAAATCCGGCGCAAGGCAACCGGTAAACGGTCGTCTGGATCTTCTTCATTTCATCGGTGCTGATACCGGGCGACTTCCAGAACTCGCTGGTCTCGTCCGGATAGATTTCTCCGACCACCAGCCAGTCCGCTTTTTTCAGCGCGTCGATATTCTTGTTGGAGTTCGGCCCGATGGCCACGCCGTTCATGCCAAAGGCGAACAGGCCTTTGACCACGCCGTTGTACATGTTGTCCCACAAGTAGGTCCAGGAGTAGTTGCGGTCGACTTTCGGCAAGTAGTCGTAGGCGAAATCGTTTTGTTTTGTGGCCGCGTCGCCGTACATCGCTTTCAACAGGCTTACGGCGAATTTCGATGTGTTCCCCCAATAATTGAACGATTCCCAGTTCCCCGGCTTTGACGCCTTCGGCGTGATCCGCTTCATCCAGGCTTCCAATGAAGTGTCGGCAGGGATCGGAACCTTTAAGTAACCGGGCAAGTTGTCGAAAATGCCGGCCATGTCCGTCGCGCCCTGAATATTCGAGTGCCCGCGAAGGGCATTCACTCCGCCGCCTGCGCGGCCCACGTTGCCAAGTAAAAGCTGCAGCATCGCCGCGGTCCGGATCGTTTGCGTGCCGGAGGTGTGCTGCGTCCATCCCACCGCGTAGATGATCGTGCCGACTTTTTTGGTGTCACCATCCTTACGGATCGACGTAAACAGGTCGGCGGCTTTCAGGAATTGTTCCTTCGGAACGCCCGAGATCGTTTCCACCATCTCCGGCGTATAACGGCTGTAGTGCTTCTTCAGGAGCTGGAACACGCATCGCGGGTTCTGCAACGTCGGATCGAAGTCTGGCTTTTCCGGCAGCGGCGGCGGCGTTGGAGCGCCCGAACTCGGCGGGTGAGCAGCCGCCCCAAGGGTATAACCCGGAGCTGACTGGCTGGACCCTGCTGCGCCGGCACCCGCGTAATTCCAAGTCGCGCGGTCGTAAACCTGCTTCTGAGGATCGAACCCGGAGAAGAGCCCGTCATTCTCGGGCAGCTTGAAATCATCGCGAACGATGAACCCGGCGTTCGTGTAATTGAGCAGATATTCTTTCGGATAACGATTGTTCGTGATTGCGTAGTTGATCATTCCGCCGAGAAACGCGATGTCGCCGCCCACACGCAGTTGGCAAAACAGGTCCGAAACCGACGCCGTCCGCGTAAACCGCGGATCGACCACAATCATCTTCGCGTTTCGATTGCGCTTGGCTTCAATGGCCCACTTAAAGCCGCAAGGGTGATTCTCCGCCGGGTTGCCGCCCATGATCAGCATCATGTCGGTGTTCTTTATGTCCACCCAGCCGTTGGTCATCGCCCCGCGTCCAAACGTTGGTCCCAAACTTGAGACCGTGGGGCCGTGTCAAACCCGGGCCTGGTTTTCCAGGTGCACGACCCCCAGGGCGCGCATGGACTTTACAACCAGGTAATTAAACTCGTTCGTGTCGGTACAGCCCCCGGTCCAGCCAATCGATTCGCAGCGATTGACATGATGGCCATCTTTGTCGGTTTCGATAAACGTGTCGTCGCGGGTCTTTTTCACTTTAGCGGCGATCTCATTCAGGGCCTGGTCCCAGGAAATGTCTTCCCAGTCAGTACCACCCGGGCGCCGCACTTGAGGTTTTATGATACGGCGATCGTTCAGGATGTCCTGCTGTAGCGATGAGCCCTTCGGACACAGCGTCCCTCGGTTGATGGGATGATCCGGGTCGCCTTCCACGTGCACCACTTGCGGCGTAACGTTTTTTGCCCGATCGCCGATGGTGTAAATTATGACTCCGCAACTCACCGAGCAATAAGGACACGTGGACCGCGTCTCATTGGCGCGAGCGATTTTTAATACTCGGAGTTGCGCGTAAGCCGGCTTGAGGTCGAAACCGAAAACGGCGGCAGCCGCGCCGCCTACAGTCGCAATCTTAAAGAAGTCCCTGCGTGTAGCTTCCATGGATCCCCCCCTGAAACTCAATGGAAACTGACGGGCAAGCGGGCTACATCATTAGCCTTTCCTGAACCGGCTGTCAAGCTCGTGTGATGCGTCCCAAGGGGCATGTAGGTACAGTTTTTTTGTAGTAGTGCCCTTAGCCTTTGTGGTTGGATTTCTTGAGCGCGCTTAAATCAGATTGATTGATTTTGCGTGATGCTTCAATTTGTCCCGGAAATTGGGGTGCGCGATGCTGATCAGCGCCAGTGCCCGCTCGCGCGTAGATTTGCCGCGGAGATTCACGCACCCGTATTCGGTAACGATATATTCCACGTCCATTCGCGTATCCGTCGCCATCTGCACTCGCGGTACGATGCAGGAAACGGTCGCGTCTTTTGCGGCGGACTTCAGGCCAATAAATGACTTCCCGCCCTTAGAGAAGGATGCGCCTTTTACAAAGTCGAATTGGCCGCCCGACCCGCTGTATTGGTGCCCGTTGATGAATTCCGCGTTGACCTGCCCGTACAGGTCGATTTCGATCGCCGTGTTCACGCTCATGATGTTGTCGTGCTCCGCGATGACGTGAATGTCATTCACGTACGACGACGGGTAGCTTTCCATGGAGGGATTGTCGTTGATGAAGTCGTAGACTTCCTGATCGCCGATCGCGAAAGTGAAGACATGTTTTCGCGGATGCAGGGTCTTCTTTCTTCCGGTCGCCGCGCCGCTCTTGATGAGCCTCACAAAAGCATGGCTGAAAAGCTCAGAGTGAATCCCCAGGTCCTTTCGGTCCACCAACTGCATCGCCACCGCGTTCGGCAGATTTCCGATGCCTAGCTGCAATGTGGCTTCGTCCGGGATCTGCTCTGCGATACACTGCCCAATCTTCATAGAACAGGGATCCGGGTCTTTGTACGGGATCTGCACTAGCGGAACGTGATTCTCGACGATCGCATGCACCTCCGAAATATGCACCAGCGAGTCGCCAAACACCCTAGGCATGTTCCGGTTCACTTCCACCACCACTCGATCGCAATGCCTCAGCACAACCGACGCATAGTCATTGTTCGTTCCCAGGCTGAAGTGTCCCGATTTATCCATCGGCGACACCGTTACCACGAACGTGTTCACGTGGATATGCTCGGTAAGCGCCCGAGGTATGTTCGAGAAATTGATCGGAACGTAGCTCAAATACTTCCGGTTTTCGGAAATCCCCTTAGCCACCATCTTCCGGTCCGGATCGCCCATGAAGAACACACGGGCATCCACGTTCGCCAGCACTTCCGGCCGGATCAGAGTCTCCTCGCTATATTTCATCGAATGCTGGTAATAAAGATTGAGATCCTTCAGGTTTCCCGCCAGAACCCGGTCCGCGACGGCCTTGGCCAGTGCCGCGGGCATGCCCGCGGCCAATGCCAGGCACAACGTGCTGCCATTCTGAATGTGTTCAACTGCCTTCTCCGGCGTAGTCAGTTTTGCAGCGTATTCTTCCGCAGGTGTTCGATATCCCATGCGTTAAGCCTCTTAATTGGCGTGTCGTCTTGTAACGGGGAGCGATCCGTCGATATCCCAAGATCGCTTATCCCTTCCACGAAATGCAAGGGCCGAACGCACAGTGGCGGAATCCCGGCCTTTTCTGCTTGTTCAAAGACCAACTAGTACTAAAGTCCCGTTTATCAATCGCCGCACCGCCCCCAGAAAGACCGTCTCGCAGTTCGATTTCCGCTCAAAATAGAAAACGCACCCGAACGACTCCGCATGGCGTGCGGCGCTCCCGTTTCAGGGTGCCACGCGACGTTTTTAATATCTTTCTTGGGCTTGTGCGCTGAAATGTCTGACTATTCCCAGCTCGAAGCCGGCCGCTCGAGACGCGCTCCCCATGGGCGGAACCTCCGTTTCGCTCTGGTTGCCGGTCTGGCGATTGTCATTGTTTCGTCCCTTGCGGCGTTCTTCCTGCCCCATAGCCTCCTGCTTACCGCTTTCGGGGACAGCCTGCAGACCGCGTTGACTGCTCTCGCCGCCTTTCTCGCTTTTCAGAACGCCCGTAGGACCCACGCACGGCTGCGCATTTTTTGGCTTATGTTTTTCGCCGGAACCTTCGCCTGGACCGCCAGCAATTTCATTTGGACCCTTCAGGAAGTCTGGTTTTCCCGCGCCGTTCCTGATGTTCCCGCCGTCGACATTCTCCTGTTCTTGAAGATCGTGCCCCTTTGCGCTGCCTCTTTAATCGCTCCGGACAGCGGCCGGCGCTCACGTTTCCGCACTTTTGGTCTGCTCGATGCGGCCATCCTTTCTGTATATTCTTTCTACCTTTTTCTGTTTTGCGTGTACGCCTTCCGGCTTCAGCCAGGCGCGGGCGACCTCTATAACATTTCTTTCAACGTAGCTGACTGCATTGGGAATCTGCTCATCGTGCTGTGTGCCGCCATTGCGCTCCTGCGGTGCCGGCAGCGTTGGCGCACTCTCCATCTGCTTTATTTCGTTGGCGCCGCCTGTTACGGTCTGGCCTCAAATCTGGCGAACGTAGCGATCGACCTGGGAACCTACTACACCGGCAGCCTGTACGACGTGCCGCTCATTGCCGGCGAAGCGGCTTTCGTTTGCGTGATTCTCGCTGGACGTGATTCACGATTGCTTTCCATCACTACGCCGTCAACCAGCGACGACGAAGTTCATGGCAATCATTCCTTTGCTGCATCGCACCTGGCCATGCTGGTGGCCCTTTCCACGCCCCTGCTGGGCATTTGGTGCCTTGGCGATTCCAGTTCACCGGAGGTTCGTTCGTTCCGCCTGGTCGTCACGCTTGTCACAATCTTCGTGCTCACGCTCCTGATTTCCATTCGTCAGGATTTTCTGACGGTAGGCTTGATTGCGTCGCTTGCCGGCCTGTCGAAGACGTATCGGAGCATCGACAGGTTCAAGTCCCACCTCATCCAAAGCGAAAAAATGACCGCCCTTGGAGAGTTGGTTGCCCAGGTCGCCAACCAGATCAAAGCTTGCATGGCATCCGTGCTCGAATCATCCGCGCGACTCGCCTCGCGCCCCGAAGCGGAATCGCGCATTCAGAATATGGCCGGCAAAATTGGCCAATATGCGCAGCGCACCGACGCGCTTGTTGACAACATGCTTCAGTTTGCTCAGGAAACGCCGCTTCGCCTTACTCCCCTTGAAGTCAAGCCGCTTCTGGAAAACGCTCTTAACCTCAGCCGCGTCGCCAGAGTCTCCAACATCGCCGTCGACCTCACTCAGCTTGGTCACTGCCCGCCCGTTCGTGCCGACTCCAGTCAACTGCTTCATGTCTTTCTTCAATTGATCTCCAATGCCACGGATGCCCTCGTTGAAGTGAATGGCGGCACCCTCGACATCTCCATTCAAGCTCTGGACTCGCACGTTCTCATCGAGTTCTGCGACTCTGGCGCCGGCGTCAAAGAGCCCAGCCGCGTTTTTGAACCTTTCTACACCACCAAGTCAGTCGGCAAGGGTACTGGCATGGGCCTCAGCACTTGCTACGGCATCATCCAGCAGCACCACGGAGAGATTTCCTGTTTTAATCGCCCGGAAGGCGGCGCAGTCTTCGCGCTTCGCTTGCCGGCAGCTTTGGACGGCGCCACGACGCCGGGTGCAGAAGCCACTCTATTGCCGGAAGGCGTGCTATGAACTGTCCGCTGCGCCAACGCATCTATTGCGGTTTGGCCACCCTCGTTTTCGCCGCGCATCTAGGCGTCGCTGCGATTGCGAAACCCTCTTTTGCCCTCACCATGTGGGGCGACACGGTACCGATTCTCCTGCTCGTTCTGGCTATGCTTGCTGCACGCGAGAACTTCCACAAAGCCGAGGGCGTGCTTCACATTTTCTGGAGACTTGCCGCCTGGGGCATGGCAGCGATGGCTCTTTCGCAAGTCTATTGGTATTACTACGACTGGCGCCGTCTCACAAGCGTCCCCAGTCCGCTCATCGGCGATTCGCTATTCATCCTCGCGCACGTCTTCTTTCTTTCGGCCCTGGCTCTTCGTCCCCACTCGGCGTCTGCCGGGCGAGATATGCGCACGCGCAGCCTGGATTTCGTCCTTCTTTCAGCCTGGTGGCTTTCCCTTTACGGCTACTACTGCTTGCCGTGGCTCTTCTTGCAAGCCTATCCCCGCTACAATCCGAATTACTACCTGCTCGTCTTTTTGCAACATGTGGTGATTGTCATCGCCGTCGTGGTTCTGGCGATTCGCAAATCTGCCGCCTGGCGCCGTTTCTATCTCGCTCTCGCTTGCGCGTTCATACTGGTCGCCGGTGGAAACCTGCTCTTGAACGTGGCCATTGACCGCGGGTTTTACCAGTCAGGCAGCTTCTATGACACGCCTTTCTTTCTGGCGGTCGTGATGTTCACGTTTATCGCGGCTTTTAGCTCCTCGCTTCGTCCGGTCGAGGACACCACGCCGAACCGGGAGCTTGTTCAGAGCGTCTGGACCGCACGTCTCGCCATGCTCGGAGTGCTTTCGTTGCCTTTCCTTGCGCTTCTTGGCCTTTACGCCAATAACTTACCCCCCGCGGTTTCCACCTTCCGCCTGAAAGTGATCTTCGAAGCAACATTTATCTTGGGCATTCTGGTCTACTGGAAACTCAGCTTGCTCGCCCGCGAACTCGTCCGCCTGGTGCTGTTGACGCGCGATTCGATCGACAATCTGAAGGATGTACAGCAGAAAGTTGTGCACTCCGAAAAATTGATTGCCTTGGGCCGCCTAGCTTCTGGGGCAGCCCACGAAATCAGCAATCCTCTCACCGCCATCCTCGGCTACTCCGAGCTGCTCACCGACATTCCTTCGCTCACTCCGGATGATCGCGCCAACGCCCGCGAGATCCAGCAGCAGGTTCATCGCGCGCAAGCGGCGGTCACCAGCCTTCGCAACGTGCTTCGGCAGAACTCCTTGCCGGCCGCGGTCGAGGTCGATAAAACTCCCGCTTCCTGATACATTTCGTCCCAAATGCTCCGAATTTTCCTACTGGCCCTCGAGTGCACCTTTCTTTTTCTAGGTCTCCCGCTGCTGATCAAGTACCGGCTGATCCCTAATTTCCCGATTCCTTACCTCGTCGCTACCGGCGTCGTGATCTTCTTCCTGCTTCGCCATGACGGCTCTTTCGATTCTTCCCGGCTCTTCGCATGGGGAAACTATCGGCCATTCCTGCGCGGTATTTTGGTCCGGGACGTAATCTGCCTGGCTCTCCTCGGCTTGGCGGTCCGCCTCTTCGCGCCCGAGCTGCTTTTTTCGCTCATTAAGCAGAGGCCCTGGCTTTGGGCCCTCATCATGGTGCTCTACCCGCTCCTCTCCGTTTATCCCCAGGAGCTTCTCTATCGCGCCTTCTTTTTCCACCGCTACCAGCCCTTGTTCGGCTCCGGCTGGACCCTCCTTCTAGCCTGTGGACTCGCCTTTGGTTTTGTTCACATCATCTTCGGCAACTGGCTCTCGGTGGTTCTCTGTATCGTCGGAGGCTTTTTGTTTTCCTACACGTACCAACAATCCGGCTCGCTGCTCCTAACCTGCCTCGACCACTCCATTTTCGGTAATTTCATCTTCACCATCGGGCTGGGTCAGTTTTTCTATCACGGCACCCGCCGCTGACCCCTCCTTCGCATTTCTTTCCCACAACACTCCCCACGAACAGTAGAATAGGCATGTATCGAACCAGCGTCCCGGCGAATCGATACTTTTAACCGGTCGAATACGTATCTAACTGCAGAGAACCCAGACACTAAGGAGCAAGCCGCCGCATGGCGACGCCACCCGCAACCGCTAAGCCTGATTTGTCATCCTTGCGCATCTCCGATGCCAAGCGCGTCAAGGAGAGCTCCAGCAAGCGCTGGATTTGGATTGTCTTAGCCGTGGTGTTGCTCGGTCTGGTTGGTGCCGCCGCGTTCGCCTACCGCAATCGCAAAGTCGAGGTGGAGGTCGCTGCGGCCACCAGGCCGGCTACCGGCCCCACTGGCGTTCTGAATGCCAGCGGCTACATCACTCCGCGCCGGAGGGCTACCATCGCCGCGAAGATTACCGGCCGTGTCACTGGGGTCTACTTTGACGAGGGAACCCGCGTGACCGAAGGGCAGCTACTCGCTACGTTGGACGATTCCGACGCGCGCCGAGCCCTGGATTCCGCTAAGGCTGACCGCGATTCCGCACAAGCCGCGATCGCGGATTACGAAGTGCAGCTCAAGAACGCCGAAATTGAACTTCGTCGCTCGCAGCAACTGTTGAAGGAAGGGGTATCCACGCAGCAAGCCCTGGATTCCGCCACCATGGCTGCGGATAGCCTGCGGGCCAAAATTGCCCTGGCCAAGCAGCAGGTCGTGGGAGCCGAAGCAAGGATTCGCGAGCAGCAGCAGAATGTCGACAATTGCACCATCAAGGCGCCATTCGCCGGCATCGTCGTTTCGAAAGACGCGCAAGTCGGTGAAATGGTCTCGCCGATTTCCGCGGGCGGCGGGTTCACGCGCACCGGCATTGCCACGATTGTCGACTTGCATTCCAACGAAGTAGAAGTTGACGTCAGCGAGGCTTATATTGCCAAAGTTTCGAATGCTCAGCCGGTGAATGCCGTGCTCGATGCGTATCCGGATTGGCAGATTCCCGGTAAAGTCCGCACCGTGATCCCGACCGCCGACCGGCAAAAAGCTACCGTCAAGGTGCGCATCTCTTTCACCGAGCCGGACCACAAAGAGTTGTTCGACCCGGCCAAGGATCCGCGTATCCTTCCCGACATGGGTGTGAAGGTCAGCTTCCTGGAAACTGCGCCAAAGACGACCGACAAGGAAAAGAAAACGCCTGCGGTGGCGCTGGTGCCGCAAAAAGCAGTTCGTCAGGAAAACGGCAGCGCCTACGTATTCGTCATAAAAGGCGACATCTTGGAGCGGCGCGCCGTCAAGACGGGTGAACAGCGCGGCTCTGACATCGAAATTCTCGCCGGGATCCCACCCGATGTTCAGGTGGTCGTCGGCGGGCCCGAACCTCTACACGACGGGCAATCCGTCCAGATCCAAAAATAGGAGCATTCCGCAAATGGTCAAAGTGGATGGCAGCACTAGCTCAGGACTGATTCAGGTTCGCGACCTCGACAAAACCTATCGCCGTGCCGGCGAAGACATTCACGTCCTGCAGGGCTTGAATCTCGACGTTTCCAAGGGCGAGTTCATCGCTTTCATGGGCCCCAGCGGCTCCGGCAAAACCACGCTGCTCAATCTTCTTGGCGGGCTGGACGTCCCCACGCGCGGCAGCATCACCGTAGCCGGCGACGAAATCACCCATATGTCCGCAGGGAAGCTCACAGAATGGCGAGCGCGGCACGTCGGCTTCGTTTTCCAGATGTATAACCTCATCCCGGTGCTGACCGCGTTCCAAAACGTGGAATTGCCGCTGTTGTTGACGAAACTTTCTAAGGCGGAGCGCCGCTCTCACGTTGAAACCGCTCTCTCCGTTGTCGGCCTGGCCGACCGCATGCACCATTTCCCACGGCAACTCTCCGGCGGTCAGGAACAGCGCGTCACCATTGCCCGCGCCATCGTTTCCGACCCGACCTTCCTTCTGTGTGACGAGCCTACCGGCGACCTCGACCGCAAGAGCGCCGATGAAATTATGGCGCTCATCGAAGAACTGGTCGGCACACATCACAAAACCGTGTTAATGGTCACCCACGATCCTGTGGTTGCTGCGCGCGCCAATACCACGCTGCATCTTGAGAAGGGCGTGCTCGTCGAAGGGAAGAACCTTCCGCACTCGGTTCCCGCCGGAGGTGTGGCATGAAATTCAGCCGCATTATTTGGGCAAATATCACTCGCAAGAAAGTGCGCTTGCTTCTGACCATCGGCTCGTTTGCCGTTGCTCTGGTGCTGTTCGCGTTTCTCGCCGTAGTGCGTGACGCCTTCAATCGCGGCGCCGACGTTGCCGGAGCCGACCGCCTCGTGGTAATCAACCGCACCTCAATCATTAATCTGATTCCGCTCTCCTATCGCGACAAGATTTTGCGGATTCCCGGGGTCACTTACGTCACTCACAACAACTGGTTCGGCGGCATTTATCAGGAAGAGAAGAATTTCTTCCCTCAGTTCGTCATTGACCCGCAGAGCCAGCGCGACGTTTTTCCCGAGCTGATTGTTCCCGACGACCAGTGGAAAACTTTCTTGAACGACCGCCAGGGTGCGATCGCCGGCGCTAAAACTGCCGAGCGCTTCCACTGGAAGATTGGCGACCGCATTCCCATCAAGACCACGCTATATGGGGGTGGGGCCTGGGAATTCAACCTCGACGGTATCTACCACGGCAAGCGTGCCCAGGACGACGAAACGCAGTTCTGGTTCCAGTGGGACTACTTCGAAGAGCGCATTCCCCAGGCCATAAAAGGCCAGATCGGCTGGTATGTGCTTCGTGTCCAGAATCCAGATGATGCTCCCCGCATCGCCAAGGCGATTGACGAAGAATTTGCCAACTCACCCAACGAAACCAAAACGCAAACCGAATCGGCATTTGCCGCCAACTGGGTCAAGCAGTTTGGGAACATCCAGACTCTGATCCTTAGCATTGGCACGGTGGTTTTTTTCACCCTGATCCTAGTCACCGGAAACACTATGGCTATATCCGTCCGGGAGCGCACCGGCGAACTGGCTGTATTTAAAGCTATCGGCTATTCGGATATCTTCATCCTGTTTTTCGTGCTCGCCGAGGCCTTGCTGATTGCCATCATTGGTGCAGCCATCGGCGTGGGCCTCTCTCTAATGCTCATTCCCGCGCTAGGCAAAGCTCTAAGCGGCCTATTGCCGAGTATCGTGCTTTCGCCGGGCATGCTGGTCTTCGGCGTGGGAATCGCGGTGTTCACGGGTCTGCTTAGCGGGCTTTTGCCGGGAATCGGCGCGATGCAATTGCGTGTTGTGAATGCCCTGAGGAGAGTCTGACGAATGGTTATCAACCTGGTCCTCGGCCTTCTGGTCACCGTTCTGGCGATTGCCGCGCTGGTCCTGATCCTCGTGGTTATTCTGGGGATCCTGCTCGGCGTGCTGGCGCCGTTCATCGGCTCCGTCCCGATTTCCTACAACTTCCGCAGTATTCGCGCTCGGTGGACGTCGACGATTGTGGCGATTCTCGGGATCGCCGGTACCGTAGGTGTGTTCGTGGCCATGCTTTCGCTTGCACGGGGATTTAAGGCCACGCTTGTAGCTTCCGGCTCGCGCGACAACGCGCTGGTGATGCGCGCCGGTTCGTCCTCGGAAATGATGGGTGGTATCACGCTCGACTCCATCAAAGTCCTCCAGGACGCGCCCGGCATCGCCCGCACTGCGGGTGGC
>Ga0335080_10001003_pt1 | contig 26951 bp, 19 predicted proteins | sample Lox_Sample_34_FD_206720 | JGI IMG/M metagenome (GOLD analysis project Ga0335080, IMG submission 206720) | Soil microbial communities from Loxahatchee National Wildlife Refuge, Florida, United States - Lox_Sample_3.4 | ecosystem: Environmental > Terrestrial > Soil > Wetlands | place: USA... | reverse complement strand
GGCATGGAACCGGTTTCGCAGTCGGCAAAGCGATGGCGGAATTCCGGTTCGGTTGCCAATTCAACGGTTTCGGCGCCCAGGTACTTTTTCAAGCGATGGAGGTCGACGCGGAAGGAAGCGGGCACGACGGCCATGGCGAGCTTTCCATCCACCATGACCATGACGGTCTTAGCGAGTTCTTTGCCCTTAATATGAGTGAGAGCGGCAATCCCCTGGGCCGTGTAAGCCAGCGAGTGCGAGATTACCAGATATTTGACTTGATGGCTGTCGAGGAAATCACGAAGTTTGGAAAGAGGCACAGGAACCTCCCAGTCGGACCGCAGACAGGAGCGCCTTCAATGCCGACTCGAAAGCATGCTCGTAGACATGCCTGCGGATCCAGGCTAACTCTATTATCCGCCTTGAGGCCGGGATGCACGAATGAAATTTTCAAAGAAAACTGGAGCGAGCTCAGACCCTGCTGGCTGCGTTCGAAAAGCCGCTACTTTCACGACGCTATTTTTGTAACCAGGGCACGGCCGGCCTCTTTGGGCGGTGAGCCGCCGACCCGCATTTCTTTCCAGTCATACGCGAATTCACGGCCACAGTCGAGGCAGACTACGTAGGTTCCGGTTCGCGCGGTGACTGCGGCACGACGTAAACCAGCGCGGATTGTCATTGGAAATGTATAACGCGAGTGCCGGCAGCCGAACATCGCATCCATTATCTTCGCAAACATAGTTGCCTCCACAGAAACAATCCGATGAGCTTCTCGCCAGTTGGGCGGCCTACGAGTGCTTAGATTCCGTTTTGATGGAAAGGGTTCTCAGCCGGCTAAGCCCGCGAGTGACGCAGGAAGTCAGACGACCGGAATCAGTAGCTTGGGTGGGCTCGTGAAAAAAGGGAAGGAGGAAGTCCAAGAAGCTCAGGTCTTCTCCGGATCGGCCTTCCCACGCTTGTGCGCGGAACACTTGGCCATGATGGCCGACTGAAGGCGGCCTCGCAGATCGTCGGGCAATTCGTAAAGCTCGGAGTTCCGATAGATCTCGATGGTCTTGCGGGTGGTATCGCAGACGACGTAGCAGTTATGGCACCAGGAAAGGTGATCCTCAAGTTCGGACTTGGTCCGATCATCCAATGCGCCGTCGAGGTAGTTGGTTAGCTCGTTGAGAAACTCAGTGCACTTCACTGGTGGCCGTCTCCACTCGCCCTCTTCTGAAAGTAGCGGCTCAGCCGCTCGCGAAGCTGCAGGCGAGCACGCAGCAAACGCGATTTTACAGCCGGAATGCTCAAGTCCAGGGCCTGAGCCGTTTCTTCGGTCGAAAGCCCTTCAACGTCGCGCAACACAAACACCGTCCGGAACCCGGGAGGCAATCCTTGAATTGTGCGGCTCAAAATGTCCCGTAACTCGGCTTGCTTGTACATTTGCTCCGGATTGGGACTCCAATCCGCAACCTCACGGGGGAGCGAGTCGTCTTCAGTTTTAACATCTTCGTCCAGAGAGACCGTGCGTTCTGGCCGTCTCCGGCGCAACCGCATCAGTGCTTCATTGACCGCAATCCGTACCAGCCAGGTATAGAACTTCGACTGCTCTTGGAACTGCGCCAGATTACCGTACGCTTTGAGGAATGCATCCTGAACAACATCTTCCGCATCCTCACGGTTCTGCGTGATGTGCTGCGCGATCCTGAAAACGTTGCGATCGTAACGCCGTACCAGCTCCTCAAAGGCGCTGTCGTCGCCGCGCTTGGCACGCCGGACCAGTTCCAACTCTTCACTGACCGGTTGCTGTACGTTTGGTTGGATGGTGCTCATTCGTCGCTTGATGCAGATTAATTCGGGAAAAGCTGCGGACGCCCCGAAAACCATTGTAACGAATGGGGGCGTTTTGCGCTGGCCGAAGCTGGAGACTTCCTGGGTAAGCCGAGACTGAGCCGTTGAGGGCTGTCGTTACCAGGAGGACAGGTACCAAAGTGAGATGGAAGGCCGTCCAAGCGGCCATATAATGAGCGCTAGAAGGCCATAGATCAGCGACCGAGAGTAAGGTAACGTAACTTCAATCTGGCCTTGGGGCCGCGGAGAACGAATGTCGGAGCGCAATTGGATGCAACCGATTGTGGAACGGGTAGTGGGCGAAGCTCTGGATAGCCATGCTGCTCAACTGCAGGGAGAAATTGTCTCGCGAGTGATGAGAGAAATTCAGGCTCACGCCGAGGTATCGGCTGTGCCCTCGGCGTCGGCGGCCAGCCTTGCGGTTGCCGTTTCCGGAATCCAGGCAGGCTCTTCGCAAAAAGAAATCCTGCGGGCCTTGCTCGATTCCAGCGCTTGCTGCGCCACGAGAGTGGCATTATTCGTGGTCAAAGGCGGTCAGGCTACGGGGTGGCAGGGACGGGGCTTCGCCGGTTCTGAAACCATAAAGGACTTTGCACTCGACGCCAACGCTCCGGCGGTAAGTCGCGCCATTAGCGAGCGCACTCCCACGTGCTCCACAGGCGCTGATTTCGATGACCAGTTTCTTGAACGGTTTGGCCCCCCCAAAGGCGAAGCCAGACTCATGCCCTTGATCCTCAAGGATAAGGTGGCGGCCCTCGTCTATGCCGATGGTGGAACAGACGGCGGCTTGTTCGATGCCGGCGCGACGGAAGTGCTGGCGCTTTCGACCAGCGCCTGGCTGGAGGTGAACGCGCTGCGCAAGCAGGCTCACAAGGAAGCACTGGCGGCTCCGGCAGAGACGCAGGGTGCACCGGCGTCGGAAGCCGCTCCGGCTCCGGCATTCAACGACCCCTTTGCAGCCCATACTCCGGCCTATGCGATGGCCGCCGCAGCCTCTGGCGCGGCGCCGGAAACAGTTGTGACGACCGCGCCGTCGCGCGAGTTTGAGAATACGACCGACGGGCAGAGCAGCGCAGTCGAAGTACAATCCGCTGGCGTAATGGCCTCCGAGGCCATCGCAGAACCGTTGCCGATTGGGGCCGCGCAGAGTGACGTCGAGGTCAGGACCGAGCCCGACGCCGCGCCGTCGCTCTCACCCGAGGATCAGCAGGTCCACGCCAAGGCGAAGCGGTTTGCCCGGCTACTTGTCGACGAGATCAAGCTTTATAATCAGGCCAAGGTGTCCGAGGGCCGCAAGAGCAAGGATCTCTATGAGCGCCTTCAGGACACGATCGATAAGAGCCGCATCACGTACCAAAAGCGTTACGGTAATACGGTTGCTGCTTCGGGGAATTACTTTCAACATGAGTTGGTACGAAGTCTCGCAGAAGACGACGCGTCTCTGATGGGTTCGAATTTTCATCTGTAGGTGGGTTTGAGTGCGGTATTTGGCGGGATTGTTCTTTTCGGCAGCGGTTCTCTTGTTCGAGGCCAGTTTCTTCCTGCCCGCCGGTGCTCAGGAATCACCTTCTGCGTCGGCGCCAACATCGGTTCCAACCTCTGAGTCTTCTCCTGCCACAGCCAAACCTGCGCCCAAGTCCTCAATAAAAACCACGGCAAAGCCGGCGGGAAAGACGACCGGCAGAACGACCACGAAGAGCGGCCAGCGCAGGCATCACAAGACAATTTCCCCGCGGGTACGGCGAGCGCGCCAGGCTTTTGTCGCATCCGCCAGCCTCCGTCCCATGGCGCAGCAACTGCTTCAGGATCGGACGCCGCCCGCCTACGCCGGAGTCGAAGGCTACGCGCGGCGTCACGCGAAGGAGGCCGCAGGGGCATTGGCTTGGCTGGTCGTGGGTTACGCCCATACGCTTGACCATGATTACGCCAAGGCTGTCGATCCCCTCAACCGCGCTAAAGCGGGCGCCAGCGAACTGGGAGACTACGTCACGTATTACCTGGGCGAAGCGTATCTCAACACCGGCCGTACCGCGGAAGCTCTTTCCACGCTTGCGGACTTCAGCAAGAACTTTCCGGACTCGCTGCTGATTCGCGATGCGCACCTGGCTTATGCCAACGTTTTGCTCAGCGAAGGGCGGATGCCGGAGGCCGCTGCGCTGCTCGAGAAGGGCCGTACTCCGATGCGGAGTGATATCGAACTGGCGCTCGGTCGTGCCTATGCGGGACTGGGCGACAAGCAGAAGGCGGGCGATGCGTTTCGCAATGTCTATTTCAATGAGCCTGCCAGTTTTGAAGCCGAGGCGGCCGGCGCAGAATTGCGGAAGCTCGGAATGACGGGTTCGGCGGCGGAGCGTCGAACGCGAGCCGATTTGCTGTTCAAAGCGAAACGCTTCAGCGAAGCAGCGCAGGATTACCGCGAGCTGGTGGGAGCCACAACTGGTGCGGAGCGCACCGACCTCCAGCTTCTGCTGGCAAATTCGCTCGAAAAGAGCAGCCGCAGCCGCGATGCGCGCCAGCTTCTTGCCTCCATGGGCAAGCAGGAGGGGGATGCAGAAGCCGAGCGGCTGTATCTGCTGAGCGAGACCGCGCGCTCGACGAGTGACGAGAATGCCGTTCTGGAAACCCTCAACCAGTTACGGTTGTTCGGACCGACCAGCCCGTGGCTCGAACAGGCGCTGCTTTCGGCGGGCAACATGTACCTGCTGAAGCGGGATTACGATCACGCCATCGACTACTTTCGCGAGCTTCAGCAGCGTTTCCCGAATGGCGCACGCGCGTCCTACGCGCACTGGAAAGCGGCATGGCTTAGCATGCGCCAAGGGAGGATCGAAGAGGCACGCCGGGGTTTCGAAAACCAAATCGCGCTCTATCCTGATTCCGCGGAGGTTCCGGCGGCCCTCTACTGGCGCGGACGGCTGGCCGAGGAAGAAAACGATCCCGGCATGGCGCGTGCTTTCTACAAGAAACTCGGCGATCGTTACCGCAATTACTATTATGCGGAACTGGGGCGTGCACGCCTGAAGGTCATCAGGCCGGCCGACACGGCGCAAGACGTAGTGCAATACGCAATTCTTGACCACGTGGCTCCGCTTTCATCCTCCGTGAAGGTTGCGCCTTCGGAGCCACCGGATGACGATCTTCGCATGGCGCGGGCACGGCTGCTTTCAAACGGGGCGCTGGTTGATATGGCTGTGCGCGAATTGCAGGCCGCGGCCAGCGAACCGGGCGCAAGCTGGGCCCCGCCCGAGATGGCGCGGGCCTATCAGGACATTGGCCGCTACGACCGCGGAATTGAAGTAATGAAGCGTTCGACTCCCAACTACTTTGCCGTCGACATTCCTGACTTGCCGCGGCCGTACTGGGAAGCACTCTTTCCGAAGGCGTACTGGAGCGATTTACGCAAGTATTCACTAGCCAATGGGCTGGATCCTTTCTTGGTCGCCTCACTGATCCGGCAGGAATCGGAGTTCAACGCGGGAGCCATTTCGCACGCCAACGCCGTTGGCCTGATGCAGCTTCTCCCAAAAACCGGAAGATCTGTGGCCCGGCAAGTAAAGCTGAAGGGTTATCGGCCTCCGCAGCTCTATAACCCAGCTGTTAACCTCGAGCTCGGTACCCGGTATTTCAAGGACATGGTTGACAAGTACAACGGACAGTTCGAGTACGCACTGGCCGCCTACAACGCGGGTACGGATCGCGTGGCGGACTGGCTGGGAGAGGGCCATTATCGCGACGCGCAGGAGTTTGTCGAATCCATTCCCTTCACGGAGACGCGCGAATACGTGCAGGCGATCCTGCGCAATGCCACTGTGTACCGACGGCTCTATGAAACGCCCTAGCGGTTAAATTTCTGGTCGCCAGCTAACGTTTAATGATCCCAGCCGCAGTCTCCGGTAGCCCATTCGCGAGTCTTGACGGCTCTCTTCGGTAACCAATAATCTTCGGAAAAATTGGCGAGATCACTGCCGCCGTACCGGTTGCGGGAGTAGATTAGCGGGTCCACCTTAAGCATCTCTATGCCGACTGTTGGCTCGGCGACTTCGTAAACAAAATCTCCAACACCAGCAAGCCGGCCCCGACTACGATCGCGCTATCGGCGACATTGAATGCTGGCCACTGGTAATGGCCTAGATAGAAGAGAAGGAAGTCGACAACCCGGTGGCTCATAATTCGATCCCAGAGATTGCCGACTGCGCCTCCGAGAATTAGAGACAGGCCAATGCCCGTGGAGGTCAGGGTATGACTTGTCTTCCAGAGCAACGCGGAAACGATGAGCAGAGCGAACACCGAGAACACAATCAGCATCCCAACCTTCCATGGTGAGGGCGAATCGGCGAAGATGCCGAAAGCCGCGCCCGGGTTCTCCGTGTGGATGATGCGGAAAAATCCAGGAATCACCGTGATGCTGTCGTGCATGGTGAGGCGATGAGAGATTAGCCACTTGGTGTAGCGATCGAGGGCGAGGACAAGAACAGCAATCAGAAGGTGATATTTGCGCATCGGGACTTGCTTATAGGGTAACGCGTTTCGGCTGCTGTTACTGTTTCTCGATTTCCTTCAGCGCAGCGCTACAGCGCTCGCAAACCGTCGGATAAGCCTTGTCCTCACCAACATGAACCGAGTAATTCCAGCAGCGCTCGCATTTCTCGCCGGCCGCTTTTTTCACATTGACTTTAAGGCCCGAGGCCGTACCGTTGCCGCCGCCTTGGCCCAGCGTGACGGAGGAAACGATGAAAAGATATCGCAACTGATTTTCATATTGTTCGAGCAGTCCGTACAGCGGATCGGGCGCCGTGAGTTCAACCTGAGCCTCCAGGCCTCCACCAATCAGTTTGCTATTGCGCGCCTCTTCGAGCGCCTTCAGGACTTCGTCGCGGACGGAACGCAGGGTCTCCCAGCTCTTCTCCTGCTTCTCATCAGTCCCGCCGCCGGTCGCGCCCAGAATGTCGGCCGAGTGCGGAAACAACGCCAAGTGGACGCTGGCGGCGCGGCCTTCAACCTTCGGCAAGTGCTCCCAGACCTCCTCGCACGTGAACGTCATGATCGGCGCTAGCAGGCGGACCAGCGCCTCGCCAATTCGCCAGATGGCGGTTTGCGCCGACCGCCGAGCCTGCGACTGGGGAGCAGAAATGTAAAGACGATCTTTGAGCACGTCGAAATAAAACGCGCTCAAATCAACGATGCAGAAGTGATTCACGCGGTGATAAATCCGGTGGAAGGCGAAATCGTCGTAGGCAGTCTTTACATCGGATGCAAACCTGCCTGCCTGCCGCAGCATGTGCTGGTCGAGTTCATCCATCTGTTCGAACGGCACCGCATCCTTTGCCGGATCGAAATCGTAAAGGTTGCTCAGAATGTAACGGAACGTATTGCGAATCTTCTTGTAGTTCTCGCCAATGCGCTGCATGAGCGCTTCCGAGCCCACAACGTCTTCGCGGAAATCAACAGATGCAACCCACAAACGAACGATCTCGCCGCCCAGCCGGCTTGAGATATCGACCGGGTCCACATCGTTGCCGCGAGACTTCGACATCGCCTGGCCTCTTTCGTCGAGCGTCCAGCCGGGCGTGACCACGTTTTTGTACGGCGGAGTGCCGTGCGTGCCCATAGCACAGAGCAGGGAAGACTGAAACCAGCCGCGATACTGATCGCCGCCTTCGAGATAAAGGTCGGACGGCCAAGGGTAGCCGGGTTCGGCCGCGATCAGCGCCAGATAGCTTGCGCCCGACTCCAGCCACACGTCAAAAATATCGGTTTCTTTTTCGAACTTCGTGCCCCCGCAATGAGGGCACTTCGTACCGGCGGGGACAATCTTCTGCGGCTCATCGGTAAACCATGCGTCGGCTCCGGAGCGGGCAAACAGTTCCACGACCATGCGATTGACTGCGGAGTCGTTCAGTGGCTTGCCACAGGTTTCGCAAAGAAAGACAGCGATGGGCACTCCCCAGACTCGCTGCCGCGAGATGCACCAGTCAGGGCGAGTCTGAATCATGTTGGCCAGCCGCTCTTCACCCCATGCAGGATCCCACTTGACCTTTCTTATCTCTTCCAACGTGCGCGCGCGCAGAGTGTCATTTTCTGCTTGACTCCCTCCTGCTCCGCCCGGCATCGGCGTTTCCATCGAGATGAACCACTGCTCCGTCGCCCGGAAAATCACCGGGTTGTGGCATCGCCAGCAATGCGGGTAGGAGTGTTCGGTCTTCTCGGTGTGCAGCAGCGCGCCGCGGCTTTTCACGAGATCAATGATGGGCTGGTTGGCATCCCAGACACGTTTGCCTTCGTACTCTGCCAGGCCATTGCGCAGGATGCCCTTTTCGTCGACATTGCTCGTGGCATCGAGTCCGTATTTGACGCCGGTGGCGAAGTCCTCCGCTCCGTGGGAAGGTGCTGTGTGGACGACGCCGGTGCCCGTGTCCATGGTGACGTAGTCGGCCAGCACGCCAAGAACCTTGCGATCAAGAAACGGGTGCTGGAAGTTCAGCCGTTCCAGCTTGCGGCCGGGAAAATGGGCAAGCGGGCGCAGATCTGTTAGCCCGCACTTTGCAGTCGCGTCGTCGGCTAGCTTAGCGGCCATCATGTAAACATCGCCTGCCGATTCGAGCGCGACATACTCCTCATCCGGATGAAATGCAACGGCCATGGAGGCCGGCAGTGTCCAGGGCGTCGTTGTCCAGATTATGGTTGAGACTTTCTTGCCCGCCAGCGACGGATCTATCCCTGCTGGATCGTCCAGGAGCCCATACTTGACATAGACCGAGTCGCTGGTGTGATTCTCGTATTCGACCTCGGCCTCCGCCAGCGCCGTCTCGTCGTGCATGCACCAGTAAACGGCACGTAGTCCCTTGTAGACGAAACCATGCTCGTAGAACGAGAAGAACGTCTCGAGGACCACCGACTCGTACTGCGAATTCATGGTGGCGTAGGGTTTGTCAAAGCGGCCGAAAACGCCAATACGTTTGAACTGCTCCCGCTGAAGATCGAGATACTTCTGCGCATACTTGCGGCACGCGGCCCGCACCGACAAGGCCGGCATTTGCAACTTCTTGCCGCCCAGTTCTTTGTCTACCTTGATTTCGATCGGCAGGCCGTGGCAATCCCAACCCGGCACGTAAGGCGCGTCGAAGCCGGACATGGTTTTTGACTTAACCACGAAGTCCTTCAGGCACTTGTTCATTGCCGTGCCCAGGTGGATGGGGCCGCTGGTATAAGGCGGCCCATCGTGAAGGACGTACACCGGCGAACCCTTGCGCGCCGCCCGGATACGGTCGTACAGCCGTTCCTGCTCCCAGCGCGCCAACATTTTGGGCTCGTTCTGGGGCAGATTTGCCTTCATGGAGAAGGTTGTCTTAGGCAGGTTGATGGTGGATTTCAGGTCCGTCGGCACCAGTTGAGCGCTCCAAATGATTGAATCTTTTCATTATAGGGAGCGCGGAAGGACACTGTCTATCGGGACGGCACACTCGGGCATGAATTTGAAAAGTGACTGCTTATTGCCACCGAAAAAGGTATACAATTTTCTCCAGGTCGAGACGCGTCCAGCATCTAAACCATTGCATTAATTGCTCGGAAGGTTCCTCGGTGGATTTTCTGGAGCACCTTGGAGGCTGGATGGTGCATCCAATTTGGTGATTGGGCGGGTCATATTTCCATTAAAGTTTCGACTGCAAAGATTATGAGCGAGAACGAGACTCTGCGGAATACGTCGGCCTCTGAGCCTGAACCCGAGCTCGATTTGCTGATGCACAGCCAGGCGCTGACCGAGCCGCTATGGAAGTCGCTTTTCCGCAACATTGACGATTTCTTTTTCCCCAAGAAATTACCGCCGCTGGTCTTGACGTCGAAACCCGTTCCGGTACGCGATATCTGGGGCTTTTACAACTACAAGGGCAAGGGGGCAGTCGGTTCTACGATTGTGCACCTGCTGGCGCTGACAGTGATCATCGTGGGCACAATTCTGGGCCAGCGCATGGTGAAGGAAATCGTCAAGCCGAAAGAATCCGTAGAGTTGATCGCTCCCAGCGACATGCCCGCACTGGCTCCTTCAAAAACGGTTTCAGGGGGTGGCGGCGGCGGCGGCGATCACGACAAGTTGCAGGCTTCGCAGGGGAAGTTGCCAAAACAGTCGATGCAGCAATTTACCCCTCCAATGGTGGTAGTGCGAAACCCCGACCCGAAGCTTCCCATGGAAGCGACGGTAGTCATTCCGCCAGATGTAAAACTGCAGCAGCCGAATTTGCCGAATCTGGGCGATCCGCTTTCGCATATGCCGGCTGATTTTCCGTCGAACGGTACGGGATCCGGAGGGGGAATCGGTTCGGGCAGCGGCGGCGGGGTCGGCAGCGGGGAAGGCCCTGGATTCGGTCCCGGTCATGGCGGCGGAACGGGCGGAGGAGCTTTCCGCGTAGGCGGTGGAGTTTCCGCTCCCAAAGCGATTTATACCCCGGATCCGGAATACTCGGAGGAAGCGCGCAAGGCGAAGTTCCAGGGCACATGCGTGCTGTGGCTGATCGTCGGACCCGACGGCAAGCCACGCGACATCAAGGTGCAGCGCACCTTAGGTTTGGGTCTGGACGAGAAGGCCATTGAAGCCGTCAAGAACTGGCGCTTCGAGCCCGGGATGAAAGATGGAAAACCGGTCTCGACGATGGTGAACGTGGAGGTGAACTTCCGGCTGTATTGATGTTGGTACAGGGTTTTGGAGCTCAAGGAATGGCCGCGCAACGCGGCCGTTTTTATTTGTCCGCTACTCCCTCAAATCGACGTGCACAACATCTTCGACCGGCAGGCCGAGAAAGCGGCTTCCCATTTTCTTGAATTTCTCGGCAGAGTCCGTTGCGAAGAATTTAAGGCGGCCTGTCGAACGGCGCTCGGATTCCACCGCCCCCGCCAAGGGATGAACCTGGAGCTCGCGGGCGACATCGTGGGCTGTGGAATCGGCGGAATCGACGATCGTGACGTGGACGGGTGCGATCCGGCGCAGGAGTGGCTTGAGGAGTGGGTAGTGCGTACAGCCGAGCACGAGGATATCAGCATCGCTGCCGTCGTCGGCGAACGCCTCTTCAAGATAGATGCGCGCAACTTGTTCGGTTACCGGGTGATCAATCCAGCCTTCTTCAACCAAGGGAACAAACAGTGGACATGACTTCTCTTTAACTGCCACGTTTCTGGCTTCGAGGGCGCGCCGGTAAGCATGGCTGGAGACGGTCGCATCGGTGCCGATGACCACGACTTTGCGATTGCGGCTGGCGGCGGAGGCAGCGTTGGCTCCCGGTTCGACCACACCGATGACCTTCACTTTGGAGGCCGCGCGGATCTCGTCGAAGGCAAGCGCGGTGGCGGTATTGCAGGCAATGACGAGCAACTCGGCTCCGCGATCCTGCAAATGATGGATGGCTCCGACGGCATAGTGCGCGACCGTCGCGGCTGACTTTGAGCCGTAGGGTAGGCGTGCCGTATCGCCAAAGTAGAGGTAGTCGGCTTCGGGAATATGGTGGACGAGCGCGCGCAAGACAGTTAGCCCGCCGACGCCGGAATCAAACACGCCGATGATCGGGCGTCGACCGTTGGGTTTGTGAACATTCGAAACTATGTCCGGCGGTTCCTTCGTGTTGCTCACGCCCTCGTTGCCTAACCTTCTGCCGTTGTCGGTCCGATCGGATTCCCGCTGCCAAACAGCGCCTGTGATTCTATCAGGCGAGTTGTCGCTGGCTAATGACCAGTTGCGCGCGGCAACGTTTCAGCACGAGGAGCCGAAGGCAGCAGCCAGCACTGGCAACTGCTACGGCGCAACATCTGCGAAGGAAAACGCGATCGAAACATTCGGGTATTCCTTCCCGCCGATTTCGACATACGGATAGACGAGGTAGTTCACCGGGGGACCCCCCTGCGGAGGTGTAAGTTTCAAATCGCGGCCCATCGTAAGCTGGAATCGGTTTGCGTCGTGCGCTCCGAAGAAGTAGTCGTGTTTTTCCGCGTGCTTCCACGCCTCCGATATATCGACGGGGATCCAGCCAATGGAGCCGATGTAGAACTCGGCCCAGCAGTGATAGCCCGGTAGCTCGGCGGACGATTTATCTGGCGGAAGAGGAAAACCGATCTCAAAGCGCGCGGGAATTTTCTGCGACCGGGCCATCGAGATGAACACGGAGTGGAAGTCGGTGCAATTGCCATGCTTGGAATCGCAGGCCCAGAGCGTGTCGCCATGACCCCACCCAGTTCCGGTTTTGTCATAGCGCATCGTGCGAAAGACATAATCGTAGATGTCCTTCGATTTCTCAAGCTTTGTGTTCGCGCCCTTTGTCTGGTCGGCCGCGAGTTGCGCGGGAATGCCGGTGACGGGAACCAGTCGGTCTGGCTCAAGAAAACGCGCCAGCTCGAGCTTTGACGGGTGATTAGCCTGGTCCGCACTATGAACTGGTTTGCCATTAACAAGCACAACATGCTCGCGCCGGACGACCGCGTAATCGACGGAAAACTTGTATTCGGCTTTATCTGCCTTGGTCGTCTCGGCGTAGAGAATCACGTTGCCATATTCCTTTTGTCGGACCTCCTTCAAGGCCAGGTCACCGGATTTCGCCGTGACTTTTACGTCCTGGTATGAGTCGGAGTGGGCGAGCGGAATCCAGACGCGCACGTGTTCGCCCGGCGAAACGTTCTTTACGGTAAACCCATAGTGAAAAGTGAAGTGGCGCGGCGCGCCGCTTTCAGGTGGGGCCTGGGCAATAGCAGTCTCAGGAAGGGGTGTAAGCACGAGCAACAAAACGATGAAGATCGCGAGGGAGAGGCGCATGGCGGCATCCTTTCAATTTATCGTGTGCGGAAGATGAAAACGGCCGACGGACGTTTAAGGAAGGCTGACTCAAGTAAAACCGCGACCGGAAAGGCGGGGGGAGGGCCGCATGGTAGGGGGGAGTGTGCGGTATTTCGGGACTCTTGTCAAATGCCACAGCTCGGCGTGATCCAGATCACCGGTCATGTGTCACGCGTTCGGTTGCCGAGGCCAGAGCATTCCCTTATCCTTCTCCCATATGCCAAGCACTCTTGTGGAATGCGTTCCTAATTTTTCCGAAGGCCGAGACAAAGCCAAGGTCGACGCCATTGTCGAAGCGATGAAACTTCCCGGTGTCTTTCTTCTCGATCGCGAGATGGATTCTGACCATAACCGCTGCGTAATCACGCTGGTCGGCGAGCGCGAGCCGGTTCAGGAGGCGGCGATCCGCGGGGCAGGGAAGGCCGCGGAACTGATCAATCTGACGCAACACCAGGGAGCTCATCCGCGCATGGGTGCGACTGATGTGGTTCCGTTTATTCCGATTGATGGCGTGACGATTGAAGACTGCGTGGCTATGGCGAAGCATGTGGGCGCGGAAATCTGGAAGCGCTTTCAGATTCCGGTTTACCTGTACGAGGCGGCGGCAGCCACTCCCGAACGGCAGAATCTTGAGAATATTCGACGCGGCCAGTTCGAAGGTATACGGGCGGACATCGCGACCAACCCGGCGCGCAAGCCCGATTATGGCGAGCCCCGCTTGCATCCAACGGCCGGTGCGACCGTGGTGGGCGCACGCAAGTTCCTGATCGCCTACAACGTCTTTCTGAACACGCCGGACGTGGATATTGCCAAGAAGGTCGCGAAAGCTGTGCGTTTTTCTAACGGTGGACTGCGCTACGTGAAAGGCGCCGGGTTCCTGGTTCGCGGGATGGCGCAGGTCTCGATGAACCTGACCGATTTCGAACAGACACCCATTCATCGTGTCTTTGAGTATGTGAAGCGTGAGGCGGCCCGTTACGGAGTCATTCCGGTCTCGAGCGAGATCGTCGGGCTGATCCCGAAGAAAGCGCTGGAACAAGCAGCGGAGTGGTTTTTGCAGGTTGAGAATTTCGATTCCTCGTTGATTCTTGAAAACCGGCTGACCGCAGTCATGGGGGGGAAGATGGCCGTCGGCGGCCTTCGCGCCGGCGTTGAACCGTTCATCGAGCAGCTTGCCGCGCCGACCGCGACTCCCGGCGGAGGCAGCGCTGCGGCGGCCAGTGGAGCGATGGCGGCCGCCCTTGCAAACATGGTGGCCTCAATGTCGCGCGGCAAAAAGGCTTACTCGCAGTATGAGACTCCTCTGAGCGAAGCAATTGCCCGTCTTGGCCAGTTACGCGAGGAGCTGAAGGCGGCAATCGATGCAGATGCCGAGTCCTACGACCTGGTCATGAAAGCCTACAAGGCTGCCAAAGCGTCATCCGATGGCCTTGGGGCCATTAACGCCGCGTTGAAGCAGGCGACCACCGTGCCGCTGGGCGTGGCCGAACGGGTGGTCGAGGTGGTGAAGATCGCCAGCACGCTCATCCCAATTACCAATCCAAATATGAAGTCGGACCTGGCGACCGCTGTGGCACTTGCAAAAGCGGCGCGAGCAGGGGCACTGTCGAATGTGGAGATCAACCTGGAGTCGCTGAAGGATGAGGCATTCGTCGCCGCGACTCGAGAGAAAATGGCGGCCATGCAGGAGTAGGCCAAACTTATACCGCAATTCTGCCCCGTCAAACGTTCTAGTCTCAGAGAGGGTAGCAAACTTTGGTACCGGCGCGGCTCGCGGATTCGGTACTAAAATAACAACAAATCATCATCATGCGGGTTTGAATGCATCTAAACAATGCAGTCCCCCCTTGTCGAGGAGCTTTATGAAGAAATGTTGTTTTGCGATGTTGCTAGTTTGGGCGAGCGCGGCCATGGCGATGCCGATTGCCTCTTCAGCCCGCGCCCTGGTGCCGTCCGAGATCCAGCAGTTGATCGGCGTGGACTATTCTGCGATTAAGGATTCCCCAACCGCGCAGCAATTGAAGGATCAACTCATGACGCTGGCCCCGGATCTGAAGAATGCGGAGGATTCACTCAAGGGGATTGGCATCGACGCCGAGCGGGATGTCAGCCAGTTGGATGTGGTCGCCTTTCGGACCACGAAGGTTGGCATTCAGCAGGTTTTTGTGGCTCAGGGATCGTTTTCCGCGAAGGCGGTCGTGAAGAAGATGAAATTGAAGAAGGTTGCGCCCACGAAATACGGGACGGCCAGCTTGTATCCGATGGGCAACTACGAGATGACATTCCTCGATGACAACACCATGGTCTTCGGGCCGGAAGCCTCGCTGAAGAGCGCACTGGATACACAAGCAGGAAAACGAACCGCTCTCGATTCGAATCCTACGATGGCGGACCAGATGACTTCGGTGGACAACGCCGCGGTCTGGAGCATCCTCGACCAGCAGGGTACGCAGGCTATGATGCTTTCATTCCTGGGCGAAGCGGCGAGCAAGGTGGCCGACTACGACACGGTGAAAAAGCGTGTGCTGGCATCGCATTATGCGATGAGCTTTCAGTCGGGCGTAAATTTTGACATGACTGTGCTGACCTCGGACTCGCTGACCGCGGGGACGCTTTCGTCGCTCGCGAAGGCAGGCATTCTCTACAAGAAGATGAGCGCGAGTGCGGTGGAAAAGACCGCGTTCGATGCGACTACAGTCGATTCGGATGGTTCAAATCTGATGATTCACTTCAAGACTGACGACCAGAAATTCCAGGCCCTGATGAAGTCGCCGCTCTTTCAGGCGGTGTCGCGCTAACCCAGCGCACTCAGTAACGGTGGAATGGGAAAGTCCCGGAGATTCTCTCCGGGACTTTTGTTTTGGCAGTTTCAACATCCGATGGAACCGCTGAATTCCGATGTCTCCCCGCTTTGTAGCATCAACCGGCCAAAGGATCAGCTTTTCGACATTCGTGCGGCGCGCTTCTTGGCAGCCCATCCTTCCTTCACTGTCTGCCGCGCCCGTGCCAGGGCCAGGCCATCGGCGGGTACATTATCCGTGACGCAGCTCGCGGCGGCCACGTAGGCACCCCGGCCAATCTTCACGGGCGCAACCAGCGTAGAGTCACTGCCGATAAACACGCCATCCTCGATCACGGTTTTGTATTTGTTCACGCCGTCGTAATTGCACGTGATCGTTCCTGCTCCTATGTTGACGCCGTCCCCGATTTCAGCGTCGCCGAGATACGTCAGATGATTGGCCTTCGAGCCTTTGCCGAGCCTGATCTTTTTGGTCTCGACGAAATTTCCTACGTGTGCGCCTTCCCCTATTTCGCTGCCCGGGCGCAGCCGGGAATACGGGCCGACGATGGCGCCGCGACCAATCCCCGCCTCATCGATGACGGTGAGCGGATTAATGACAACATTGTCACCGATCGCCGAATCCTTGATGATGCTGTACGAGCGAATACGGCAGTCGGCACCGATCCTCGTCTTGCCAAGCAACTGCACGAAGGGCTCGATGACGGTATCGGTTCCTACCACAACATCACTGTCGATCACGCAGGTCTGGGGTTGAAGGATCGTAATGCCTTCCGCCATCAATTGCTGACACTTGGCCAGGCGCAGGCGCGCATCCAAATCGACGATCTCTGCCCGCGTGTTGCTTCCCAGAACCTCTGCGGCGTCAGCGGTCTTGATCGCGGCAACTTTAAGCCGCGCGCGATTCAAGATTCCCGCCATATCAGTCAGGTAATACTCGCGGTGAGAATTGTCGGTCGACAACTGATGGATGTACTGGTAGAGGACGGGGACAGAAAAAACGTAGAAACCGGAATTGATCTCGCGAATCTTCTTTTGGGCTGAGTTAGCGGCTTTTTCTTCGACGATGGCTCTCACTTCGGCACTGTTTCTATTCTTGCGCAGAACGCGACCGTATCCAAAGGGATTGGGGAGTTCGGCGGAGAGTAGCGTCATCGCTGCTTTCTGGGCGTTGTGAAATGCGCTAAGTTTCCGAATCGTTTCCGCGGTGATCAGCGGAGCATCGCCGGAAAGCACAATCACCTCCTCGTACGCCGCCAGGGCATCGCGAGCCACCATGAGCGCATGCCCGGTGCCACGCTGCTCGGCCTGCAAAACAAAGTTCACGGGCATGTCGTGCATGGCTTCGCGTACGCGCTCAGCCTCGTGCCCGATGATCACGAAGATGTCTTGAGGCGGGACAACGGCGGAGGCCGTCACAACTACATGTGCAAGAATCGGTTTGCCGCCGATTTCATGCAGCACTTTAGGGTGTCGAGACTTCAGCCGCGTACCTTTCCCCGCTGCCATAATGGCAATAGCTGTGCGACGAGCGGGAGTCACGGACCGTTCTGCATTCTTAGCTCTTGGTTTTGCCATGCATAGCCAATATAACGCGAGCTGTGCATCCCGACGGTTGACAGGGTTGAGGCAGTTCAGCGCACTCTTGCGTGTCGGTCGGGAGCCTGCGCCATTAATGCCATCAGATCATGTGTCACACGTTCGGTCGCGTGGCGCGCCACTGTGCCCTCCTCAAGATAGTCGCCGAGCAGGGGGCAGACGCCAAGCGCCTCAATGGCCTCCAGGTCGATGACGATCTGGGAAGCTCCCTCCAGTGCATACTTGGCTTTCAAGTCGGCCGAAGCAGGCGTTTGGTTGATGACAGCATAGTCAAAAAGATCGGCATGGGCGTGACGGTTCAGGGCCCGGATATGGTCCGCAGCAGTTAAACCTAAACTTTCATTTGCCTGAGTCATTAAATTGCAAATATAGACTTTAATGGCTGGCGATTCGACAATTGCCTCCACGATGCCACGCACCAACAGATTCGGAATAAGGCTGGTGAAAAGAGACCCGGGGCCGATCGTGATGAGATCGGCCGAAGAAATTGCCTCAAGCGTTTGAGAGAGCGGTTTGACATCCGGAGGCACAAGAAACAGCTCCCGGATTTTACCCTTGCTGGCGGTAATTCGGGTTTCGCCGCGCACTCGTGATCCGTCCTCGAACTCGGCCTCGAGCTCGACGTTGGATGTGGTAGCCGGATAAATGTGCCCGCGCGTGAGAAGAATTTCGGATGACAACCGGACTGCCTCGGCGAAATCTCCCGTCAGGGAAGTGAGCGCTGCCAGGAAAAGATTGCCAAAGCTGTGCCCCTCGAGCCCGGATCCCTTCTGGAAGCGGTGTTGAAACAGGCGAGAAAGGAGGGCTTCGTCTTCCGACAGAGCGACAATGCAGTTGCGCACGTCGCCGGGGGGGAGCATGTTGAACTCTTTACGGAGCCGGCCGCTCGATCCACCATCGTCACTGACCGTCACCACGCCCGATAGTTCGCGAATCGCCGTCTGTCCAGCGGCTGCAAGCGCCGGAGTCAGGACGTAGCGTTTCAGGCCTTTTAAGAGTGTGGAGAGTCCGGTGCCGCCTCCGATCGCGACCACACGGAGATGGCCGTTCACACGGCCTACGTCCGGCGAATTCGCGCGCTGGTGGGGGCCCATGACGCCTCAGAGTCGCCGCTAGTATGCGTTCGTTTCCTCGTTGACCGGCCCAGTCTCTTCCACTCCCGGGTCGGGATAGAGGAGTTCGGTGAACCGCGGGTCTTCCGCCAGATTCTGGAAATCGGTGTCATTCCGGGCCTGGAAGCGCAGAGCCGGGTTTGCCCGAATGGCCTCGTGCAGCGTCTTAAGCGAGTCTTCGATGTGCCCTGTCAGACAGTGCAACGCGGCTAGACCAAAAAGCAGATAATCGGAGTTCGGTTCCTGTTTCAGCAACTTGTCGAAATGCTCGCGCGCCACGTCATATTCGCCGGTATTCATCAGCGAAATCGCGTAATCAAAATGTTCTTCCGAAGTCTTGAAATGCAAGGGCGGCGTTTCCAGATGCTGGTCGCAAGTCGCCATGTGCACTTTAGCGCGGTCGACCAGCGCCTTGTTAGGCCCGAGCAGGACTTTCTGCAGGCTGGCCTTGGCCTTTTCGAACTTGTGCTCCTGCAAAGCGCGGAGCCCGGTTTCGTAGTCCCTGACCGCTTGCGTATGGCGTGGATCCTCAGCAGCCTGTTTCTTGGTTATCGCCTTTGGTGCCATTAGGCCCTCATTTCAAATTGAAGTGAAATGCACTCGCGGAGATCGTTCTACAGAAAACCCAGGTTGAGTGCGTATCACGAAGCTGAAAACAAAGCCGCCATCATAAACCGCACCGCGGAAGCGGCCAGCCGTGCTTACATCAACCTCGAATCACTTATTTTAGCTTAAATACGGGGGTGGGCGGGTACTCGGGGAGGTGCCGGTTGCCCATGCCATGACTTGCATGCGAGGAGCATGAATGAAAGACCACTGGGCACCTCGCGAATCAAACCTGCAGAACTGCTGCATGTGTAATCCGCCGCGATGCCCTGTGGTGAAGGTTCTATCCGCCGAGTTTCTCAAAGAACAGGCAGATCGTCTCAATTCCCCGGTGGAAGTTCGGGATGTGGAACTTCTCATTCGGAGCATGGAGATTGTCGTCTGGTAGTCCAAAGCCCATCATCACCGACGGAATCTTTAATTGGTCCTGAAAGTCCGTAACGATTGGAATCGACCCGCCAGAACGAATAAAGACCGTTTCTTTCTTGAAGGTGTCGTGGAGCGCTTCGGTGGCGGCCTTGATGAAGCGATTGTCCGTTCCGACCACGCAAGCCGGTCCTTTGCTGTGCACTTTGATCTTTGTCTCGATGCCTTTTGGCGTCAGCTTTTTCACGAATGCCGTATAGCGCTTGAGGATATCTTCCGGATCCTGATTGGGCACAAGCCGCATGGAAACCTTCGCGGCCGCCTTGGCCGGAATCACCGTCTTTGCCCCCGCCGCCGTAAAGCCTCCCGGCATCCCGTGAACTTCAAGAGTGGGCCGCGCCCATGTACGATAGAGCACCGGGTATCCCGGTTCCCCCGTCAGCGCCTTCGAGCCGACCTCGGTTTTCCGGTAATGCTCCTCTTTGAACGGCAGCCGTTTCCACGCCTTCAATTCGTCCTTGGTGGGCGCTTTCACCTTGCTGTAAAAGCCCGGGATGAGCACCTTGCCCTTGGCGTCCTTCAGCTTGCTGATGATTTCAATCAGCGCAAAGAACGGGTTCGGAGCCGCTCCGCCGTAAACGCCCGAGTGTAGATCCGTCTTGGCGCCGAAGGCTTCGATCTCCGTATAAACCAGGCCCCGCAGGCCCACACAAAGAGTGGGAAGGTCCGGCGCAAACAGTTCTGTGTCGCATACCAGCGCGAAATCCGCTTTCAGCTTGGCTTTTTGTTTTTTTACGTATTCGGCGATCGCCTCGCCGCCAACTTCTTCTTCGCCTTCGAAGATGACCTTCACGTTGATCGGCAGCTTGCCATTGTGTGCCTGAAAGAGTGATTCCAGCGCTTTCACTTCCATCCAGAGCTGGCCCTTATCGTCCACCGCTCCGCGAGCATAAATGTTGTTATTACGCTCGGTCGGCTCGAAAGGAGGCGTGTGCCACTCATCGATCGGGTCCGCCGGTTGCACATCGTAGTGGGCATACATCAGTACCGTCGGCTTGTCGGGAGCGTGCAGCCAGTCGGCATAAAGCAGCGGATGTCCGGGGCTGGGGATAATCTCTACATTGTTCATCCCGATGCGCCGTAGTTCATTGGCCACAAATTCTGCGGCCTTCTGCACATCGCCTTTGTGTTCTTCAAGGGTGCTGATGCTGGGAATGCGAAGCAGGTTTTTCAGTTCATCGACAAACCGCGGTTGGTTCGACCGCGCAAAATCGACTGCCGGTGACGCCATAGTTGTGCCTTTCTGGCGCTGCAAAGGATGATCGTATTGACGGAAGAGCGCCGAAAACGTTTCAGTATATACCCGAGCCGAGGGTGCGTTCACTGCGGCGAGCCAAACTTCACCTCGACCGTCTTGATCTCATACGGCTTGGTGTGAACGGTCAGAAGTCCATTCTGAAGCGCCACACCATTCGCGCCTCCACCGCTCGATGAAATAGGGTGCTCCATAAGATCTGTTTCCCGGGCGGATTGCGCTCCTTCCGGTAGCGTCAGTCTGGCCTCCACTTCATTGCCGGCCGATTCGTAGAACCGCAGAATCAATCCGTCGCCGGCTTCGGCTTTCTTGACCGCTGTCAGCACCAGATCGTCGGGCTCGACTCCGACAAACGAATGCTCTGGCGGAAACCGGCCCGCGTGTTTCTCGACAGGCATCGAGAGCAACTTGTAATTGAGTTCGTAACCCCGCCGAACCGTCTGCGCATCGATCCATGTTCCACCGTGCGCATATAACGAATATGTAAACTCATGCTGCCCTTCGTCAGCGTGCGGATCGGGCCATTCCGGTGACCGCAGTAGTGACAGTCGCAAGACGTTGCCCTTGGCGTCATAGCCATACTTGCAATCGTTCAGCAGACTGAAGCCATGTTTCGCATCCGAAATGTCTGCCCACTGCTGTGCTGTTACTTCAAACTCAGCTTTTTCCGCTGGAGTGTTGCGCGTTGTCGGCCTCTGGATCGAACCATAGGGAATTTCGTACGTCGCTTTATCACTGTGCGCGCTAAGAGGAAAGGCCACTTTCAGCAGTATATGTTTCTCGTGCCAGTCCGCCGCCACCTTGACGTCAACTCGCGGAATCCCTGCATACATCGTGATATCCCGCACGAAGGTCGAGTTCTCGAAATGGTTCTTCACGCGGATCACGGCTCGCAATGGCCCGCTTTCCACCAACTTCACTTCATCGGCAGTGTCCAGGCTCCACATCTTGTTCTCGAAGTCGGAGTCGATGTTCCACGCGTCCCACCTCTTCGGCTTGTCAACAAATGTCTGCAGCAGATTGCCGCAAGTTCGATCGCGCGGCCCACCACTGTCCGTCTGGGCTGGCGCCAGCGCTTCCGTTTTACTTCGCTTGTCGAAAAAGCTTGTCATACATCCCGTTGCCGGATCGATCGCCAGCCGGACAAATTCGTTCTCCAGACTCTTGGATGAAGCCTTTAATTCAGGCATCGCAGTACCGGACCCCGAGGCAGGCTCTCCCCGCACAAAGTAAACCTTGTAGCCGACTGCCGGCACGTTCGTAAGTACCAACAGGCGAATGCGCGCTGTCGCGGCATCGTTGGACAGGACTTGCGAAGGCACTGGCTTCCCATCGGCGTCGTAGACCTGTGCACTGGCGGAGGGCTGGGGTAGTTGGGCCGTGATTTCTGTCATATCGGTCCGCGCCCAGGAAAGCGTGTTGAACAGCACCACCGGCACGCCTTCACCCTGCGTGTTGACGTGCGCTGCGATCTCTGCAACTGCCGCATCGGTGAGTTCATTCCCGGAAAGCTGAACCTCCTCCAGATTCCGTTTTGCATCCAGATAGTTCACCGCAATGCCGCTTCCCGGCATGATGTCGTGGAAATGATCGAACAGCAGCCGCTTCCAGTTGTCCACAAACCGGTCTTGCGGATACGGTCGTCCGAAGAGGTAAGCCAACGAAGAAAGCTTCTCGGCATCCAGCAGGTTCTCCTCGCTGCGCCGGATGCGCTTCTTGGTTTCCGCCTGCGTTGTTGCCACCCCCCGATGATTCTGAAAGTAAAGTTCATCGTTCCAGACCGGTACCTGCATGGATGCTAATTTAGGCTCAAGTTCTTTGAAGAACGCCGCGGCCGTGCTGAACTCAAACTTGGGATAGACCGCCCTGGCGGCCGTAAACTGCGGCACGTTGTCGAGCATCGCTCGCGTAGGTCCGCCCCCGTGATCGCCGACTCCGTAGAGATACATCATGGTCGGGCGGTCATCCGTTCTTTGGCCGTAAATCGCTGGCCCCCACACTGACAAATCTGCTGCCATTTTCTCCGCATCGAGCCCGTTCGCATAGTCGTGCGGGAAGTACGTCAGAATTCGGCTTCCGTCGGGGGATTCCCACCAGAAGAGCTTGTACGGGAACGTCGTGTAGTCGTGGGCCCAAAGCAATTTCTGCGTCACAAAATAATCCATTCCCGACTTCTTGTAGATTTGCGGAAGCTGCCAGTTGTAGCCGAACGAGTCGGGATTCCACCCGATGTTGGTGTCCACACCAAACTTCTGCCGGAAATACTCCTTTCCCACCAGGATCTGCCGAACCAAAGATTCGCCCGCCGGCATGTTCAGGTCCGGCTCGACCCACATCCCGCCGACAATCTCCCATCGCCCTTCCTTCACTCGCTGCTGGATCTCATGAAACAGATCTGGATATTTTTCCTCCATCCACTCATAGGTACGCGCCGACGACATCGTAAATTTAAAATCCGGGTACTCGCGCATCAGATCCAGCACACTTCGAAATGTGTTCCGGACGACTTCCACCGTTTCTGTCCACGGCCAGAGCCATGCCATGTCGATGTGCGAATTGCCAACTGCGCGAATCGAGAATTGCCGCATCCACGGTTGTAGAGCCTCCAGTTTGGACTGTGCCCGGCGGAGCGATGCCTCAAAGCCTTTCTGGTCGCCGTGTTCAAGCGGACCGAAATCGATGCTCCTGACCGCGGCATCAAGAATGTGTCTTCTCTCGGCATTGCCGTTTTCGTAGGCCGTAATCATCGGCAAGACAGACAGAATCTCGACCCGCAAAAGGTTCGGATCGGGCCGATTTGACGGCGGTTCAAACCTGAGTTCTGCGGCAAAAAGCGTGGTTTCAACTTCGGCTGCGTCGACCCTTGCGGCAACCAGGAACCGTTGCCCAGGCCGGGCGTCCTCGGTCAGCGTAATCGGCTGCTGGGAATCCTCGTCGCCCCGATAAACCACCGATCCGTTGGAGAACACGGTCGCCATCATTTCGTCATCGCTGCGGAATCTCAGGTCGAGCTTGGCCTGGCACCCTCGGATGTCGTACCCGTTCACTTTCTCGGGAACCACGATTTCGCGGCGGAATACGAGCGGCCCTTTCCAGTGATCCTTGATCTTGATTGTTTTCCAGCCGCCGTCGAGCAGAGACACGGCCTCCGGGTGCGCGATGTCAGCATGCGTTCGCCACTCGTGCTCCGGCAGCAGCGTCAGGGAATTCAGGCGTTCAAGCGTGTGTTTGTAGGGGGCGTCGACTTGCGCATCCTGCGAGAAGGAGATCGTTTCGGCAATCAGAATCAAAAGGCAGAGGACTAGAAAATTTCGCCTCATGGATCGGCACCAGCCCGTCTTGGAATATGCAGCTCCGCACGGGGGCTATTCTAGCCGCGAGGACTGAATCATGCCGTCGGAAATCGGCAAACGGAAGGCATGTGGTGGAGGCGGCGGGAGTTGAACCCGCGTCCGAAAATGTCACTGGCAAGGAGCCTACATGCTTATTCCGGTTCATGCTGCCGGAGTTACCCGGCAACGTTCGCGTCGTCGGCTCAGAACGGACAAGAAACCGCCAACACTAGCCTGAGATCTTAGCTTTCCTGCCCAGACGTAGCGGGAAAGAGCAGCCCCCTGTGCGACGCTCTTTCGCAGCCCAGGGACAAAGCTGCGGAGAGCGGCAACCTAACTAATTAGGCTGCGTATGCCATTTGTTGATTGGCAATTATCATTTTGTAAGCGATTGCGGGTGCCCACACCCCGGCATGCCTCCCGGCCGCAAGCATCTCCGTCGAAACCGGGACGCCCCCACTGAGGGAATTTGCCGGAAAAGAACTATCTCCATTTTACCACCCTGCTTTTGCCGCTCCCTCTCCGCGGCGCAGGAATAGCCGGAGGACCGCCACACGCTTCCCCGGTTCGCTTCCTCGAACCTTCAGGAATTGAACAACGGCAATGGCGCCTCCGCATGTGCCGTTCCCGTCAATCGCCGTTGTCGTAGCGTCGGCGTCATCATTGGCTTGACGACTGCGCCAGCGCCACGCTGAGCTGGGTCGAGTCGGTCTCGATCGCCCACACGCGACTGTTGTCGATCACATAGTAAGTGTACGGATTCACGGCGGTTGAAAATCCCAGCCCGCCGATAGTGCCCGACAGGACGTTTCCTCCTCCGTTGGATGCTCCGCTCAACGCCGCGTCGGAGGTCAGGGTGCCCGAAACCTGAGGGTTGGTCAGAATATTCAAGTCCGTAAAACCAGTTGCCGTCCCGCTGCCGGCCGAAAGCGAGCCTGCGGCCGCCCACGGGTAGACGCTCGTGGTGACGATACCCGTGATCGGATCGGTGGTGGTAACGGTGGTGGTGCCGTTGGCAGTCACCGCGTAGGAACCGGAAATCGATGCGCCCACGGTCTGCTGGAAAGCCACACCCGCAGTCACGTCATTGGCATCCATGGACACGACGAATGCATTGCCATTGCCATCAAGGTAAAGCTCCAAGGTCACAGGTCCGTAAGTGGTCGTACCGTTTGTGGCAGTCAAGCCGGAAATAGTGACTCGTCCTGTACCGGGATTGGTGTCGACCAAATACGTGCCCCCAGTAATACTTCCCGCGGGCAGGGCATTGGTGGAGATGTCGTTGAACGAAATCGTTCCAGCCACGCTGGTATCGCCGTTAAAGGTGACGGCGCCCGCTAAATCGAGCAACGGAGCGCCCACCGCCCATTGTCCAGCGGCAGTTTCCTGGCCGTTCGCCCCCGCAACGTAGGTCAAGCCCGAAACGCTGGCGTTCGAAAACGTTCCGGTGTTGCTGCCTTGGCTCAGGGCGGTTCCCCCCATCGTCCCGGCCAGTATGTCACCGGTTTCGACCAGTTGGATGGTCGTGGCATCCACCACGTACCCGACCAAACCGATTTGCCCAATGCTGGTGTCGCTGGCATTGAGCGTGAAAAGGACGCGCCCGAACGCGTCCGGCGTGCTCACTGCGCTCGCAGAGAACGCCTGCGCGCCGTACTGCCCCAGGGTGGGCGCGTCGTTAAGATCGAACACACTCCCGGCGCCTGAGATCGTGCCGGCTCCGGTCAGATTGTCGACGTTGAGGATCCCCCCCAATGCCATGGGAAGAGCACGCGTATCCCAGCCGGCAGCGAAGAATGCATAGCTTCCTGAAGGCTGGGTGTTGGTGGATTGCAGGTCCAGGCTGCCCGTGCCCGAGCCGGATGCGTCGAACTCCACCAGTCGCGCACTGGACTTGCCGACCAGGGCCGCGTTGATGGTCTGGGTTCCGTTGATGCCCAGACCTGTAAGGCCGGTATAGAGCTTGATCTGCAGGTTGCCGTCTGTGGTCGTCGCGATACTGCTGCCGCCCGGCTCGATCGCTAGGGCAGAAACCACCACCGAATAGTCGACGAAATCCTCTTCGCCATTGGTAATGCTGCCACCCGAAACCGTGAAGGCTCCGGCAACAAAATAGGGCGACGTATTTTGTGTGGAGGGGTTGTAGTCTTCACCGGACAAATGGAATACATAGGTTCCGTCCGGCAAAGTGCCGGAGATCGATGCGGAACTGGAACTGCCGCAGGAGCTTAGCAAGAGGGCCGCAAGGGCCATCACCAGAATGAGAACGCAGCGACCCGGGGTCGTTCGCAACCCAGGTAAAAAATCTTCGCGGGAAATTGACAGGGCAGCGGAAGACAGGAGCCGGCTTCCGCGCATTTGTCCGGACGTACGGATTCGAGCGCAGGTACGAGTCATTTCAACCTCATAAATGTGAGTCGTTGTTCGGGGAGTGGTCAGGGGGCTCCTGAACTGACCTCATCCCCAATAAATCTTGTATACGCGAGGCTTACAGATTACCACGGTGGGAGTCAAGGGCGTCGCGGCTCCGGGTAATGGTGCTTTTTGACCCACTCCCCGGCTCCGGCTTACGACGCCCAGCTGTCGATCCAGTCTGATGCCCTGAAGTCCATCTTCCCCTCAGCGGCGAGCTTTTATGCCCACCGCCGCCGGCGCCTGCTGAAGATACAACAGTCCGGTTTGGAACTCTTGCGCAGGGTCGGTCTCGATGCCGAAGGCGCGCAGGCCGTCGATAATATAAAAATCGAATGTGTCCGAAACGAGTGGAGGCCCGGCGGCAATACTATCTGCCCCGAGGCCGGTAATTGTGCCGGTGGTTCCGGTGATGGGGACATCGGCACAGGTTGTTGCGGCCACCCCACACAGGTCTGCAGGCAGCGTGCTGCCGAAGTAGTCAAAGTCGGTGAAACTGCCCGCGCCTATGGCGCCGCCGCTGTCGATGCTGATCGGACCCACGGCGCTCCAATTGTTGAACGTGTTCACCGAGACGCCCGCGCCGCTCAGGGCGTACGCCCCGGAGAGCGACGCGCCGGATGTCTGCTTGAAGGCGGGACCGGCGGTAAAGTCAAACACGTCCATCGACGCCATCAGTGCGTTCCCCTTGCCGTCGAGATACAGCTGAAGGGTGGCCGGTTGCGCTGTGGTCGATGGATCGAAGTTCAGGTTTGTCCCAGTCAGGTTGGTGATGGTCACGCGGCCG
>Ga0335080_10001001_pt1 | contig 26971 bp, 21 predicted proteins | sample Lox_Sample_34_FD_206720 | JGI IMG/M metagenome (GOLD analysis project Ga0335080, IMG submission 206720) | Soil microbial communities from Loxahatchee National Wildlife Refuge, Florida, United States - Lox_Sample_3.4 | ecosystem: Environmental > Terrestrial > Soil > Wetlands | place: USA... | reverse complement strand
ACCGATTGCGACTAGAGCCAGCAGCTTCTTCATCGAGGCTCCGGGGTATCTAGATTGATCTAACGATGAGGTTGAGCGGCCGTCAGCCGCTACAGTCTGCGAGGCACTTTATCGTTCACGGCCGCTCCAACCGATAGTTAGCTTTCACCGCTGACGCTGCTGGCGAAGTCTTGCCAAGTGCTCCAGGACGCATCGGGCCATCCGCCGATTTCAAGTGGGTAAGGAGGATGCTTCGCAAGGCGCTTCGTTAGAGCCGCGGCCCAATCGTCGGTAGTGCGCGTATAGAAAAGCCACTCCTTTCGAGAGTTCCCGGTCAGCACCAGCATCAAGAAGCTATCAGGTCCTTCCGTTAGCTTTTCGATCGCGTCCTCAAAGCGAATATGCGCTTCGTTGTCTTTCGGCAGAGGCATGCCGTTGTTCGTCGATCCGTCGAATCTCCATACAACGCGCAGGGCGCATGGGAGGGTGTCTGGCTTGGCACGATGCGGCCGATTCGTTCGGTATCGGTAGATGAGGGGAAGCCCGCCCTCCTCGCCGGTCGCAGTTGCCCACATGTCAGCTGGCTTCTTGAACCACACGACGTCTGCGTCCAGTGGAAGCTAACTACAATTCGACGACATAACTATCGCCGTCAATATTGTCGGTGAGAAATACGGCATTTTGGTCGCAATAAGAGGTGGCGTATTCCGGCCTCGCGTGGTGGCATCGGCGAACGCCCCGATCCACTGATGTCTGTCCGGGAGTTTCCATGCCCACCCCCAAACTGCTCGACGTGGTTCGCGACCGGTTGCGAATGCATCACTACAGCGTACGAACCGAGACGGCGTATTTGCAATGGATACGCCGGTTTATTCGATTCCACAAGGGACATCATCCGCGCGGTCTGCGGGGTCCCGCGATCGAGGCGTTCCTGACTTATCTCGCCACCGAAAGACAGGTATCGGCGGCAACCCAAAACCAGGCACTTGCGGCGCTCCTCTTTCTCTATCGATACGTCTATGACGTCAAGGTCGGATGGATCGACGGCATCGTCCGCGCGCGAACGTCCGAACACATCCCGGTCGTCCTGTCGGTCGACGAGGTCGCGCGGGTGCTCGGCCTCATGAACGGCACCGAGTGGCTCATCTGCTCGCTCCTGTACGGCTCGGGCATGCGGCTGACCGAGTGCCTGCAGCTGCGCGTCAAGGACATCGGTTTCGAGTACAAGGAAATCGTCGTTCGAAACGGCAAGGGCCAGAAGGACCGCGTCACGATACTTCCCGACCGGCTGATCCCGCCGCTCAAGGACCAGCTCGAGCGCGTGCGCGCGCTCCAGGAGACTGACCAGGAGGCCGGACGCGGCGGCGTGACGGTGCCCCATGCGCTCCGGTGCAAGTACCCCGAAGCGCCGCTGAGCTGGGCCTGGCAGTACGTCTTTCCGGCGCGCGGCCTCGTGCGCGATCGCGGGACCGGTCTGTGGGTGCGCAAGCACGTCGACCCGCGCCAGGTACAACGCGCGATGCAGGCGGCGGTCCGCCAGAGCGGGCTGTCACGGCCGGCCAGCTGTCATACGCTCCGGCACTGCTTCGCGACACACCTGCTCGAATCCGGCTCGGACATCCGCACGGTGCAGGAACTGCTCGGGCACTCGGATGTGAAGACGACGATGATCTACACCCACGTGCTCAACCGCGGCGGCCGCGGCGTCCTGAGCCCGCTCGATCGCTCCGGGCCGTTGCCGACTCAGAACCCGACGCGTGCGAACAACTGAGAGCCGTTCGAGCGCAACTGGAACAAGCCGCTGTCACCGAACTTGTTGGAGGCGACATCGACCTTGAAGCTCGAATAGCCGAGCCCGAACGTCACGTTCGGGCTCAGTCGGTAGAGGACGTTGCCTTCGTAGGTCTCGAGCGTGCCGTCGACGTTACTCACGTTCGCCTTCAGGTACTGACCCCGCGCCTCGACGTAGAAGCGGCTGCTGATCCTCAGCGTCCCGTCGAGTCCGACGAGCGGCGCCGGCGCCGAGCGGTCCTCGCGCTCGGTCCTGAGCCGCGCCGGAACGGTCGCCGCGGCCTCGAAGCCGATGACGTTGAAGCCCAGCGAGGCGCCGACCTCGGCGCGGTCGTTCTTGATGAACGAGTAGCTGTAGGTGATCGCGAACAGCCGCATCTTGAGCTCGCTCTGCACCGACTCGTTGACGTTGTAGGTCGTGTCGCCGAAGTTGACGGTCTTCTGCAGCAGCGTCGTCGCCTGCCGGTCGAGCGGGACGAAGTAGTTCTCGATGCGGATGCGGTGACGCTCCTTCATCCGGAACATCAGATCCGCGCGGCCGATCAGCTTGCGCGGCGGGAGCCCGAGGTCCTTCTCGCCGTCGAGCACCGTGCCCGGCGTGCCGGCGGTCGAGTCGTAGCGCAGGGTCGTCTGGTTCGAGGAGCTGACGATGCCCGCCTGCAGCGTGACGCGGTCGTTCAAGAGGTTGTCGGGCTCGTCGGGCGGCGGCTTCGCGAACGCGGCGGCCGCGCCCACGAGCGACACGATGGCGAGCAGGCGAGCGACCGTTCGCGACGGGATCTGGAACACGGGCGCGTCTCTCTGAGTGGGCAGGCCCCAGAGTTAACGGGGAACGGCCGCCAAACTCAAGTGACTGTAGCCACGCTGCGACAGCGCTCGGGGTGCCGGATCTGAAAACCGTGACGCGCGGCCGGCCGGCGCGCACGCCGGTCAGTGGATGTGGCGCTCGTGCGCGCGCTCGCGTAGCTGGCGCCGCTGCTCGGGCGTCATCTGTTTCCAGCGGTCACGCAGGCGCTGGCGCTGCTCCGGCGTCAGCCGGTGGAACTTCTGGAAGTTCTCGCGGATGTGCGCCTGCTGGTCGGGCGGCAGGCTCTTGAACTGCCGCCAGCGGTCGCGCATCTGCTCGCGCTGCTCGGGGGGCAGCGCCTTCCAGCGCTCGAAGCGCTGCTTCGACTCGTCGCGCTGCGCCGGCGTCATCGCGAGCCAGCGCGACGAGCCCTTCGCAAGCGCCGCCTGGCGCTCCGGCGGCAGCTGACTCCACTGCCCTTCGAATTGCTTCAGCAGCTGGCGCTGCCCGGGGTTGAGCGCGGACCACTGCACGCCCGCGGCCGGCGGCTCCTCGGCCCGCACGGCGGTCGCGGCGACGGCGAGCGCGAGCGCGCACATCAGCGCCGCGGCGCGCGCCGGCCAGTCCCGTTTCACTGTCGTCGCACTCATGTCTTCCCGCTCCCACGCTTCGGCGCAGGCTTGGCGTCCTCTTGGTCCTTCTCGTCAGGCTTCGCGAGGTACTGCTGCAGCTCGGGTTCGACATCGTCGCTGCTGCCGAGGTACTCGAGAAAATCCGTGTCCGGGCCCGCGGGCTTCGGATCGGCCGCGCGCGCGACGACTGCGAGGGCCGAGCCCGCGGTCAGCGCGAGGAGGCTGCGGCGACTGACGACGAGCGTCATCCGGCCGAGCCTTCGGCGGCCGGCGCGAGCGCGGCATCGCTGCCGGCCCACTCGTAGAAATCCGGGTCGTCCGCGTAGAGCTCCGGCCCCTCGGTCGAGGCGAGCATCTCGGCGTCCTCGGCCGTCACCGCCTCGGCGAGCGGCGTGCTCGGAACCGGGCGGGCGACCCAGACCGCGACCGCGAGCACTGCGGCCGCGGCGAGCGCGCCGGCCGGCAGCCACCGGCCGGGCACGCGAAACGGCCGCGCGGACTCGCGGCCGATCTCGGCGAGCGCCGCGTGGCGCGCCTGCGTCAGGCGCGAGCGCGTGCGCCCATCGAGCGCCTCGGCGCTCGCGAGCAGCAGCTCGCGGCTCGCCCGTTCGAGGGCGGTGGGTTCGGCCGGTTCGTTGCGATTCGGGTTCATGGCCAGTGCTCGCCGAGTTGCTCGCGGAGCGCCTGCAGCGCCCGGAAATAATGTGTCTTGACGCTGCCCTCGGAGCAACCCATCGCAGCCGCGGTCTCGGCCACGTCGAGCCCTTCGAAGGTCCGCAGCAGGAACGCCTGCTGCTGGCGCGCCGGCAGTGCCGAGAGCGCCGTGTTCAGCGCGGCCATCGCCTCGGCGTTCTCGAGCCGGCGAGGGGGGCCGGCATCGCTCGACGCGGCGTTCTCGATGGGATCGACGCCCTCGTCGTCGTCGTCGGCGACGCCCCCGGTCCACCAGGCGATGAACTTCGAGCGCGTGCGCCGGCGGCGCTGCCAGTCGTGGATGCGATTCTGCAGGATCCGGTAGAAGAGCGGCTTCCACTCCGCAGGCGGACGCGTCCCGTAGCTCTGCGCGAGCTGGATCATCGCCTCCTGCACGACGTCGAGGGCGTCGTCGGCATTGCGCAGCGCAATCTCTGCCATCCGGAAGGCTCGGCGCTCGACATCCTTCAAGAACTGCTCGAGCTCCCGCGCCGCGTCCAGAATGCCCTCCCGCGCCCCGGCCCGGTCGGCACCGGCGAGGCTCACCAGCATGTGGCGCGGCAGGGTAGCAGAGCAGTCCATCAGGAAGTCCAATGTTGCGTGACCGTCATCTCGTGCGGGCGGAACGCGAGCCCGCTGCTGGCTGGTCGCCCCGCCCCCTCGCCGGTATAACGTGCCCTCACACCCGTCGTTGACGGAACTGGCGCACAGACGCGGCGCGGCACCTGCCGCCACGCCGTGGTCGGACGCGATCGCCGGGCGGCCCGTGAAAGGCCACTAACTCGTTGATTTAATTGACAGACACTCCTTCCGTCACGGCGGTCCGCCGCCCGGTGCTCAAGGTGGCGATCGATACGCCGCTGCGGCAGCTCTTTGACTATTTGCCCCCCGCCGACGTCGAGCCGAAGGCGCTTCGGCCCGGCGTTCGGGTCCTCGTCCCGTTCGGCCGGCGCACGCTCGTCGGGCTCATCGTCGAACTCGCCGACCGCTCGGAACTCCCGGCCTCGAAGCTGCGCGCCGCGGCCGCGATCCTCGATCCCGAACCCTTGCTCAACCCATCGACGCTCGCGCTCGTTCGCTGGGCGGCCGACTACTACCACCACCCCGAGGGTGAGGCGTTCGCCGCGGCGCTTCCGGCGGCGCTGCGCGCCGGCCGCCCGCTCCTCGCGCGCGAAACCCGCTGGCGCCTGGAGCCCGGCGCGCGCGAAGCGATCGCCGCGACGAAGCGCCTGGGTCCTCGCCAGCGCGCACTCGCCGCGGCGCTCCTGGGACGCGACGCGCTCGGCGATGAGGATCTCGCCGCGCTCGGCCCCGGCATCCGCGAGGCACTGAAGAACTTCCTCGCGCGCCGCTGGGTGAGCTCCTTCGACGTCGAGCCGCCGCCCGTCGCGGCGCGCCCCGCGCGGGCTGCGGCGGGCCCGGCGCTCACGGCCGCGCAGTCGGTCGCCGTCGATGCGATCGCGGCCGCGCTCGGGCAGTTCGTGCCGACGCTGCTGCACGGGATCACCGGCAGCGGCAAGACCGAGGTGTACCTGAGGGTCATCGAGCGCGTGCTCGCGCGCGGCGAGCAGGCGCTCGTGCTGGTCCCCGAGATCGCGCTGACGCCGCAGGCCGTCGCGCGGTTCAGCGCGCGCTTCGACGTGCCGCTCGCGGTGCTGCACTCCGGCCTCACCGACGGCGAGCGCCTCGCGATGTGGCGCACAGCGCGCAGCGGCGCCGCGCCGCTCGTGATCGGGACGCGCTCGGCGATCTTCGTGCCGCTCGCCCGGCCCGGCATCGTCATCGTCGACGAGGAGCACGACGCCTCCTACAAGCAGCAGGAGGGCTTTCGGTACTCGGCGCGCGACCTCGCGCTCGTGCGCGCGCAGCGCGAGAACGTCCCGGTGGTGCTCGGCTCCGCGACGCCCTCGCTCGAGACGCTCGAGAACGCCGCGAGCGGCCGCTACCGGCGGCTCGACCTCCCCGAGCGCACCGGCGCCGCCGGGCTCCCGAAGATGGCGATCGTCGACCTCAAGCGCCACGAGGACCGCCACGGCATCGCGACGCCCTGCGTGCTCGCGATCGAGCGGCACCTCGCGGATGGCGGCCAGGTGCTCCTCTACCTCAACCGGCGGGGCTTCGCGCCGACGCTCTTCTGTCCCGGCTGCGGCTGGAGCGCGCCGTGCGGCTCGTGCGATGCGCGCCTCACCGTGCACCTGCGCGCGCGCACGCTCGTGTGCCACCACTGCGGCGCGACCGAGCCCGTGCCCTTCGCGTGCCCGCGCTGCGCGAGCGAGCTCAGGCCCGTCGGGCAGGGCACGGAGCGCATCGAGGACGCGCTCGCCGAGATCTTCCCGGGCGTGCCGGTGGTGCGCATCGACCGCGACACGATCCAGAACCGCGCCCAGATCGAGGCGGCGCTGACGCGCGTGCACTCCGGGGATGCGCGGATCCTCGTCGGCACGCAGATGCTGACCAAGGGACACGACTTCCCGGACGTGACGCTGGTCGTCGTCCTCAACGCCGACCAAGGCCTCTTCAGCACCGATTTTCGCGCGAGCGAGCGGCTCGCGCAGAGCATCGTGCAGGTCGCCGGCCGCGCCGGAAGGGCGACGCGCCCGGGCGAGGTGCTCATCCAGTCGGCGTGCCCGGAGCACCCGCTCCTCGCGCGGCTGCTGGCGGGGGGCTACGACGGCTTCGCGGGCGCCGCGCTCGCCGAGCGCCAGGCGGCGCACTGGCCGCCGTACAGCCGGCTCGCGCTGCTGCGCGCCGAGGCCGCGAGCCGCGAGCAGGCGCTCGCGTTCCTCGGCAAGGCGCGCGACGTCGCGGGGCGGGCGGAGGGCGTGCGGCTCCTCGGGCCCGCCCCGGCCGCGATGGAGCGGCGGGCGGGACGGTTCCGGGGGCAGCTGCTCCTCGAGTCGGCGCGCCGCGGGCCGCTCAAGAGCCTGCTCGACGAGTGGCTGCCGCGCGTCGCGGCGCTTCCGGAGGCGCGGCGCGTGCGCTTCTCGATCGACGTCGACCCGCTCGAGGTCGGCTGACGAGGGCCGCTGGCGGGCGATTCCGGTAGACTCAGCGCCCGCCTGTTGGGCGCTGTCTCGCTGGGCCTTCGACTTGAAAGCGACGATCGAGAGACTCGTGCGCGCGGCGCTTGCCGCGCTTCCCCCGGACCTGATCGGCGAGGCGGCGCGCACCGCGCCGCCGGAAATCGAGCGCACGCGCGATCCCGCGCACGGCGACTACGCGACCAACGTCGCGCTGCGCCACGCGAAGGCCGCGCGCAGGAACCCGCGCGAGCTCGCGGCCGCGATCATCAAGGCGCTGCCCGCCGATCCCGAGGTCGTCAAGGTCGAGATCGCGGGGCCGGGCTTCATCAACTTCCACCTCGCGCCGTCCGCGTACCACGCGGAGCTCGCGCGCGTTCGGACCGCGGGCGCCGCCTACGGCACCGCGACGCGCAGCTCCGGCGAGAAGATCCTGCTCGAGTTCGTCTCGGCGAACCCGACGGGGCCGCTGCACGTCGGGCACGGACGGCACGCCGCCTACGGCGCGGCGCTCGGGAACCTGCTGGTCGCGGCCGGGCACTCGGTCGACCGCGAGTTCTACATCAACGACGCCGGACGCCAGGTCGACATCCTCGCGGTCAGCGTGTGGCTGCGCTACCTCGAGCGCCTGGGCGAGGCCGTCCCGTTCCCGTCGAACGGCTACAAGGGCGCCTACCTGCTGCCGATCGCGGCCGCGCTCGAGACCGCGGCCGGCACGCGCCTCGGGCGCACGGCGGCCGAGGTCGCCCGGGGGCTGCCGAAGGACGAGCCCGAGGGCGGCGACAAGGAAGCGTTCATCGACGCGATCATCGCGCGCGCCCGCGCGCTCCTCGGCGACGAGGGCTTTCGCGGCGTCGTCGACCACGCGCTCGCCGGCATGGTCGCCGACATCAAGGACGACCTCGCCTCGATGGGCGTCACCTTCGACAGCTGGTACTCGGAGCGCTCGCTCGCGACGAGCGGCGCGATCGACGAGGCGCTCAAGCGCCTCGCCGCTCACGGCCACACCTACCGCAAGGACGGGGCGCTGTGGTTCCGCGCGACCGCCTTCGGGGACGACGAGGACCGCGTCGTCGAGCGCGAGAACGGCGCGCGCACCTACTTCGCCTCCGACATCGCCTACCACCTCGACAAGCGGCTGCGCGGCTACCAGCGCCTGATCGACGTGCTCGGCGCCGACCACCACGGCTACGTGGCGCGCGTGCGCGGCGGGCTCGCGGCGATGGGCGAGCCGCCGGACTGCCTCGAGGTGCTGCTGATCCAGCTGGTGAGCCTCTACCGCGGCGGCCAGAAGGTCGCGATGGGCAAGCGCGAGGGCAACTTCGTGACGCTGCGGCAGCTGCGCGAGGAAGTCGGCAACGACGCCTGCCGCTTCTACTACGTGATGCGCTCCAACGACCAGCACCTCGACTTCGACCTCGAGCTGGCCAAGAGCCGCACGACCGAGAACCCGGTCTTCTACATCCAGTACGCGCACGCGCGCGTCGCGAGCGTGCTGCGCCAGCTCGCCGACCGCGGCCTCGCGCACGACGCGGCGCGCGGCGAGGCGGCGCTCGCGCGGCTCACCGAGCCCCACGAGCGGCGGCTGATGGTCGCGCTGACGCGCTACCCCGAGGTCATCGAGCTCAGCGCCGCGACGCGCGCGCCGCACACGCTCGTCAACTACCTGCGCGAGCTCGCGACGGAGTTCCACGGCGCGTACGCGGCCGGCAACGAGAACCCGGCGCTGCGCGTGATCGTCGACGATGGGGAGCTGCGCGACGCGCGGCTCGCGCTCGTGCTCGCCGCGCGCCAGGTGATCGCCAACGGGCTCGCGATCATCGGCGTCTCGGCGCCGGAGACGATGTGAAGGGGCGGGACTTCCGCAAGGGCGTCGCGCGCCGGCCGCGCGGCGGCGCGGGCTTCTCGGGCTGGACGGGACTCGCGGTCGGGCTCGCGGCCGGCCTCGCGGTCGCGGCCGCGGTCTGGCAGTACAAGTCGCGCGTGCCGCCGGATACCTCCGCCCAGCACGCGAAGAAGCCGGCGCCGATGTCGGCGCGCGAGGAGTCGCCGGAGAAGGAGCCGGGCTCCGGCAACTACACGTTCTACGACCGGCTCAAGAACTTCGAGGTCGTGATCCCGGAGAAGGACAAGGAGGTCCACCGGGACCTCAGGCCGGCGCCGGAGACGCGGCCCGGCACCTACGTGCTGCAGGCCGGGTCCTACCGCAACTTCGCCGACGCCGACCGGATCCGCGCCCAGCTCGCGCTGGCGGGCGTCGAGTCGAAGGTGCAGAAGGTGACGGTCGACACCGACACCTGGCACCGGGTGAGGATCGGCCCGATCACGAACCTCGACGAGCTCAACCGGATCCGCACGCGCCTCAAGCAGGCCGACGTCGATGCGCTCGTGATCCGCGTCGGGGACTAGGCCCGCGCCACCGGCCGCGCGACCTTCAGGCCGATCAGGAAGGCTGCGCTCGTCAGGAACGCCGCGACGTAGAACGGGGCGCCGGGGAGCGAGGCCTGCGCGAGTCGCGGCGCGATGCCGGCCGCGAACGCGGCGCTGAAGATCCCGGGGCCGATCACGCCGACGAGCCCCATCAGGCTCGAGTTGACGCCCTGCAGCTCGCCCTGCTCGTGCACCGCGACGCGCTGCGTCAGGAGCGCCTGTGCCGCCGCGTAGTAGAGTCCGCCGAGCGCGCCGAACGGGACCGCGCACAGGAACACCTTCCCGGTCGGCGCGAACGCGTAGAGCGCGTAGGCGATCGTCTCGCAGACGAGGCCGGTCAGCGCCGCGCCGCGCTCACCGAAGCGCCGCACGTACGGGCCGATGACGCCCGCCTGCACGATCGCGGTGCAGATGCCGACGAAGGCCAGCGTGTAACCGACGTCGTCCGGGCTCCAGCCGTAGCGATAGGAGGCGTAGAGCACGAACACGCTCGGCAGCGAATAGTGCGCGAGCAGCCTCAGCACCTGCATGCTGAAGAGCCCCGCGAGCCCGTGGCGGCCGCGGATCAGCACCAGCGCCCCGAGCGGGTTCGCGCGCCGCCAGCTGAACGGCGCGCGCCTCTCGGGCGGCAGCGACTCCGGCAGCACGAACCAGCCGTAGAGCGCGTTCGCGAGCGTGAGCCCGGCCGCGACCCAGAACGGCGCCCGCAGGTTGTAGTGCCCGAGGATGCCGCCGAGCGCGGGCCCGACGACGAAGCCGATGCCCCACGCGGCGCCGATGTAGCCGAAGGAGGCGGCGCGCTTGTCGGGCGGCGTCACGTCGGCGATGTAGGCGCTCGCGGTCGAGTAGCTCGCCGCGGTGATCCCGGAGATCACCCGCCCGACGAAGAGCCAGGCGAGGTTCGGCGCGAGCGCCATCAGCAGGTAGTCGAGGCCGAGCCCGGTCAGCGAGATCAAGAGGACGCGGCGCCGCCCGAAGCGGTCGGACAGCACCCCGAGGAGCGGCGAGAACACGAACTGCATCAGCGACCACGCGGTCGCGAACACGCCGTAGGTCAGCGCCGCGAGCCCGTAGTCGCCGGCCTGGAAGCCCTTGATCAGGTTCGGCAGCACCGGCAGCACCGCGCCGAACGCCAGCACGTCGAGCACGACCGTCACGAGGATGAAGGCGACCGCGGCCGGTCGCGCGCGGACGAGCGGCGTCGCCATCGTCAGTCGTCGGCGCTCTGGCGGAAGTCGACGCCGAGCGAGCGCAGCTTGCGGTACAGGTGCGTGCGTTCCATGCCGACGCGCTTGGCGAGCTGGCCCACCTTGCCGTTGCAGAGCAGCAGCTGCTGCTGCAGGTACGCGCGCTCGAAGGCCTCGCGCGCCTCCCTGAGCGGCAGCGCGAGGAGGTCCTGCTTCACGAGCGGCTCGTCGCGCGGCAGCTGCGTCGCGAGCTCGCGCTCGATCTCCTCGAGCCGGATCTCCTCCTCGCCCCCGAGCAGCAGCAGCCGGTGCACGAGGTTCCTGAGCTCGGCCATGTTGCCGGGCCAGGGGTAGTTGCGCAGCCGGTTCTGCGCCGCGACGCCGAAGCGCCGAAACGGCAGCCGCTCCTCGTCGACGAGCCGGTCGACGTAGTGCCGCAGGAGGTCCGGCACGTCCTCCGCGTAGTCGCGCAGCGGCGGCACCTTTAGCGTCACGAGGTTCAAGTGCGCCAAGAGGTCGCGGCGGAAGGGCTCGGCGTCGGCGCGGGTCTCGAAGCCCGGCTGCGCGGAGGAGACGATCCGGACGCCGAGCGCCTGCGGCTGGCGGCCGTTGACGCGCGTGTAGCTGCCGGCGTCGAGGTCGGCGGCGAGCACGCGCTGCACCGCGGGCGAGAAGTCCTCGAGCCCGGCGAGGTAGAGCGTGCCGCCGCCCGCCTGCTCGTAGAGGCCCGGCTCGACCGCGCCGTCGCGCTCGATCCCGCGCAGCCGCTCGGCGGCGTTCGACTCATCGAGGCTGCCGCCGGCGACGATCACGAACGGCTTCTCGGCGCGCGGGCTCAGCGAGTGCAGGTAGCGCGCGAAGGCCTCGCGGCCGGTCCCGGGCTCGCCGAGCAGCAGCACCGAGGCGTCGCGCGGCGCGATCTGCTGGATCTGCTCCCTGAGCTGCTGCATCAGCCGGCTCTTGCCGACCGGCGCGACGAGCGGCGGAACCAGCGCGCGCGTCGCGAGCCGCTTGCGCCGCCCCGACTCGAGCGCGCGCTCGACGACCCGGAGGAGCTTGGCGAGCGACAGCGGCTTCTCGACGAAGTCGAAGGCGCCGAGGCGCGTCGCCTCGACCGCGGTCTCGACGGTGCCGTGGCCGGACATGATGACCACCGGGCAGCGCAGCGCGCCCTGGTTCGACCACTCGCGCAGCAGCGTGATGCCGTCGGTGTCCGGCATCCAGATGTCGAGCAGCACGAGGTCGGGCTCGTGGCGCGTGCGCGCCGCGCGCGCCTGCGTCGCGTCGGCCGCCACGTCGACGTCGTGGCCTTCGTCGGTCAGCACCTCCTTCAGGGTGCTGCGGATGTCGGACTCGTCATCGACGACGAGAATGCGCGTTGCGCTCATGCACGCTCTCTCCTCGGCTCCGGTCGGCGGCCGTCTCGGTTCATCGCGCTCGCCAGCGCCTCGCGGCCGGCGTCGTCGAGCGGCAGCAGGATGCGCACGCGCGCCCCGCCGCCCCTCGCATTGTCGGCCTCGATGCGCCCGCCGTGCTCCTCGACGATCTTCTTGACGATCGCGAGCCCGAGCCCCGTCCCCTTGGGCTTGCTGGTCACGTACGGATCGAACACCTGGCCAATGATCTCATGCTGGAAGCCCGGCCCGTTGTCGGAGACGACGAGGTCCACGACCGGGTGCCCGCCGACCGCGGTGCGGCGCGTCTCGACGACCACCAGCGCGTCCGCGTGGTCCTCGAGCGCCTCGAACGCGTTGGTCAGCAGGTTGTTCAGGATCTGGCGGATCCGGCCGCGGTCGGCCTCGACGAGCCCGAGGGCCGCGTCGAGGAAGAGCTGCACCTTGACCGGCGTCGCGCCGTGCGCGCCCTGCGCGCGGTAGAGGTCCGCGACCTCGGTCACGAGCTGGTTGAGGTCGAAGCTCGACAGCTCCATGGCCGGGGCGCGCGCGTACTCGGAGAACGCGTTGACCATGCGCTTCATCGCCTCGACCTGCTGCACGATCGTGTGCGTCGCGCGCTCGAGGATCTCGGCCTCCTTCGGGTTCATCTGGCCGAGCAGGCGGCGCCGCATCCGGTCGGCCGACAGCTGGATCGGCGTCAGCGGGTTCTTGATCTCGTGCGCGAGGCGGCGCGCGACCTCGCCCCAGGCGGCGTCGCGCTGCGCCTGCAGGAGCGTGGAGATGTCGTCGAACACGACGACCAGCCCCGACGGCGCGCCGTCCTCGGCCGGCAGCGTCGTGCACGCGACCATCAGCTCGCGCCGGCCGCTGTCGGTCTTGAGCTGCAGCTGCTCGCGCCACTCGGTCTGGCCGGCGTCGAGGTGGCGGCGGCAGGCCGTCAGGAACTGCTCGGCGAGCGGCTGGCCGGCCGCGACCTCGGCGAAGGGGCGCCCGACGCCCGCCTCGAGGTCGAATCCCAGGATGTTCGACGCCGCCGGGTTCGCGGTCCGCAGCCGCAGGTCCGCCTCGAGCGACACGACGCCGGTCGAGAGCCGCGCCAGGATCACCGCGAGGCTCGCGCGCTCCTGCTCGACCGCGGCGCGGCTCTTCTCGGCGTCGGCGCGCGCCCGGCCGAGGCGCTTCGTCATGTCGTTGAACGAGTGCACGAGGAAACCCATCTCGTCGCGCGAGGGCAGCGCCAGCCGCAGGTTCAGGTCGCCCTTGCCGACCGCGCGCGTGCCGGCGATCAGGTCCTGCACGGGCTTCACCAGCCGGGTCGCCCAGAAGAATGCGCCGTACACGGCGCCGAGCGCGGACAGCAGGAGCACGATCGTCAGCGTCAGCGTGAACGTCGACTTCAGGAACGGCCGCTGGTAGATGCGCTGCCCGTACTGCGAGTAGGCGCTCTGCACGCCGTCGGCGAGGCCGCCGAGCTGCTCGGGCACCTCGTAGCTCGCGATCAGCACCCGGGACTCGCGCGCGCCCGCGTTCGCGAGCCGCGTCGCCGTCAGCACGCGGTAGCCGCCGGTCGGGCCCGGGTCGAGGCTGACGTAGCTGCGGCCCTGGCGCGCCGCGAGCAGCACCTCCCCCGCCGGCAGGCTCGGCAGCGACTCGGTCGCGAAGTCGGTGCTCGCGGCGATGATGCGGTCCTTGTCGCCGACGACGAGCAGCTCCGCGGCGCCCGCGACGCGCCGGTTCTTGTCGAGCTGCGAGCCGAGCTCGAAGTCGCGCGCGTCCTTGAGCTCGCTCGCCAGCGTCGCGGTGCGGCCCGCGAACTCGCGCATCCGCAGGCTGAGCGCCGCGCGCGACAGCGCGAGCGCGTCGTCGAGGCCGCGCCCGACGTTCGGCGTGAACCAGCTGTCGATGCCGCGGTTGATCGCGTTGACCGAGAAGAAGTAGACGACCAGGATCGGCGCGAGCGCGAGCGCGCTCGACATCAGCACGGCGCGCGCCTTCATCCTCGACCCCGGCACCTGCGCGCGCCAGTCGCGCGCGAGCTCGTAGAGCTTGCGGCCGATCAGCGCGAGCAGCACGAAGACCCCCGCGACGTTGATCAGCAGCAGCCAGGGCTGCAGCTCGTTGAAGAGGTGCGCGTCCTGCGCGGTGCTCGCGAGGAGCACCAGCGAGCCGACGCTCGCGAGCGCGCCGAGCGCCGCGAGCCAGGTCAAGAGCGCACGCCGGCGCGTCGGTGGCCGCAGCGGGCGGGGCTCGGGCGCGGCCGGGACCGGCAGCTGGCGCGCGTCGCTCACAGCCGCACCGTCCACGTGTACCAGTCGGTCGTGCGCTTCCAGTCGATCCAGAACAGGATGAACTTGAGCGCGCTCGGCAGCCCGCCCTCGATCGCCGCGCTCGCCCGGATCGACGCCTCGTAGCGCTGGCCGCGCTCGATCAGCGCCTCGTCGATGACCGGCAGCCCGCGCACGTCCGAGAGCGCCGAGAGCGCCGCGCCGAGCGACGAGTAGGAGGTCTGCTGGCCGCTGTTGAGGTTGTTGACGAGGTAGCGCTCCGAGAGCGCGTGGTAGTGGATCTGCCAGCGCTGCACGAGCGAGGCGATCTCGACGTCCGGCAGGTAGCGGCGCTTCCTGACGACGGTGAGGTCGAGCTCGACGAGCACCGGCACGCCCTCGCGGATCGCCTGCACCGCGTTCTTCGAGAGCCCGAGGTCGAGCGTCGCGTTCAGCTGGTAGACGCGCTCGGCGGGCTCGAGGAACGCCGAGCGCACGTCGAAGCGCGCGCCGTCGTCGAGCGTCGGCGGTTCCTCGGCCGGTGCCGCCGCGGCGAGCGCGAGCAGCGCCGGCAGCGCCCATGAGCGCCACCGCGGGCCGCGCGTAACCTTGACGGCAGTAGCTTTCATGGCGGCGAGCAGCGGATCCCGTCGGGCGGTCAGCGTGCGCGCCGCTCGAGGCACGCATAATAGAAGCCGTCGGTGCCCGCCGTTCCGGGCAAGAGCACCAGGCCAGGACCCGCCGCCGGCAGCGTCGGCAGACCCGGCACGGCAAGGCTAGCAGATTCCGTGACGTCGACCGCCCCGGGGGTGGAAGCGAGGAACGCCGCGACGACCGCGGCGTTCTCGGCGGCGAGCACCGAGCAGGTCGCGTAGACGAGGCGCCCGGACGGGGCGAGCGCGGGCCACAGCGCATCGAGCAGGCGCCGCTGGCGCGCGGCGAGCCCGGGGATGTCGCCCGGCCGGCGCAGCCACTTGATGTCCGGGTGGCGGCGGATCACCCCGGTCCCCGAGCAGGGCGCATCGACGAGGATCCGCTCGAAGCGCTCCTCGCCGAGCGTCGCGGGATCGGTCGCATCGCCGGTGCGCACCGTCGCGCGCAGCCCTAGACGGTCGAGGTTCGCGCGGATGCGCTCGCAGCGCTCGGCGGCGACGTCGAGCGCGACGAGCTCCGCGAGCCCCGGGTCCCCCTCGAGCAGGTGGCAGGTCTTGCCGCCCGGCGCCGCGCAGGCGTCGAGCACGCGCTCGCCGGCGCGGGCGCCAAGGAGCGGCGCGGCGAGCTGCGCGGCCGCATCCTGCACCGAGCAGCGGCCCTCGCTGAAGGCGGCGAGCTTGGTGACGTCGAGCGGCCGCGCGAGCACGAGCGCCGCCGGCGCGAACGGCACCGGCCGGCTCTCGATGCCGGAATCGGCGAGCTCGGCCGCGAGCTCCGGGACCGTCGTGCGCGCGAGGTTCGCGCGCAGCACGAGCGGCGGGTGCTCGTTGTCGGCCTCGAGCACCTGCCAGGCCTCCGCCGGCCAGTCGCGCTTCAGCGCCTCGACGAGCCACTCCGGATGCGAGGTCCGGCCGGCGAGCGTCGCATCGGCCGCCGCGAGCAGCTCGTCGTGCTGGCGCTGGAAGCGCCTGAGGCAGGCGTTGATGAGGCCGGCGGCGCGCTCGGCGCCGACCGCGCGCGCCGCCTCGACCGTCGTGCTGACCGCGGCGTGCGGCGGCGCGGCGCCGTACTCGAGCTGGTAGAGGCCGACGAGCAGCAGCGCCTGGACCTCGGCCGACTGCGACGTCCAGGGCCGGGTCAGCAGCTGCCCCGCGACGCGCGCGAGCCGGTGCCCGAAGCGCAGCGCCCCGAACGAGAGCGCCTGCGCGAGCGCGCGGTCGCCGCTCGCGGCGCTGGCGCAGGCCAGCGCGGCCTCGAGCGTCTGGCCCTTGCCGAGGACGGAGGCGACGGCGCGCACCGCGCTCGCGCGGCTCGCGGCGCCCTCGCTCATCCGCCGAGCCGCTCGCCGGCGAGCGGCGCGTGCCGCGCGGCCGCGGCGGCGAACTGCGCAGCGCTCACGACGCCGCGCCCGGCGCTCTGCACGCGCGTGAGCCGAAGCTGCCCCGCGCCCGTCGCGACGACGACGCCGCGCGCGTCCGCGCTCACGATCGTGCCCGGCGCCGCGCCGCTGGTGAGCGGCCCGAGCTCGGCCGCGTGCACCTTGAGCTGCGTGCCGCGAAACGTCGTCTCGGCGACGGGCCACGGAAGGTACGCGCGCACGCGCCGCTCGAGCTCCTCGGCGGGTCGCGACCAGTCGAGGCGCGCCTCGTGCTTCGTCAGCTTCGCGGCGTAGGTGATGCCGGCGGTGGCCTGCGGGATCGCGGCCGCACGCCCGGCCTCGAGGTCGGCGAGCGCGGCGACGATGAGCCGCGCGCCGAGGGTGGCGAGCCGCATCGTCAGGCCCGCGGCCGTCTCGCCGGGCTCGATCGCGAGCCGCTCGCTTATATAGACGGCGCCGGTGTCGAGGCCCGCCTCCATCCGCATGATCGAAATGCCGGTCTCGGTGTCCCCGGCGATGAGCGCGCGCTGCACGGGCGCCGCGCCCCGCCAGCGCGGCAAGAGCGACGCGTGGATGTTGACGCAGCCGAGCCGCGGGATCGCGAGGATCGCCGGCGGGAGCAAGAGGCCGTAGGCCGCGACGACCATGACGTCCGGCGCGAGCGCGGCCAGCGTCGCCGTCGCGGCCGCGTCCTTCAGCGTCGCCGGCTGGTGCAGCGCGAGGCCGAGCTCGCGGGCGCGGCGCTTGACCGGCGACTCGCTGAGCACGCGCCCGCGCCCGGCCGGCCGGTCGGGCTGGGTGTAGACGGCGAGGAGCTGGTGTCCGGCGCCCGCGATCGCCTCGAGCCCCGGCACCGCGAACTCCGGCGTGCCCGCGTAGACGACCGCGAGCGGCACGCCTCAGAGCGCCGGCGCGCGCGGACGGACGGCGTCGGTGCCGCGCTGGCGCTGGTCCTTCTCGAGCTTCTTGCGGATGCGCGTGCGCTTCAGTTCCGACAGGTAGTCGACGAAGAGCTTGCCCTCGAGGTGGTCCATCTCGTGCTGCACGCAGACCGCGAGCAGTCCCTCGGCGTCGACCTCGAAGGCCTTGCCGTCGCGGCCGAGCGCGCGCACGCGCACCCGGTGCGCGCGGTCGACGTCCTCGAAGAAGCCGGGCACCGAGAGGCACCCTTCCTGCATCGTGCCGACGTCCGCGCGGGAGAGGATCTCGGGGTTCACGAACACGAGCGGCGTGTTCTTCTCCTCCGAGATGTCGGCGACCAGCACGCGCTGGTGCACGTCGACCTGGGTGGCCGCGAGCCCGACCCCCTTCGCCGCGTACATCGTCTCGAGCAGGTCGTCGATCAGGCGGCGGATGGTGTCGTCGACCCGGGCGACCGGGACCGCTTTGGTCCGAAGCCGGGGGTCGGGATATTCCAGAATCGTGAGGCGCGTCATGTTTATGGCTGGGGGATTTCGTGCAACCGGCGCAATAATGCTGCTAAAGTTTGATCGGCATTGGACTTAATGTCGCCTGCCCGCCGTCGATCTTGGGCGATTATAGGGCGGCGGGCCACATCGGGTCTTCACAGGATGGGCCTCTGGCAGGGTCCGGACGCGGGCACGTAACTCCATGAAAAACCTTCGTCATTTTGCACTCTTCCTGGCGCTTGCGATGGGCCTCGGATCGCTCGCCGTCGCGGCGGATCCCGAAGCGCCCGCCCCCGGTCGCACGACCTCGGTGCCGCTCGCGCCCGATGCGCCGTCGTCCTACACGGTGCAGCGTGGCGACACGCTGTGGGGCATCGCCTCGAAGTTCCTGAGCCAGCCGTGGTACTGGCCCGAGATTTGGTACCTGAACCCGGAAGTCAAGAACCCGCACCGGATTTATCCGGGCGACACGCTGAAGCTCGTCTACGTCGCCGGCGCGAACGGCGAGATGCGGCCCGAGATCCGCGTCGAGCGCGGCAACGAGACGAAGCTCAGTCCCCAGGTGCGCGAGCTGCCGATCAGCGAGGCGATCCCGGCGATCCCGTTCGAGATCGTCGCCGCGTTCATGTCCAAGCCCTCGGTGATCCCGAAGGAGGAGTCCGAGAAGCTGCCGTACATCGTCGCGCTCGGCGGCGACCTCGTGACGGCGGGCATGGACGACATCGTCTACGCGCGCGGCATCAAGGACGCCGCGGTCGGTTCGCGCTACAACGTCGTGCACGTGGGCGACGAGATCAAGGATCCCGAGACCCACAAGTCGCTCGGCTACGAGGGCATCTTCGCCGGCCGTGCGCGCCTCGAGCGCGCCGCCACCGGCAGCGGCAAGAACGAGCTGTCGAAGTTCGTGCTGACGGAGTCGGCGCGCGAGACGCTGACCGGCGACCGCCTGATCCGCGACCCGCTCGAGGTGCCGCTCGACTTCGTGCCGCACGCGCCGGCGAAGGCGGTCAACGGCCAGATCGTCGCGGTGATCGGCGGCGTCAACGTCATCGGCCAGTACCAGGTCGTCGTCATCAACCGCGGCGCGCGCGACGGGCTCGAGCCCGGCAACGTGCTCGCGGTCTGGGAGAAGGGCGACACCGTCAAGGACCGCGGTCCCGGCGGGCTGACGACCTCGAACCAGTTCAAGGAATTCGTCGCGAAGAACGTCCAGCTCCCGAACGAGCGCGCCGGCACCTTCATGGTGTTCAAGACCTACGAGCGGCTGAGCTACGGGCTCATCATGAACGCGGTCAGCGCGCTGCACACCGGCGACCCGGTCACGGGTCCGTAGCGCGGACGGGTGCGCGGCGACGCCGCGCACCCCGGCAATACCTGCGTCCGGGACGCTCCCGGAACCCGAAATACGTCGCATCGGCGCCCCGCGCGCCGGCGCCTCGGTTGGACAAGCCCGCCGAAATCCTGTTAGATGCGCTCGGCTTCGAACCGGCGGACGTCGACACGTTGGTCACCACTCCGGGCCTCATCGCCCCGACCGCGTCCTCAACACTCCCGCTCCTCGCAAAGGGGCGGCAGGCGCCCGGCGCCGGCAGCACCTGCCGCCGCGCCCGAGCCGCGTCCCAGAGGCGCCCGACATGAAAGACCCGATGAACGACAACGTGCTCGACATCCTGATTTATCTGTTCGAGAACTACCTCGAGTCCGACGTCGCGCCGCAGCCGAGCCGCGACGTGCTGCGCGAGGAGCTCGAGCACGCGGGTTTTGCCGAGAGCGGCATCGAGCGCGCGCTCGAGTGGCTCGAGGGGCTGTCGCGCGAGGCGCCGCCGCTCGGCGATGCCGAGGCGCGCTCGTTCAGGGTGTTCAGCGGCTACGAGCAGGCGCGGCTGGCGCCGGACGTGCGCGGCTACATCCTGCAGCTCGAGAACATCGGCATCCTCTCGAACCAGCAGCGCGAGCTGGTGATCGACCGGCTGCTGGCGCTCGAGGCCGAGGAAATCGACATCGAGCAGGTCAAGTGGGTCGTGCTGATGGTGCTGTTCAGCCAGCCAGGCCAGGAACAGGCCTACCAGCGCATGGAAGATCTCGTCTTTGAGGGGCAGTCGGACGCCCTGCACTAGCCGCGGCGCCGCCCGGCGGGCCGCCACCGAAACGAGCCGCGGCCCGAGGGTCCGCGGTTCCGTTTTTTTGGAGCCATGAGCGCAAATCTCGTCATCGTCGAGTCGCCGGCCAAGGCCAAGACCATCAAGAAGTACCTGGGCAAGGACTTCGAGGTGCTGGCCTCCTATGGCCACGTACGCGACCTGGTGCCGAAGGAAGGCGCGGTCGACACCGAGAACAACTTCCAGATGCGCTACGAGCTCATCGAGCGCAACACCCGCCACGTCGACGCGATCGAGCGCGCGATGCGCAAGGCGGGCTCGCTGTACCTCGCGACCGACCCGGACCGCGAGGGCGAGGCGATCTCGTGGCACCTCTACGAGATCCTCAAGGAGCGCGGCGTCCTCAAGGACAAGCACGTGCACCGCGCGAAGTTCTTCGAGATCACCAAGCACGAGATCCAGAACGCGATCGCGACCCCGGAGCGGCTGTCGAAGGCGCTCGTGAACGCGCAGCAGGCGCGGCGCGCGCTCGACTACCTCGTCGGCTTCAACCTGTCGCCGCTGCTCTGGAAGAAGATCATGCCCGGCCTCTCGGCCGGGCGCGTGCAGAGCGTGGCGCTGCGGCTCATCTGCGACCGCGAGGCCGAGATCGTCGCCTTCAAGCGCCAGGAATACTGGACGCTCGAGGTCGAGGCGGAGAAGGACGGCCAGCCCTTCCGCGCGCGCGTCGTCGAGGTCGGCGGCAGGAAGGTCGAGGCCGACGTCCAGAAGGGCCGCTTCACGATCACCGACGAGGCGGCGGCGCGCGCGGCCGAGCAGCGGCTGAGCGCCGCCTGCGGCGGCTCGCTGAAGGTCGTCGGCGTCGAGTCGAAGCCCCGCTCGCGCAGCCCGCAGGCGCCGTTTCGGACCTCGACGCTGCAGCAGGCGGCGGCGAACCGCCTAGGCTTCAGCGCGCGGCGCACGATGCAGCTCGCGCAGAAGCTCTACGAGGGCGTCGACTTCGGCGAGGGCCCCGTCGGCCTCATCACCTACATGCGCACCGACTCGACGTCGCTGTCGGCCGAGGCGATCGGCCAGATCCGGGACACGATCGGCGTGCTGTACGGCAAGGACGCGGTGCCCGCCGAGCCGCGCACCTACGCGAACAAGCAGAAGAACGCCCAGGAGGCGCACGAGGGGATCCGCCCGACGCTCGCCGCCAACACGCCCGACAAGCTCAAGGGCCACATCGACGCCGACATGTGGCGGCTCTACGACCTCATCTGGAAGCGCACCATCGCCTCGCAGATGGAGAACGCGCTCTTCGAGCAGGTCGGCGTCACGCTGCACCCGGGCGGCACCGCCGAGGGCGCGGCCCCGGCCGGCGTCGTGCGCGCGAGCGGCTCGACGCTGATCAAGCCCGGCTACCTTGCGGCCTGGGAGGTCGACCGCAACGACGACGACGACGCCGAGGACGGCGGCCGGCTGCCGCCGCTCGCCCAGGGCGACGTCGCGCGGCTCGTCAAGCTCAACCCCGAGCAGCACTTCACCGAGCCGCCGCCGCGCTACACCGAGGCCGGGCTCGTGAAGGCGCTCGAGGAACGAGGCATCGGACGCCCCTCGACCTATGCCGCGATCATCGAGACGCTGCGCGCCCGCAAGTACGTCGAGGACGAGCGCCGCAACTTCGTGCCGACCGACACCGGCAAGATCGTCTCCGGCTTCCTGGTGCGGTTCTTCCCGCAGTACGTCGACTACGCCTTCACCGCGCGCCTCGAGGACGACCTCGACGACATCTCGCGCGGCGACAAGGAGTGGGTCCCGGTCATGAAGGCGTTCTGGCGCCCGTTCATCGACCGCGTCAGGGACATCGAGAAGACCGTCAGCCGCGAGGAGGTCGCGCAGGCGCGCCAGCTCGGCACCGACCCGGTCAGCGGACGGCCGGTGAGCGTGCGCATCGGCCAGTACGGGCCGTTCGTGCAGCTCGGGACCAAGGACGACGAGGAGAAGCCCAAGTTCGCGGGGCTGCGTCCCGGGCAGAAGATGGACGCGATCGAGCTCGCCGATGCGCTCAAGCTCTTCACGCTGCCGCGCACGCTCGGACACCTGCCGGACGGCGAGACCGTGTCGGTCGGCATCGGGCGCTTCGGCCCCTACGTCAAGTACGGCGCCAAGTACGTCTCGGTCAAGACCGACGATCCGTACACGCTCGAGTTCCCGCGCGCGCTCGAGCTCATCGAGGAGAAGAAGCGCGCCGACGCCGCGCGCCTGATCCGCGACTACGGCGTCGACAACATCCAGGTGCAGCACGGCCGCTACGGGCCGTACCTGACCGACGGCAAGCGCAACGCGCGCATCCCGAAGGACCGCGACCCCGCGAGCCTGTCGCTCGAGGAGGCGCAGGCGCTGATCGCCGCGGCACCGCCGCGCGGCACGAGCCGTTTCGGGCGGCGCAAGGCGGCGGCGCCCGCGGCCCCGCAGGCGGCGCCGGCCGCGGCCGCCGCGGCGGCCGCGCCGGCGGCGCGCGCCGCCAAAGGCGCCACGCCGAAGGCCGGCGCCAGGCCCGCGGCCAGGCCCGCCGCGCCCGAGCAGGCGAAGGCCCCCGCCCCCGCGAAGTCGCCCGCCAGGGCGGGCCCGAAGCCACGCGTGAAGGCTGCGGCGAAGCCGGCCAGGAAGAAGGCCGCGAGCCGCGCGAAGAAGCCCGCGCGCTGAGGCGGCCTCGATGCCGACCGACACGGCCGCGGTCCGCGACTACCTGATCGGGCTCCAGGCGCGCCTGACGACGACGCTCGCGGCGCTCGACGGCCGCGCGACGTTCGCGAGCGACGCCTGGCAGCGGCCGGGCGGCGGCGGCGGCGACAGCCGCGTGCTGAAGGACGGCGCGCTCTTCGAGCAGGCGGGCGTCGGCTTCTCGCACGTGATGGGCCAGGGCCTGCCGCCGTCGGCGACGCAGGCGCGGCCCGAGCTCGCCGGCGCCGAGTTCGAGGCGCTCGGCGTCTCGATGGTGCTGCACCCGACGAGCCCGTACGTCCCGACGACCCACCTGAACGTGCGGTTCTTCCGCGCGGCCAAGGGCGCATCCGACGCCTGGTGGTTCGGCGGCGGCTTCGATCTGACGCCCTACTACCCGTTCGACGAGGACGTGCGCCACTGGCACCGCGTCGCGCGCGCGGCCTGCGCGCCGTTCGGCGCCGACGTCTACCCGCGCTACAAGGAGTGGTGCGACCGCTACTTCTTCCTCAAGCACCGCGACGAGACGCGCGGCGTGGGCGGGCTCTTCTTCGACGACCTGAACGCCTGGGGCTTCGCGCGCTCGTTCGAGTTCCTGCGCGCGGTCGGCGATGCGTTCCTTTCCGCCTACGTGCCGATCGTCGAGCGGCGCCGCGCGCAGGCCTACGGCGAGCGCGAGCGGGAGTTCCAGCTCTACCGGCGCGGGCGCTACGTGGAGTTCAACCTCGTGTATGACCGGGGCACGACGTTCGGCCTGCAGTCGGGCGGGCGCACCGAGTCGATCCTGATGTCGCTGCCGCCGCGCGTGCGCTTCGAGTACGACTGGCACCCCGCACCGGGCTCGCCCGAGGCGCGCCTCTACTCTGATTACTTAAGGCCGCGCGACTGGCTCGGCGAAGCCGGCGAGTAGCCGCGCGCGCTGCGTTGCAGTGCGATGACGTCCCGCAAAGGTTGCGCCCGTCGTGCGCACCGGATTAATGTCGGGCGCATCGGGCAGCGACCGGGACAAGGCGTCGCCGCCACGGATCTAACATAATCTCAAGGGGACCCACATGCTCATCTTCATCGGGCGTCCGCTGCGTGCGCTTTCGCGCGCGTGCCGCGCCGTCGCGCCGCGTGCCCTCGTCGTCGCGCTCGGCGCGCTCATCACCGCGACAGCGGTCGATCCCGCGCAGGCGGCCGACGCGCGCACGCGCTTCAAGTCCGTAGGCAGCACGACCGCGCAGAAGGGGCGCCCGCTGAGCATGAGCGGCAACGAGCCGGTGCGGCTCGTCGTGCGCCTGCAGTCCGACTCGGTCGCCGAGGTCCGTGCGCGCAGCGTCACGCACACGCTCTCGGACCAGGAGGAGAGCGCGGTCGTCGCGACCGCGCACCGCGAGCACGTCGCGATCACGCCGTCGATCCACAGCCTCGGCGGCAAGGTCGTCGCCGAGTACCACCACGCGCTCAACGGCGTCGCGGTGATGATCCCGCGCCGCCAGGCCGCGGCGCTCGCGCAGCTGCCCGGCGTGCGCTCGGTGCACCCGGTCGCCACCTACCGCATCAACAACGCGGTCAGCATCCCGTTCCTCGACGTGCCCGCCGTGTGGCAGGGACATCCGTCGCTGAAGGGCGAGGGCGTCAAGATCGCGATCATCGATACCGGCATCGACTACACGCACGCGAACTTCGGTGGCCCGGGCACGCTCGCGGCCTGGAACGCCGCGGTCGCGAACTCGACCCAGCCCGCCGATCCCACGCTCTTCGGCCCGCACGCGCCGAAGGTCAAGGGCGGCATCGACCTCGCCGGCGACAACTACAACGCCGACGACCCGACCAGCGTGCCGGTGCCGGACCCGAACCCGCTCGACTGCGCGGCGCACGGCAGCCACGTCTCCGGCACCGCCGCCGGCTTCGGCGTCGCGGGCGGCACGACCTACCACGGCCCGTACAACGCCGCCGCCTACACCAACACGACCTTCGACATCGGCCCGGGCGTCGCGCCGAAGGCCGACCTCTACGCGGTGCGGGTGTTCGGCTGCGCGGGCTCGACGAACCTCGTCACCGACGCGATCGACTGGGCCGTCCAGAACCACATGGACGTCATCAGCATGTCGCTCGGCTCCGACTTCGGCACCCCCGATGACGCCGACGCGGTCGCCGAGGCGAACGCGATCGCCGCCGGCATCAGCGTCGTCGCGGCCTCCGGCAACGCGGGCCCGGGCCTCTACATCACGAGCTCGCCGGCCTCCGCCGACCACGTGCTCTCGGCCGCGGCGATGGACGCGCGCTCGGTGCTGACGGGCGGCGTGATCCTGTCGCTGACCGACGGCACCATCGACGGCCTGCAGGGCAACAGCCTGCCGCTGCCGGGGGGCTCGGTGCCGGTCGTCGTGCTCGCGAGCGGCGGCGTCCTCAGCCTCGGCTGCAGCGCCTCCGACTACCCGAGCGGCGGCACGCCCGGGGCGCTCGTGATCGTCTCGCGCGGCAACTGCACGTTCTCGGCAAAGGCCGACAACGCCGAGGCCGCCGGTGCCGCGGCGATCGCGGTCGTCAACAACCGCCCCGACTACTTCTCGCCGTCGTTCTCGGACGTGCCGACGATCCCGTTCATCGCGCTGCTGCAGAGCGACACGCCGACGATCCTCGCGGCCGGATCCACCGCCTCGATGGCCGCGGCCAGCATCCCGAACCCGGACTTCGAGACGCTGGCCTCGTTCAGCTCCGCGGGACCGCGCTTCGGCGACAGCGCCTTCAAGCCGAGCGTCACCGCGCCCGGCGTCGGCGTGATCTCGACGGCGATGGGGACCGGCAACCAGGGCGTCGCGTTCAGCGGCACCTCGATGGCGACCCCGCACGTCGCGGGCGTCGCGGCGCTGACCCGCGAGGCGCACCCGCGCTGGAGCCCGCAGGCGATCGAGGCCGCGATCGTGCAGACGGCGACCCCGGGCCTGCTGACGGCGCCCGATCCGCGCATGAGCGGCAGCGGCGTCGTGCAGCCGGTCGGCTCGACCGAGACGCAGGTGGTGGCGCAGGACGATGAGGGGAATGCGTCGCTGTCGTTCGGCTTCGAGGAGTCGACGCACGACTACAGCGCGACCCGCGAACTCACCATCCGCAACCTCGGCCGCGACCGCGTGCGCTACAGCGTCAGCTACAGCCCGGCGGCGACCGCGACCGGCGTGCCGCACACGATCAACCTGAGCCGCACGTCGATCGCGGTCGACGGCCACGACTCGGAGGACCTGAGGGTCAGCGTGCACGTGCCGGTCGCGACCGTCGGCGCGACGCACGACAACTCCGGCAACCAGGTCTACGAGGACGTCGCCGGCTACATCGTGCTGAGCCCGACCGGCGGCAGCAGCGCGCCGGCGCTGATGGTGCCGTACTACCTGACGACGCGCGCGCGCTCGCGCCTCGATGCGTCGCTGCAGGGGAACCTGTCGCCGCACCACCCGAGCGCGGGCCTCAAGCTCTCGAACCGCGGCGGCGGGATCACCGGCAGCGCGGACTTCTACGCCTGGGGCCTGTCGAGCCCGTCGCAGGGCGACCCGTACTTCGACACGCGCGCGGTCGGCGTGCAGTCGAACATCCTGCCGGGCGGCGCGGACAGCTTCCTGGTGTTCGCGGTCAACACCTACACGCGCTTCTCGAACGCCGCGATCGCCGAGTGGGACGTGCTGATCGACGTCAACGGCGACGGCCAGCCGGACTACGTGCTGTTCAGCGGCGACCACGGCTACTGGATCAACGGCGCGTTCGACGGCACGGTCATTGACCTGCTCTACGACGTCAACGCCGGCACGATCACGCCGCTGTTCTACGCCGACGTGCCGACCGACGGCTCGACGATCCTGATGCCGGTCTACGCCTCGCAGCTCGGCATCACGCCCGCGAACCCGCTCTTCAGCTACCAGGTGCAGTACTTCGACAACACCAACGGCGGCGCCTTTGCGGTGCCGGGCGCGGCGACGTTCAACGCGTTCTCGCCGTCGATCTCGAACGCGCTGTACTTCACCGTGCCGCCGGGCGTCGCGGGCACCGTGCCGGTCGCGATCGACCCGACGCAGTGGGCGACGTCCCCGGCGCTCGGGCTCATGATCGTCAGCGAGGACAACGCCTCGGGTCCCTCGCAGGCGGTGCTGCTGAAGGCCGGCGGCCACTGACCGTCGATGCGCGGGCCGGCACGCGCCGGCCCGCGCCCTTTCGCGCCGCGGTAAGCTCGCGGCATGAACTACCGCCACGCGTACCACGCGGGCAACTTCGCCGACGTCGTCAAGCACGTCGTGCTCGTGGCCATCCTCGAGCACCTGGCGCGCAAGGACACGCCGTTCTTCTTCCTCGACACGCACTCCGGGCGCGGCCAGTACCCGCTCGCGGCGCCGGAGACGCAGCGCGCGGGCGAGTACCGCGACGGCATCGCGCGCCTCATCGACGCGACCGGCGCGCCGCCCGCGGCGGAGCGCTACCTCGAGCTCGTGCGCGAGCTCGGCGTCGAGGACGGCCACCTGTGCGCCTATCCGGGCTCGCCGCGCATCGCGCTCAGCGTCATGCGCGGCGTCG
>Ga0335080_10000999_pt1 | contig 27001 bp, 32 predicted proteins | sample Lox_Sample_34_FD_206720 | JGI IMG/M metagenome (GOLD analysis project Ga0335080, IMG submission 206720) | Soil microbial communities from Loxahatchee National Wildlife Refuge, Florida, United States - Lox_Sample_3.4 | ecosystem: Environmental > Terrestrial > Soil > Wetlands | place: USA... | reverse complement strand
GATGACGAGTCGCAGACGCAAGGCAGCCCACATCGCCGCCGGTCCCTGGCAGGCGCGCGAGAGCATAACATCGCCCCATGTCCTCGATCCAGGCCTCCGGCCGACGGCTCGTTGCCCTGCGCTATGTGGACGGGGCGCTCTGGGCGATCGACCAGACCGAGCTACCGTGGCGCGAGCGCGAGCTAGAGCTGCGCAGCGCCGAGGAGGTCGCCGGCGCGATCCGCCGCCTGGCTATCCGGGGCGCGCCGCTGATCGGCGTGGCCGCCGCCTACGGCATCGCGCTCGAGCTGGCTCGCGACACCGGAGAACTTGAACAGGCCTGCGAGACATTGCGCGCCGCCCGACCCACTGCGGTCAACCTGTTCGGCGCCGTCGACCGCGTCGAGCGCGCTGTCCGCGCGTCGCCGCACGAGGATGCCGCGGCGATCGCCCTGAACGAAGCCCGAGCCATCGAGACCGAAGAGGAAGCCGCCAGCGACGCCATCGCCGCCAACGGGGCGGACCTGCTCGCCGACGCGCCCCGGATCCTCACCCACTGCAACACCGGCGCCCTCGCCGCTCCCGGCCGGGGCACGGCGCTCGCCGTGATCGCCGAGCTCGCCGCCCGCGGTCGGCTGGAGCACGTCATCGCCACCGAGTCGCGGCCGCTGCTGCAGGGCGCACGCCTGACCGTGTACGAGTTGGGCAAGCTCGAGATCCCGCACGAGCTGATCGTCGACTCGGCCGCGGCCGGCCTGATCGCCGGCGGCGCGGTCGACGCGGTGATCGTCGGCTGCGACCGCGTGGCGGCGAACGGGGACGTGGCCAACAAGGTCGGCACCTACGGGCTGGCCCTCGCCGCGCGCGCGGCCGGCATCCCGTTCGTCGTCGCAGGCCCCACCTCCACGATCGACCCGAAGACACCCGCCGGAAAAGACATCACGATCGAGGAGCGCGACGACGACGAGGTGCGCACGGCCGGCGGGCAGCTTCTCACGCTTCCCGGCACGCGCATCCGCAACCCGGCGTTCGACGTGACGCCGGCCGCGCTCGTCACCGCGCTGGTCACGGAGCGCGGGGTCGTGCAGCCACCGTTCACCCGATGAGGGTGGCGCGGTCGTTCGCCGCGGGCGACGTTCGGATCGAGGAGGCCGAGGATCCGGAGCCCGGCCCCGGCGAGGTCGTGTGCGACGTCCTGGCGTGCGGGGTGTGCGCCTCGGACGTCACCGACTGGTACGTCGCGCCCCGGCTGCCCGCGGTGCTCGGGCACGAGCTGGTCGGGACGATCACCGCCGCCGCAGCAGACGCGATCGCACCCCCCATCGGCGCCCGGGTGGCGATCCACCACCACGCGCCGTGCGGCGAGTGCCGCCGTTGCCGGCGCGGCCACGAGACGCTGTGCGAGCGCTTCCGCGCCACGCGCCTGGATCCCGGCGGATTCGCCGAGAAGGTCCGGATCTCTCCGGAGCTGACGGCCGAGCTGCTCGAGCTCCCGGACAGCCTCGACGAGCTCGCCGGCACGTTCGTCGAGCCGCTGGCCTGCGTGCTCCGCGCCCAGGATCGCGCGGGGCTTCGGGCCGGCGACGCGCTCCTCGTCGTGGGCGCCGGCGTCAACGGCCTGCTCCAGATCGCGGCCGCGCACGCCCGGGGCGTCGAGGCGGTGTGGGTGCGCGAACCCCGCGCCGAGCGCCTCGAGCTGGCCGAGCGATGGGGCGCCGAGCACCACGGCAACGAACTCGTGGATGTGGCGATGGTGTGCACGCCCAAGCCCGACGCGATCGCCGCCGCCGCCCAAGCCACCGCACCGGGCGGCACGGTGTGCCTGTACGCACCCCCCGCACCCGGTGCGCCGCTGCCGATCGACGGCTCAGAGCTGTTCCTGCGCGAGCTGGCCGTCACCGCCAGCTACTCGGCAGGGCCGGGTGACATGCGGGCCGCACTCGAGCTGATCGCCGAGGACCGGATCGACCCGACCCCGCTCGTCTCACACCGCCTCCCGCTCGAACAGACCGGCAAGGCGCTCGACCTCCAGCGAAGCGCCACCGCCCTGAAGGTCGTGGTCGAGCCGTGAAGGCCGCGCTGCTCTACGGCCCCGAGGATCTCCGGGTGGAGCGGATCCCCGACCCAGAACCTTCCGACGCCACGATCCTGGTCCAGGTCGAGGCGGCCACCACCTGCGGCACCGACGTGAAGATGTGGCGCCACGGTCATCGCGTGCTGCCGCCGTATCCGTGTGCGTTCGGGCACGAGACCGCGGGCGTCCGGACCGACACCGGCGAGCGAGTGCTCGTGTCCGACTCGGTCTGCTGCGGCGCGTGCGCGCCCTGTCGGGCCGGCCGCGAGCAGATCTGCCGGGACCTGAACTGGGTCCTCGGCGGGTTCGCTGAGTACCTCGCCGCGCCGGCGGGCGCCCTGCACCCGATCCCCGACGGGCTGCCACCACACGCGGCCGCGATGGCCGAGCCGCTCGCTGCGGCGGTCCACGCCGTCGACCGCGGTAGCGACGCCCAGGACGTGGGGATCCTCGGCGGCGGTCCGATGGGCCTGATGCTGACCGCGCTCCTCACCGCCCAAGGCCGCACGATCACGGTCGCCGACCCGCACCCCGAGCGCCGCGCCCAGGCGCAGGCGCTCGGCGCGAGCGCCACCGAAGCCCTCACCGAGCACGAGCTCATCTTCGAGGCGGTCGGCCGGCCCGAGACCTGGCGCGCCGCGGCCGCGGCGGCCGCGGCCGGCGCGGTGGTGGTGCTCGTCGGCGGCTGTCCCCGCGGCAGCGAGGTGGCCTTCGATCCCGGCCCGCTCCACTACGACGAGCTCGAATTGCGAGGCAGCTTCCACCACGCGCGGGCCGACGTCGACCGCGCGCTCGCCGCGCTCGCCGACGGGATCGTCCCCTGGGAGATGCTGCTCGGACCCACGATCGAGCTCGAGGCGCTCCCAGGCGCGCTGGCCGCCCCGACCAACGGCCCTGCGCTCAAGTGGGTGGTCGACCCGCGGCTCTAGGGGCCGCTGTGCGCCGGTACTCGAGGTACTCGACGATCCGCCGCGAGTCGCAGATTGCCTCGGCGTCGAGCACCAGCACCGGAACCCGGCGCTGGCCGGTGAGCGCCTCGACCTCGGGCCGGCGCGAGCGCCGCTGCGGCACGCGCACCTCCTCGAACGGGATCCCTTCGCGCGTCAGCGCCCGGGCGACCTTGCCGCACGGACACAGCCAGTTGGTGGGCGTGGTACAGCGATAGAGGGTCGCCAACGAGGACCGACAGACCCGCTCAGCGGCGGTGCCGCCGACGGCGCCCGAAGACGATCGACCCGAAGGCGGCGATCCCGCCGCCCAGGACGAAGCCGGTCGCCGCGGCGCCGATCATCGCGTCGCGCTGGTGCTCGCGAAGCTGCGAGCGCCAGTCCATGAGCTGGCCGACCTCGAGCCGCAGCTTCTCGAGCGAAATGCCGAGCTCCTGGCGGTTCTGCTCGATCGAGGCGCGGATCTCCTCGGGGGAGCGGGGGCGGGTGGCCATCAGCCCTCCACCCCGCTCTTTTCCACGACCGTCTCGCGGATCTGCTTGGCCTCCTGAATCGCCAGGGTCGGCACCGGCGGCGCGCCGCGCTTGAAGAACCTCTGCGCGAGGACGAAGGCGAGGATCGCCAGCACGGCGAGCCCGCCGGTCACGATCGCGAACCCCTCCCAGATGTCGCCGGCCCCCTCGATCAGGAGCGAGTCGAGCGCCCAGGCGATCGTGATCAACAGAAACAGGACTGCGAAGACGCCGAACATGGCGCCGGCGAGAACCGACACCGTGCCCTTCCCCAGGCTGATGGCCTTCCGGCTGACCTCCGCCTTGGCGAGCTCGATCTCTTCCCGGACCAGCGTGCTGATCCGGTCGGAGACCTCGGTGACCGTGTTGACCAGGTTCTCGGGGGTGCCGTTGCTACCGGGCAATGCGCTTCAGGATCAGGGCGAGGAGCAGGCCGCCCGCGAACGCAGCTCCGATCGCGACTTCCGGACGTTCGTTGGCGATCGCAGCCACCCGCTCCTGGATGGCCGAGCCACCGCCCGCAGCGGCGCTCGGGATGTCTTCCACGGTGTGCTGCGGTGTCTCGGTCGGGATGTCTTCGGTCACTCGGGCGGTTCTTCGCCGAACACCCGCATCCAGATGATGCTGGCGATGCGCGTCGACACGAGCGTCGCGAGTGCGCCGATTCCGGCGAGCAAGCCCGACCAAAGCAGGCGCTTCAACAGGGGACTCTCAGTCATCGTCGAGGATTCAATCAGACGACGAGGCGACGCCTACCGGTGAGGGGGTCGAGTCGTGCTCGAGGCCTCGGCAGATCGTCTCGACGATCATCGTCTTGGCGTCCTCGAGTTCGTCCTCCTCGACCGCGTCGCGGTCGAAGATCCACCGCGTCAGGACCTGCTCGATCGACCCGTAGAACGCGAGCGCTCCGAACTCTGGAGTGATCTCGGTCCGGAACAGGCCCTCGGCCTGGGCCCGCGCCACGATCCCGGCTATCTGCTCGTAGGCCTCACGGATCTTGATCAGATGCGTGCGCCCGAACGTGTTCGCCGCCCGCGTGACCTCGACCACGATCACCTTCATCAGCTCGGGCTCGTAGCGGTAGGAGTCGACGATGAACCCGGCGATCGCGCTCAGCTTCTCGCGCGGGGCGCGATGGCTGCGGTCTGCCTCGGCGATCGCCGCCAGCATCACGTTCCAGCGCTCGAGGAACAGCGTGTCGAGGATCTCGTCCTTGGAGGAGAAGTAGTGGTAGACGAGCCCGTAGGCGACGCCCGCCTCGTCGGCGATGTCCGACACTCGGCAGGTGTGAAAGCCCTGCCGCGCGAACACGCGCATCGCCGCGTCGAGGATCATCCGGCGCTTGTCGGCGGCAGGGGTGCTCTGAGCCGCCATCAGACGTCCCAGCCGTAGACGTCCGCCCGGCGGTGCGTGAGCGCCGGAATCCTCCGCCGGACGCCGTCGAGCGTCGCAAAGTCGAGATCGGCGACGATCGCCGTCTCGATGTCGGGAGCCGACGCGAGCACGAGTCCCCACGGATCGATGATCATCGAGCGCCCGCCGGCGCGGTGCCCCGGCGGATGGGCGCCGATCTGGTTGGGCGCGATCACGAAGCACTGGTTCTCGATCGCCCGGGCGCGCAGGAGCACCTCCCAGTGGTCGCGCGTCGTGGCCAGCGTGAACGCGGCGGGGACGACGATCACGTACGCGCCGCGCAGGGCGAGCATCCGGTAGAGCTCGGGAAAGCGCACGTCGTAACAGATGCTCATCCCAAGGCCGATGCCGCCGGGTAGCTCGGAGACCACCACCTCGTCGCCCGCGTCCTCGTGGGCCGATTCGGCATACACGTCGCCGTCGACCTCCACGTCGAACATGTGGAGCTTGCGGTACACGGCGCGCACGACGCCGTCCGCCCCGACGTGGACGCTTGTGTTCGCCGCCTTCGCGCGCCCGTGAATCTGCTCGACGATGGAACCCGCGAGGAGATCGATCCCCAGCTCCTTCGCGGTTGACCTCGCCCACTGGATGCACCTGCCATCGAGCGGCTCCGCCCCGGTGGTCATCTGCTCGTCGGTCCCGAGCACGCTCCACTTCTCGGGCAGCACAACCAATTCAGCGCCGCTGGCCGCTGCCTCTCGCGTCAGGCGATCGGCAGTCTCCAGGTTGCGGGAGGTGTCCTCGGTGGCGTTAAGCTGGACGGCGGCGACGCGCACGGTGCAGTGGGCAGGGTTTCCGAGGTCGATTGACCAGTCAGTCAGTGTATCCGACGTGTCCACGGGCGCGGCGCAACGCCGCCAGCAGCAACTTCGAGTGCATCGCGCCGATCAGTTCGCGCAGCGGCTCCGCGCCCGAGGAGATGATCTGCACCGCCCGATCGACGTCGACGGTCCCGGTCAGACGGTCGAGCAGGACCCTCACCTCCTCCTCGACCAGCGGCTCGAGCGCCTCGCGATAGCGCAGCGTGTCGTAGACGGTGAAGCCGATCGCCTCCTCGTACCCGCCGGCGCGGAACCGCGAGATCGCCTCGATGATCGCCACGTCGTCGCGGTCGTAGCCCCGAGCGTTGGGCGCCAGCACCGCAAGCTGCTCGAGCCGATCGAGCACGTTCTGCGGCACGTCGTAGGTCTCGCGCACCCTGGCGCGCGAGACGCGACCGCTCTCACCCGCCTCGATCGCGCGTTCGAGGATCCGGTCCTCCAGCTCGATCAGCCGCATCGTCCGTTCGGGATCGGAGCCGAGCAGCTCCCGGATCACCCGGAGCGGCATGAACCGCTCCTCCTGCAGACGCTTGATGAGCTGGATCCGCTCCACGTAGTCCGGCGGGTAGTACGCCATGTTCCGCGAGGTGCGCACGACCTCGTCCTCGGAGCCGAGCAGGCCCTCCCGCAGGTAGTGCCTGATCGTGCCGGCGCTGACGCCCGAGCGCGCTGCCAGCTCGGAGATCCGCAGCAACCCGTTGCGCGCCGGCGCCACCATCAGGCCATGAACGTGCCGCTCTGGATCGCGTCGGGAGGCCCGGCCACCGCTCCGCCGTCGAGCATCGCGTCGATCTCGGCGCTCGAGTAGCCGGCCTCCGACAGCACCTCGCGCGTGTGCTCGCCCAGGCCCGGCCCCGGGGCGCGCGCGGGATCGCCGGGCGTGCGGCTCAGCTTGAATGGCAGCCCCAGCAGCCGCACCGGGTTCTCCGCTCCGGGCTGGTCGAGCTCGATCACCATCTCCCGCGCCGCGACCAGCTCGCTGTCGAGCGCCTCGTCGAGGCCCATCACCGGCTCCAGGCAGCAGTCGTGCTCGGCGGCGAACGCCTGCCACTGCTCGCGGGTGCGCCCGGCGAAGATCTCGCACAGTGCGCGGTGCGCCTCCGAGCCCGGCGGGTCGAACGCGTGGTTGGCGAGGTCCTCCCGTGAGACGCCGCGGCAGAACTCCGCCCAGAACTTGGGCTCGAGCGCGCCCAGCGTCACGTAGCCGTCGGCGCACGCGTAGGCGCGGTAGCAGACGAGTCCGCCCGCCAGCCGCAGCTCGCCACGCCTCGGCACCGGGCCGCCGGCCAGCATCTCCGCGGCCAGCATGGCCAGGAACGACAGCGAGCCGTCGAACATCGAGCAGTCGACGAGCTGTCCCTGACCCGAGCGATCCCGCTCCCGCAGGGCGGTCAGAACACCCACCGCGGCCATCATCGCGCCGCCGCCCAGGTCGGCGATCTGCGCCGCCGATGAGATCGGCGGTCCGTCCACCTCGCCGCTCAGCCCGAGGATCCCGTTCAGGCCCAGGTAGTTGAGGTCGTGCCCGGAACGGTCCCGGGCGGGGCCGTCCTGGCCGTAGCCGGTGATCGCGCAGTAGACGAGGCGGGGATTCTCGGCGCGGAGCCGCTCGTACCCCACCCCCAGACGGTCCATCACCCCGGGCCGGAACGCTTCGAGCAGCACGTCGGCGGTTTGCGCCAGGCGCAGCAGCACGTCCTTGCCGGCCTGCGATTTCAGATCGATCCGGATCGAGCGCTTGCCCCGGTTGAGCGACAGGAACAGCGCGCTGGCCGCGCTCGGCTCGACCCCCTCGTACAGCGGCGGGGCCCAGCGCACGTAATCGCCCAGCCCGGTGTCCTCCACCTTCACCACTTCGGCGCCGAAATCGGCCAGCAGCATCGAGCAGAACCCGCCGGGGAGCAGCCGGGTGAGATCGAGGACCTTCAGCCCCTCAAGCGGCAGGCTCATGCGCGGCGGTGGGAGTGGGTGAGTGGGAACCGAGCCCGAGCAACGCACGCGCCTCACCCACGGTGGCCGGACGCCGTCCGACCTCCTCGGTCAGCGTTCGGGCCGCGGCGATCAAGTCACCGTTGGAGCGCGCCATCTCGCCGTTCGGCAGGTAGAAGTTGTCCTCCAGGCCGACCCGGACCGACCCACCCAGGGTCAGCGCCGCCGCCACCAGCATCCACTGCTCGCGGCCGATGCCGATCACGCTCCAGTGGTGGCGCCCCGGCCCGACGGCGTCCAGGTTCTCCGCCATCACCGCCAGGTTGCGCGCGGTGGCCGGTACACCTCCGACCACGCCCATCACGAAGTCGGCGTGCAACGGGGGTTCCAGCAGCCCCATGTCTACGAGCGGGGCCAGCGACCCCACGTGCCCGACGTCGAAGCACTCGTGCTCGGGCTTGATGTCGAGCCGGCGCATCGCCTCGAGCAGCTCGATGATCTCGTCGAACGGGTTGGTGAACACGAACTTGAACACGAAGTCCTTGCGGCTGCGCGAGTACTTGGCGTAGTTCATCGACCCCATATTGAGGGCAGCCACCTCGGGCCGCCCGGCCTCGAGGTAGGCGATCCGCTTGGCGACCGGGACACCGACGGTGCCGGTCGAGAAATTCACGATGACGCCGTCACCCACTTCGGAGCGGATCGCGTCGCGGATGGCCACGAAATCCTCGATCTCGTACGACGGCGTGCCGTCCGGCCCGCGCGCGTGGATGTGGATGTGCACCCCGCCCTCGTCGACGATCCGGCGCGCCTCGGCCGCGTACTCCTCGGGCGTGTACGGGATCGCGGGGCACTGGTCGCGGTTGGCGATCGCGCCGCTGATCGCGCACGTGATGACAACGGGATCGGAAAGGCTCACACCGGCACGACCCCGGACCGCTTCCACGGACGTTCGACTCGCTTGCGAGCCGAGAGTTCCAGCGCGCGGCAGATCGTCGGCCGCGTCTCGCGCGGGTCGATGACGTCGTCGATCATGTCGTTGCCGGCCGCGACGTACACGTCGATTATCTCGCGGAAGTTTGCGATCAGCTCGGCGCGCTTGGCGGCCGGGTCCTCGGCCTCCTGCACCTGCTTGCGGAAGATGATCTCGACCGCGCCCTCGGCACCCATCACGCTGATCTCCGCCGAGGGCCAGGCCACGATCAGCTCCGGTTCGTACGCGCGCCCGCACATCACGTAGTAGCCGGCCCCGTAGGCCTTGCGCAGCACCACCGTGACCTTGGGCACCGTGGCGTTCGCCGTCGCGTAGAGCATCTTGGCGCCGTGGCGGATGATCCCCGCCTGCTCGACCTTGGTCCCGACCATGAAGCCCGGAACGTCCATCAGGTACACGAGCGGGAGGCCGTAGGCGTTGCACAGGTTGATGAACCTGGCCGCCTTGTCAGCCGAGTCGTTGTCGAGGATCCCGCCGAGCTGCCGCGGCTGGTTGGCCACGATCCCGGCCGGCCGGCCACCGAACCGGGCCAGGCACGTGATGATCGTCTTCGCGAATTGGGGCTTCACGTCGAAGTAGACGCCGTCGTCGACGATCCGGCGGATTACCTCGTACATGTCGTACGGCTTCCGGTTCGAGTCCGGCAGCACATCGAGCAGTTCCTCGTCGCGGCGGTCGACCGGGTCGCCGGTCGGCCTTATCGGCGGCGGCTCCTCGCAGTGCTGGGGGAAGTAGCCCAGGTACTCCTTGATCGCCTCGATGCAGGCTGGATCCGATTCCACCTCGAGGTCCCCGACACCGGACTTGCGGCAGTGCACGCGCGAACCCCCCAGCTCCTCCTGGGTGACGTCCTCCCCCACCGCCGCCCTCACCAGGTGCGGCCCGGCCAGCGCCATCGAACCCCGGCCGCGCACCATCGGGACGAAGTCGGCCAGGCCCGGGATGTACGCGGTACCCGCGGCGCACGGTCCCATCAACGCAGCTACCTGCGGCACCACGCCGGACGCGACCACCTCCTCGCGGAACAGGTGCCCAGACCCCGCGAACAGCGACCCGACCGCCTCCTGGATGCGGGCGCCGGCCGAGTCGAGCAGCCAGATCATCGGGATCCGCTTGGTCAAGGCGAGCTCGCGTAGCCGCGCGACCTTGAGCTCTCCGGTCATCCCCATCGACCCGGCCATCACCGTGAAGTCGTACGCGGCCACCGCGGCGAGGCGGCCGTCCACCTTGCCGTAGCCGGTGATGACCCCGTCGGCGGGCGCGTCTCTGCCATCCATTGCGCGCTGAGAGAAGTGCGGACGCCCGTGGATCCCGAGCTCGACGAACGTGCCGGCGTCGATCAGCAGGTCGATCCGCTCGCGAGCGGTGAGCTTTTCGGCGGCATGCTGCACCGCGATCTTCTCCTCACCGCCGCCGAGCTTGATTCGCTCCCGCCGCTCGCGCAGGTCCTCGGCCAGAGGGCGCAACAGGCTGGAGCTCACCGCCCCTTCCACTCTGGCTCCCGTTTCTCGAAGAACGCCTTCACGCCCTCCTGGATGTCCTCGGTCGAGAGCGCGATGGTGAGCTGGGCACGCAGGAAGTCGAGCGCTTCGAGGAACGCCATGTCCTGCTGGCGGAACATCGCGTCCTTGCCGAGCCGCATGATCAGCGGTGACTTGCCGGCGAGCTTCTCGGCCCACTCGCGCACGCCGGCCTCGAACTCCTCCGGCGCGAACACCTTGTTGACGATCCCGATCCGCTCGGCCTCCGCCGCCGAGATCTGCTCGCCCAGCAGGAGCAACTCGTTGGTCTTCTTGCGCGGGACGTTGCGGTAGATCAGCGCCATGATCATGAACGGGAACACCCCGACGTTGATCTCGGGCGTCCCGAACCGAGCCCCTTCGCGCGCGAGGATCAGATCGCACGCGAGCGCGATTCCGAGCGCGCCGGCCAGGACGTGACCGTTCGCCGCGCAGATCGTGGGCTTGCCGAGCTCGCCGATGGTGCGGAACAGCCGAGGGAAGCGCGTCGTCCCCAAGTGCTTTTCCACGAGCGTCGTGTCACCGGCGAAGCCGCCGAGATTCGCGCCGGCCGAGAAGATCCGCTCGTGCGTCGACGTCAGCACGACGCACCGCACGGCGTCGTCGTCACGGGCCTCCTCGAACGCCGCGATCAGATCGTCCAGCAGCTCGTCGGACAGCGCGTTGCGCGTGTCGGGCTGGTCGAGCGCGATCGTCGCCACGCCCGTCTCGGCCTTGTCGTAGCGGAGCGTGCCGTACGGCATCGCCGGGAAGCCTACTCGACAAAGTGAGAAGTAGTTAGTCCCACTGTTTACTTTTCGCCGCCGCTCGAGTAGCGTCCCGGCGATGGCCACCGCAGACGTCCTCAAGCCCGACTTCGCCACCCGACGGAGTCATTTCATCTTCACCGACGACCACGACCAGCTGCGCGACTCGATTCGCCGCTTCGTGATTAAGGAGCTCCAGCCTCACGCCGAGGAGTGGGAGGAGAGCACGTTCCCCGACTGGGTGTTCGAGCGGATGGGCGAGCTCGGCTTCCTCGGGCTGGACAAGCCGGTCCAGTACGGCGGGCAGGGCGGCGACTATTACACCTCGCTCGTCCTGGCCGAGGAGTTGGTGCACGCGCACTGCGGTGGGCTCGGCATGGGCATCGCGGTGCAGACCGACATGGCCATCCCCCCGATCCTCAAGTTCGGGACCGAGGAGCAGAAGCAGGAATGGGCCGTGCCGGCGATCGCCGGCCAGAGGATCCTGTGCCTGGGCATCACCGAGCCCGACGCCCGCTCGGATGTCGCTGGGATCAAGACGCGCGCGGTCTACGACGAGGCGACCGACGAGTACGTGATCAACGGCTCCAAGACGTTCATCACCAACGGCCATCGCGCGCACTGCATCGTGCTCGTGACGAAGACTGATCAGGACGCCGGTTACGACGGCTTCACGCTGTTCCTGGTTCCGATGGACTCACCCGGGGTGGTCCGCGAGAAGCGGCTGCAAAAGCTCGGCATGCACGCGTCGGACACCGCGCTCCTGGCCTTCCAGGACGTACGGGTGCCGCAGACCGCGGTGCTCGGCCAGGTCGGGAAGGGCTTCTACCACATCATGTGGGAGCTCCAGGGCGAGCGCCTGATCGGCGCGGCGGGCTCGGTGGCCGGCGCCCAGCATGTGTTCGATCGCACGCTGGCCTACGCGAAGGAACGGACCGCGTTCGGCCGCGCCATCGGTCACTTCCAGGCCATCCGCCACAAGTTCGCCGAGATGGCGACCAAGATCGAGACCGCTCGCCAGATGGTCTACACCACCGCCTGGCGCTTCCAGAACGGCGAGTACCCGGTCCGCGAGATCACCATGGCCAAGCTCTATGCGGCGCGGATCGCCGTCGAGGTGGCCGACGAGTGCATCCAGATCCACGGCGGGAACGGCTACATGAAGGAGTACGGCATCGAGCGCTCCTGGCGCGACCTGCGCCTGAACCGGATCGGCGCCGGCAGCGACGAGATCATGCTCGAGGTGATCGGCCGCTCCTACGGCCTGTAGTGCCCTGACCGTCGGTCCGGGCTAGACGAATTACCTATGGCGGATTCCCGCCGCCGCCGATACTCTGCCGTCAGTCGGAAGCGATCGTCTCTCGCGGCCGTTGTTGGTTGGGCATTGGGGGCAGTCAGCACTCTGTCGCCGGAGGTGACTCCGGGCGACCGAGTCAGATCGGGGCATCCCGTAGACGAGTTGTCGACGTAGCACGCCGTCCACTGGGTGGCGCGGTGCCGCGTACGCACTCGCACGAGCACAAACACAAGACCCATGCCGACGGGAGGACGCACCATGCCGCGCATGCGCTACTAGCCCGAACTCACACCAGCAGAAACACGACCATGCGGACGGGAGGACTCACATGCCCAGAGGACGCATGTAAGACCCCAAATCGGCGGACCGCCGGTGCCCGCGATCGGCGCCGGCGGGAGCCCGATCCTCACACACGGACGTCTGCACACCACATTGTTCGCATTACTCAAATCATCCTCGGCGCGCCGCTTCTTCATCGCGCACTTTCAGTCTGAGCTCGGGAACGGCGCCGCATACGTAGCGCTCGTGCTCGTTGCCTATGACCGGCTGCATTCCGCCTGGGCGATTGCGCTCGTGCTGCTCGCCGACTTCGTGCCGGGAATCATCTTTGCCGCGCCGTTCGGCGCGCTCGCCGACCGGCTGCCTCGCAGGCGTCTCGCGGTCGGCGCCGACATCTTGCGCGCCGGCGCGTTCCTCGGCCTGGCCGCGATCCCGTCGTTCGCTCCCACTGTCGGGCTGGCCCTCCTCGCCGGAGTCGGTGGTGCCCTGTTCCGGCCCACGGTCAACGCCGCGCTTCCGGGATTGGTGACCGACGAGCAGCGCTCGCCCGCGATCGCGCTGTTCAGCGCCGGTGCCAGCGTCGGCCTCACGGTCGGGCCGGCACTCACCGCGCTCGTGTGCCTGTTCGGATCGGCGTCACTGATGCTGGCCGTCAACGGCGCGACGTTTCTCGTCTCGGCCGTGCTGCTGAGCACGGTCCCGCTGGGGTCCGGGGCGGCGGGGCCGACCGACGACCAGCCCGACGGAAAGCAGGCATCGCTGTGGTCCTCGACGCTCGAGGGGGCGCGATCGGCCGCGCAGACGCCGGGCGTGCGGACCCTCCTGCTGATCGGCACGGGGTCGGTGCTGGCGGGAGCGCTCATGAACGTGGCTGAGCCGCTGCTGGCCACCGGCGCCCTCGGCGCCGGCAACTCGGGGTACTCGGTGCTGGTCGCCGTCTACGGCGCCGCGATGGTGCTCGGATCCGTGATGCTGGCGCGCGCCGGCTCGAGCGTGATCGGCCTGCGCCGGCGCCTGCTCATCGGCCTCGTCATCCAGGGCGCCGGCATGGTCGGCTCGGCCGTCGCCCCGGACCTCACCTGGGCCGTGGCCAGCTTCGCCGTGACCGGCGTCGGCAACGCCCTCAACGTCGGCCCGGAGCTCCGGCTGATCCCGGAACTCGTCAGCGAGCGGCTGCTCGGCCGCGTGTTCGGGCTGCGCGACATGCTCGGCAACGTCGCGTTCGTGCTCGCCTTCCTGAGCGCCAGCGCGGTCCTGGCCGCTGTCGGCGTCCGGGCCGTGTTCGTCCTCGGCGGCTTTGGAATGGTGCTGCTCGCGATTGCCGGCGGCCTGGCGTTCCGTCCCGAGCGATCGGCCGCGCCGGCGGGCGAGACGCTTCCGGTCGTGCCGGAGCCGGCCGCCGCTGCCTGATGTTCTGCGGTCACGCATGGAGGTGGTTCATGCCGCACATGGCCAAGTGATTCGCGCGTCGTGAACGGACCAGGCCCGCCTCGCGCCGATCGACGCGAGACGGGCCTGGACCCGACGGAGGGTTGGATGGGTTTACCGCATGCGGTTGGGATCGATGTAGATGTCGTCGATCTGCGAGGAGCCGGTGAGCGCCGTGAAGCGCAGCGCCACCTGAGGAGTCTTGCCTGTGAGCAGACCGTTGACCAGGCCCTGGACGGCGGACAGCGTGAGCATGTCAGCCGTCGGTGCCCAGTTGCCGCTCAGGAGCACGACTCCGATCGGCACCGCGACGGGACCGAGGAGCGGCTCCTTGTAGACGATCGACACGGCGACCGTCGACAGCAGCCCGTTGTTACGGGCGAAGAACCGGAACGTGGGATAAGCGGCGTCGACGCACGTGTACGGCGACTGTACGCTCGAACCGGCCGGCAGGTTGACGGACGACTTGCCGACCTTTCCGGTCGCGCCAAACGGCTCGCTGCCGGAGACGCGCGCGGCCTTGCCGGACAGGGTCCATCCCGCCAGGCTGCCCTCGAAGTCGCCTCCCGGGACGAGCTTGTAGTCGTTGCTGTCGCCGAACTGCGCGAACGGCTGCGTCAGCGTGGCGTTGTCGCACGGATCGGTGTTGATCAGCGCGGCTTTCGCGGACGCGGCGGGGAGAACGGCAAGCGCGAGGCCGCCGAGCAGTCCAACCAGAAACAGGCGGCGGCGCGGCGGATTCAGGGACGCAGTAGAACTGAACAAGTAGAGCCCTCCTTGGCTTTACTGGCAGCCGAGCCATCTCACCCGACGTGAGACCTCTGGCTTTGCGTCCCCGGCTCACGCCAGGTTTGCCCTTTTCAGTTGGGTTACGTGGGTCTGATCGGGGCATCGGCCGCCGCGCCGGAGAGTCGTCCCAAAATCTCGACATCTGTATGAGAAATCGGCAGGTTTTGCGACGATTGCTAAGGCGCGGCGGGCGTTGCCTCGATACGTGTCGGGACATGTCTTTCGAGCCAAGCTTCGAGGACCAGGAGCTCCTGGCCGAGACGGTCGAGCGTGACAGCGCGCGCATGACCCCGCGGGAACTGACCGCCGGGGCCCTCGTCGCCGCTGCGTTCGCTGCGTCCGTCCTCGGACTGTGGCTGCTGCGTCCGCCACACTCCTTCTCGCTCGTGCCGGCGGCGCTGTGCTTCGCGGTGCTCGTGCTGTCGATGTTGGTGCGGTTCGACACGCCGTTCGGGTTCACCGACGCTACCCAGCTCGGATTCGTGCCGTTGCTGTTCGCGCTGCCGCTGGCCCTCGTCCCGGTCGCGGTCGCGGTCGCGCTCGCGCTCGCGTGGCTGCCCGAGGTACGGACGGGCGAGCTCAAGCCGGCACGGTTGGTGCAGATCCCGTGGAGCTCGTTCTTCGCAGTCGGTCCCGTCGCGGTCTTCGCCCTCGCCGGGATCGAGCCCCAGCACGCCGGACCGTTCATCCTGGCCGGCGCCCTCGCCGCCCAGTTCCTGGTCGATCTGACCGTGTCCGGGATGTACCGCCTGAGCGTGCGAGGCGTCGCGGTGTCCGTCGCCTTCCGGGCGGACTGGGTCTACCTAATCGACACGGCCCTCGCGTGCATCGCGCTCGTGGTGGCCGAGGATGTTCACCGCACCCCGTTCGTCGTGCTCGCGCTGGCGCCGCTGCTCGGCCTACTGGCCGTGTTTGCGCGCGAGCGCCACCAGCGCCTGCAGAGCATGCTCGAGCTCTCCAGCGCCTACCGCGGGACCGCGCTCGTGCTCGGCGACGTGATCGAGGCCGACGACGGCTACACCGGCGAGCACTGCAAGAGCGTGGTGACGCTGTGCCTCGAGCTCGCCGAGCGTCTCAACCTCAGCCCCGAGCGCCAGCGCAACCTGGAGTTCGCCGCGCTCCTGCACGACGTCGGCAAGATCGCCATCCCCAAGGAAATCATCAACAAGCCCGGCAAGCTCGACCCACACGAGTGGACGATCATCAAGACCCACACGCTCGAGGGGCAGAAGATGCTCGACCGCGTCGGAGGCTTCATGCGCCAGGTCGGGCTGATCGTCCGCTCCCACCACGAACGCTGGGACGGGAGCGGCTACCCCGACGGCCTGGCCGGCGAGCAGATCCCGCTCGAAGCCCGGATCGTCGCCTGCTGCGACACCTGGAACGCGATGCGCACCGACCGTCCGTATCGCAACGCCCTGTCGGCCGAGGTCGCCGTCGCCGAGCTGCTGGCCAACGCCGGCAAGCAGTTCGACCCGCACGTGGTCGACACGTTCATCACGATGGTCGCTCCGGCGCCCGCCGCTGCCTCGGCCGCGCCGGCGCCGGCCCTCCGCGCTCCGGCGGGCCTGATTCCGGGCCGGGCCGAGTCCTAGCCGAGCGCGCGGGTCCGCGGTCCCCGGGGGATTCCCGACGGGTCGCCGGGGGGTCCCGCGGGGCGATCCGGCGGGGCGCGACCTCAGCGTGGGCGACCTCACTATCTTTACTCATTGCTACTCATTTCCGAAGCACCGTTTTGCGGTGTGATTTCTAGTAAGCTAGCTCTGCTCCGGAGGTCTGCCCCCGTCCGGAGGTCCGGTCCCGCTCTCCCCAGGAGCGGGCGCTGAGACGAGCCGCGACGGCACGGCGAAATATCCGATGACCGTGACCCTGACAGCAACTACTGGTGCGAAGATCCTCGTGTGGCGCGAGAAGGACATGTTTGCCGCTCTCCGTGCCGGTGGGACCGAGGAGGCCCAGATCTGCCTCGGCATCGACCTGTTCGAGGTGATCGCGGAGCTGGCCGGTCTCGACCTCGACGACGTGGACCAGTCCGACGAGGCGACGCGCCTGGCCACCGACGCGCGGCACCGCTTGGCCTCGATGCCGAGCCATCGCCGTCCGTGACGCCGGCCGGGGCGGGCGCGCCCGCCGGACGGGACACGCCGGCCGGGCGGGCCACATCGGCAAATCCGGGTAACGGTCTGTCCTGATGGACTCGGTCCGCGGACAGCTGCTGGTCGCCGGCCCGGCGCTGCTGGATCCCAACTTCTGGCGCACGGTCGTGCTCGTGGTCGAGCACAACGACGAGGGGGCGCTTGGCCTGGTGCTCAACCGCCCCTCGGAGACCAGCGTTGCCGAGGCTGTCCCCCAGCTCGAGACGCTGCTGGATCCCGAGGAGCGCCTGTTCATCGGCGGCCCGGTCCAGCCCTCGTCGGTCATCGTGCTGGCCGAGTTCGAGGACGCCACCGACGCGGCGCTGATCGCGTTCGACGACGTCGGCGTGCTCGGCACGGGACCGTCGTCCGACGAGCTGAACGCCGGCGTGAGGTCCGGCCGGGCGTTCCTGGGGCACGCCGGATGGGGGCCCGGCCAGCTGGACGGGGAGCTCGAGCGAGGCGACTGGATCCTCGAGCCGGCCAAGATCCATGACGCCTTCTCGGCCGACCCGAAGGGACTCTGGCCCGAGGTGCTGACGCGCAAGGGCGGCAGCTACGCCCTAGTGGCGCGGATGCCGGCCGACCCGTCGATGAACTAGAAGCGCATCCCGGTCTCAGACGCGTCCAGGGCATCTACGATCAGCCCTATCGCGCACGACCATTCACACGCGCACTCACACGTAAATCGCGACACCGACGTGCGCTCGCTGGTGCTGGCGCTGGTCCTGATCCTCGCCTTCATGGCGGTGGAGATCGTGGCGGGCGTGCTCGCCTCGTCGCTGGCCCTGCTGTCTGACGCCGGCCACATGCTGACCGACGCCGCGGCGCTGGCACTGTCGCTCGCGGCGGCCCGGCTGGCCGCCCGGCCCGCCTTCGGCGCCATGACCTACGGTCTCGGACGGGCCGAGATCCTGAGCGCCCAGACCAACGGGCTGACGCTGCTCGTGCTATCCGGCCTGATCATCTACGGGGCGATCGTGCACCTCGTCTCACCGCCCGAGGTTCACGCCGGCGTCGTGCTGGTCGTGGCCCTGGCCGGGATCCCGGTCAATCTGGTCGCCGTGCGCATCCTGTCGGGCGGAGGCGAGCACGACCGGAGCCTCAACGTGGAGGGCTCCTACCGGCACCTGCTCACCGACCTCTACGGCTTCATCGCCACCGCCGTCGCGGCGGGGGTGATCCTCGCCACCGGGTTCGACCGCGCGGACGCGATTGCCTCCCTGTTCATCGCCGGGCTGATGCTCAAGGCGGCCTATGACCTGCTCAAGGCCTCCGGCCGGGTGTTCATGGAGGCCGCGCCGGCCGGCCTCGACCCGAATGAGATCGGGCGTACGCTGGCCGGGCAGCCGGGCGTGGTCGAGGTCCACGACCTGCACGTCTGGGAGGTCACCTCGGGCTTTCCCGCGCTGTCCGCGCACGTCGTGGTCCGCGCCGGCGACGACTGCCACGAGCTGCGCCGGTCCCTGCAGGGGCTGCTGGAGGACCGCTTCCACATCCACCACACCACGCTCCAGGTCGACCACGAGGCGGGCCCGCTGCAGATCGAGGTGCCGGCGCCGGCCGAGACTCACGGCGAGCGGCGGTAGACTCGCGGCCCATGACGGTCGTGCGGTCAGGACCTGCTCGATGAAGGTGGTCAAGCCCGGTCCGGACCGGGACGTGCCCCGCGGTGTGGTGGGCGGTAGCGAGGTCTCCCAGGCCTCCACGGGCGCGGAGAACATCTACATGGCGGTGTTCCGCGTGCCGCCGGGCGCGCAGTCGCGCCCGCATTACCACGAGGGCTGCGAGAGCGCCGTGTACATGCTGTCCGGCTCGCTCCGCGTCAAGTGGGGCGACCGACTCGAGCACGAGTTGATGCTCGAGCCGCGCGACCTGGTCTACGTCCCGCCGCGCGAGACGCATCTGCTCGAGAACGTGTCCGACACCGAGCCCGCCGAGTACGTCGTCGCGCGCGATTCCCCGCTCGAGGACGCCGTGATCGTCCCCTGGGCCGAGGCCCCGGACGAGAGCCTGCCGGGCTAGTACCCGGTTTCAGCGCCGTGATCGAGCACGACGACGTTGCCGTCGTCGAGCACGATCAGACCTCCGTAGGGCAGCGTGGCGCCCGCCTCCGCCGGGCCGCGCAGCAGCGCCGCCTTGCTCAGCGCCTCGGCCTCGATCGCCGTCGGCGCCAGCGCGGTGACCTGGACGACGCCGGTGAACGCCGGCCTGCCCGTGGCCGGGTCGAGTACGTGGTGCGCCACGCCGCCGTCGGCCCCGATCCAGCTGCGCTTGCCGATCCCGCTCGTCGCGACCCCGCCCGTGCGCAGCGTGAAGGTGTGCAGGATCGCGTCGTCGAACGGGCTGGTCACGTGGACCTGGCGCGCCGGCGCCTCCATCCCGCCCAGCCGCAGGTCGCCGGCGCACTCAACCACGACCGCCGCGAGGCCGGCCAGGCGCGCGGCCAGTTCGTCGGCGAACACGCCCTTCGCGATGCCGCCCGGGTCGATGCACACGCCCGGCGGGCGCGTCACCGTCCCGGTCCGGCGGTCGGTCCGCACGAGCCGCCAGTTCGCGTCGGCCGACGGGCGCCCGGGCCTGCGCACCGGCGCGCGCCTGAGCGCGTCCGCCAGCGGCAGGCCGTCACCCTCGAAATGCGCGCCGTACCCGGCGCGCTCGATCTCTCTCAGAAGCGTCGGATCGACCAGGCCGCCGGTGGCGCCGGCGGCCTGGACCGCGGCCTCGACCACGCGGCGCATCATCGGGCTGACCGGCACGGTCTCGCGCAGGTCCTCGTTCAGCCGACTCAGCTCGCTGTCCGCCTGGAAGCGCGAGAACTGCTCATGCCACTCGAGCAGGCGCCGGCGCGCCAGACCCACCGCACGGGCCGCCTGGTCCGCGTCCGGGTCGGCCACGATCACCGTGCAACGGGAGCCGAAGCACGCGAACGTGTCGCGCTGTTCGATCGGGGGTGCGAGGGTGGCGCTCATGACTGGCTCGTGGTCACGCTGCTCACCGACCCGCCGCTTGAGGCGCCGCTCGAGGACGACGTGGACCCGCTCGACTGTACGCTGGAACTGGTCGCGCCGGAGCTGCTGGTGGTCACCGGATTCGACGCGACGGTGGTGGCCGAGGAAGAGGAGGTCGCGGCGGACTTCTTGGCCAGGGCTGGATCGTGCCCGGAGGCGAGCACCACCGTGATCAGCAACCAGGCGGCGACGAACAGCGCCACCGACCCGGCCACGATCCGCCGGCGGATGGTCCGCGCGCGAGCGACCCGCGCGCTCCTCAGCGCCTGCCCGCGAGCGCGGGCGTCGGCGGCCTTGTTGTCATTCATGTCGTGTACCTCGTGATCGGTCTGATTGGAAGTCGAAGCGTCGAGAGGAAGCTTCGGACTCGCCCGTATCAGCCGCGTGAGGGACAGCTAAGAGGTGCGTAGGAGCGAATCCGAGCCCACGCCGAGCTCGAGCAGGCAGCCGCTGAAGTACTCGCCCGCCGGCGAGACCAGGAAGCTGACGAGCTCGGCGAGCTCTTCGTCGCTGGTCCGGGCGCCCGGCGCGAGCGCGACGGTCGTCACCCCGTGGCGGGCCCATTCCACCGACAGCGTTCGCGCCAGGTTCTCGAGCCCCGCCCGTGCCGCCGCGGCGAACGACCCGCCGCCCGGACGCGGCGCGATCAGCAGCACCTTGCCGGCGCCACCCGGGATCAGCGCACCGGTCGCCACGCCCCGCGTCGCGATCCACGCCTCCTCGAGCGCGAGCTGGAGCCGCGTCTGTCCGCCACCCGCGAACGCCGGTCCCGCGTCGTACACCAGCGCGTGCAGCGGCGCCGCGCCGGCCGCCCAGTCCTTCACGCCGTCTTCGCCGAGCGCGAGGTCGACCTGATCCAGGGCGGCGCCGAGACCGGCCAGCGACCGCGCGACGGCGGGCGCCGGGCCGCCGGCCAGCGCGATCGCGCGGCCATCGAGAAGGCCTGGACGGAGGACTGTCACCGGCCGCACACCGTACCCGCTGACGGCGGCGCGATCGGACAGTAGGATCGTGTCTCGACTCGAGGAAAGGGAGCTAGAACGATGCTGTCCTACGCACACGGCGCCTATGCGGAGCCGCTCCTCGGCGAGACGATCGGCCACAACCTCGACCGCACGATCGCCCGCGTCCCGGACGCCGACGCGCTTGTGTCCTTCCACCAGGGCATCCGCTACACCTACGCCGAGTTCGGAGCGGCCGTCGACCGGCTGGCCGCCGGGTTGCTCGCCGCCGGCCTCGAAAAAGGGGACCGGGTCGGCGTATGGGGGCCAAACCGAGCCGAGTGGACCCTGGTGCAGTACGCCACCGCCAAGGCCGGCGTGATCCTCGTGAACATCAATCCCGCCTACCGGGTGAGCGAGTTGCAGTACGCGCTCGCGCAGTCGGGGTGCCGCTGGCTCATCTCCACCCAGCAGCTCAAGGGCTCCGACTTCGTCGCGATGGTCGACCACGTCCGACCCGACCTGCCGGCGCTGGAGCGCGTCGTGTTCTTCGAGACGCCCGAGTGGGAGGAGCTGGCCTCGGGCGAGGGCTTCACGGGCGACCTGCGCGCGCACGGGGACGACCTCGACTTCGACGACCCGATCAACATCCAGTACACGAGCGGCACCACGGGCTTCCCCAAGGGCGCCACGCTCACCCACCACAACATCCTCAACAACGGACACTTCGTGGGCGCGCTGCTCGGGTACACCGAGCGCGACCGCGTCTGCATCCCGGTCCCGCTGTACCACTGCTTCGGGATGGTGCTCGGCAACCTGGCCTCGACCGCGCACGGCGCCTGCATGGTGTACCCCGCCGAGGTGTTCGACCCGCTGGCGACGTTGGAGGCCTGCTCGGAGGAGCGGTGCACGAGCCTGTACGGAGTGCCGACGATGTTCATCGCCGAGCTGGGACACGAGCGGTTCCCCGAGTTCGACTACGGCCCGCTGCGCACCGGGATCATGGCCGGCTCGCCCTGCCCGATCGAGGTCATGAAGCGGGTCAGCGCCGAGATGGGCATCGCCGAGATGAGCATTGCCTTCGGGATGACGGAGACCTCTCCGGTCAGCACCCAGACCCTGCGCGACGAGACGCTCGAGAATCGCTGCGCCACCGTCGGCCAGGTGCACCCACACGTCGAGATCAAGATCGTCGATCCGGCCACCGGCCAGACGGTGCCCCGCGGCGAGCCCGGCGAGTTCCTCGCGCGCGGGTATGTGGTCATGCAGGGCTACTGGAACGACCCCGAACGCACCGACGAGGCGATCGATGCCCAGCGCTGGATGCACACCGGCGACCTCGCCACCATGGACGACCAGGGACTCGTCCGGATCGTCGGGCGGATCAAGGACATGGTCATCCGCGGCGGCGAGAACCTCTACCCGCGTGAGATCGAGGAGTTCCTGTACACCCATCCGTCCATCGCCGACGTCCAGGTGATCGGCGTGCCCGATCAGCGCTACGGCGAGGAGCTGATGGCGTGGGTCATCCTCCGACCGGGTGCCTCACTGAACGAAGACGAGGTCAAGGAGTTCTGCAAGGGCCAGATCGCCCACTTCAAGATCCCGCGCTACGTGAAGTTCGTCGACGCCTACCCGATGACCGTCACCGGCAAGGTCCAGAAGTTCAAGATGCGCGAGCTCGCCACCGAGGAGCTCGGGCTGTCCGAGGCCGCGGCGATCGCCACCGCCTGAGACACCCGCGGCGCGAGCGGCTCCGGCGCGGGTCCGGCGCGGCCCCGGCGCGGCCCAGCGCGGCTCCGGCGCGACGGCTGCGCTGCCCGCCGCGCCAGCGCGCTACGGGCTCCCTGTATCCCTGTTCAGCCCTGACGAAACTTGGCTAACCGCGCCACCCCGAGCGCGCCGCATAACTCGTCACACCAGTCCGAATTCGCCGAGCATGACGTGCCCCGCCTCCCCCAGCTGCAAAACGCGTCACGCTCACGCTGTCGCGGCCGGCGTGACGCGTTATGCCGGTGGCGCCGGATCTCCCGCTCGTTGCCCTGGCGAGCCGCTACGAGCCCATGTATAAGCGCGCGGCCTCGGCGATCCGCTCCGCCGACGCGAGCTTATGCATGTCTCACATGAAGAAGCGCGCACGGCTGGTCAGGGAGCGAGCAACACGCGCGGATCTTCAGGTTGCCGGCCTGCGCGACCCGCCCACGCATCCGGCCTGCGGCGACCGGCCCCGGCCAACGCCCCGCGCCACCGCCCAACCAACGCCCCGCGCCACCGCCCAACCGACGCCCGCGCCACCGCCCAACCGACGCCCCGCGCCACCGCCCAACCGACGCCCGCGCCACCGACCGACCCGGCCGACCCTACGCCGCCGCCCCCGCGCCACCGGTCGACCGTCGCAACCGCGCCCGAGCCGCCCGACGCGCGCCGCTCCGCCCCACCCGCGCGAGCTCGCCGTGCAGCTCGCGGATCCGCTCGAGGATGTAGTCAGCCGCCGCCTGCTGCTGCTCGCGCGTCGAGGTCCGCACCACCTCGAACTTGAACGGCTCGCCGTACTGCACGGTGACCTTGGGGAATTGCAGGCGCTTCCAGTTGCGCACCTGATAGGACCCGAGGATCGCCACCGGGACCACCGGCACGCCGGACTCGAGCGCGAGCCGCCCGATCCCGGGGCGCGCCTCGTCGGCGATCTTCCCGCTCCGCGAGCGGCCTCCCTCGCAGTACATGACGATCGCGCCGCCGCGGGCGAGGATCCGGAACGAGGTGATGAACGCCTCCTCGTCCGCGTAGCCGCGGCGAACCGGAAACACCCCGCCGTGGCTGAACACCCACGCGCCGATGCCCTTGAACAGCTGCGACTTGCCCATGAACTGGACCCGCCGGCGGATGAACGCGCCGGCGAAGAAGTGGTCCATGAACGAGGCGTGGTTGGGAGCGAGGATGACCGGCCCGTTGGGGACGCGCTCTGAGCCGTACCCCCGGGCGCGATAGGCGGTCAGCGCGACCAGCTCGGTCGCCACCCGGACCACCTCGTAGACCTTGGCCTCGGGCTCGTGGTCGCGGACGATCGCGTGGTAGCGATCGAACTCTTCCTTGGGGCGCGGGTCCTTGTAGACCTGCGGCTTCAGCTCGACGTCGGGCATCCCGCGGATACGCTAGTCGAACCGCGCTAACCGGTCAGCGGCAGCACCATCGTCGGCTTCTCGATCTCGTGCTCGGCGCTGACCGACACCACCGCGGTGCCGATCGCGAAGAACTCGATCACGTGCGAACCCCACCCGTGGCTGCGCTCGACGATTCGCGCGCCGACGATCCCGCCCGCCTGCAGTTCGTCGGCCTCGCGCTGCATCCGCTCCATCGCCAGCTCGCGCGCCTCGTACAGGGCCTGGGTGTAGTTCGGCATCTCGACGTTGCGCCCCACCTGCTTGAGCGAGGCAAGCATGCCCTGGCGCCCCACGTGGTAGACGCAGTTGCCCATCACCAACCCAACCGGGCGGTAGCCGGCGCGCAGCAGAGTCGCGAAGTCCTGCCCGTTTAGATCTGAGGTGAACGGGCGGCCGTTGGGCGCGCGGTGAAGCTCGCCGGCGCGGTGCTTGACCGCGGTCCCCACCGAGATGAACTCGGCCAGGTCGGCACCCCACTCGTAGCGCCCGATGTCGAGGCGCACCCCCACGATCCCATCCGCACCGAGCTGGTCGGCCTCCTCCTCCATGCGCGTCATCGCCAGTTCGCGCGCGTGATACATCGCTTGGGTCAGGACGGCCATCTCCTGGCTCTGGTTCCACCCTGCCTGCTGCCAACCGATGTGGTAGATCGAGCTGCCCAGCACCATGCCGAGCGGCTCGAAGCCGGACTGCTTGACGAGCAGGAACTCGTTGACCGAAAGGTCGCTGGTGAAGAACCCGCGCGCGACCTCCTGCTTCATCCGCTCGATCCGCTCGCGGCCCGAGTCCGGGATGCCGGCGAGCGACCCGGCCTGATACGCGGCCTGGTGCGGCGCCTCGGCCGCAGCGATCGCCTGCGGCTGATCCTGACCCGCCGCCTGGTCGTCGTCGTCGTCACGTCTCAGGAATCCCATCGTTTCTCCTTCACTTCACTGGGTCAGCAGGCGCTCGAGCGCCTGTCGGGTGGCTTCGCTGCGGCTCGCCTCCGTGGCCAGCCCTTCGCTCAACATGGCCAGCCAGACGTCCGTGTCGACCGTTTCCTTCCTGAGGACGATCCCGCCCGACAGCCTCGAACACCGGGCCTCGACCCCACCGCCCTCGGCCAGCAACTCGAGCCGCCGGTCGCCGAGGTCGACCGCCACGCTTCGCACTCGCTTCGGCCCGAACATCCCGTCCCGCCGGCGCTGCACGCGGACCCGCCCGGGCACCGCCGCCTCGAGCTTGGCCGAGAGGCTCTCCACGAACGTGCTCACGTCTGTCGAGTCGGCCCGCAGCGAAGCGGCCACCAGATCCAGGTCGAGCGCGGGCTCTTCGGGTGTCACGATTCCAGGCTACGCCATTCGCTGATTCACCACACCGACTGGGGGAAGCCTCCGAATATGACAACTGAGACGACATCGGTCCCCTACGTGGACCTGAACGATGGAAACCGCATTCCGCAACTCGGCTTCGGCGTCTTCCAGGTGCCGGCCGACGAGACCGCCGAGGCGGTCACGCGCGCGCTCGAAACCGGCTACCGGCTGATCGACACCGCGGCCGCCTATGGCAACGAAGCCGGCGTCTACCAAGCGATGAAGGCCAGCGGCCTGGACCGCAGCGAGGTCTTCATCACCACCAAGCTGGCCAACCGCGATCACGGCCACGACCGCGCCAGGAACGCGTTCGACCAGAGCCTCGAGCGGCTCGGCGGCGACTACATCGACCTGTACCTGATCCACTGGCCGATCCCGAGCAAGGACCTGTACGTGGAGACGTGGGAGACCCTGTGTCAGCTGAAGGACGAGGGTCACCTGCGCTCGATCGGCGTCTCGAACTTCCAGCCCGAGCACATCGACCGGATCGTCGACGCCACCAGTGTGGTGCCGACGCTCAACCAGATCGAGTTGCACCCGCGCCTCCAGCAGCCGCAGTTGCGCCGCTACGACTCCGAGCACGGCATCGTCACCGAGGCCTGGAGCCCCCTCGGCAAGGGGATGCTGCTCGAAGACCCGGTGATCGAGAGGATCGCGGCCGCGCATGGGCGGACGCCGGCGCAGGTCGTGCTCCGCTGGCACGTCCAGCTCGGCAACGTGGTCATCCCGAAGTCCGTCACTCCCTCACGGATCGAGGAGAACTTCCACGTGTTCGACTTCGAGCTGACCGACGACGACATGAACCGGCTGAGCGAACTGGAACGCGGCGAGCGCACCGGCCCCGACCCGGACACGTTCGCCGGGTAACCGTGCGCAACGCCCTGCGCATCGCGATCGTGGTCACGCTGCTCGGCGTGCCCGCGGTCGCGACCGCGGGCGGCCACCAGGTCTGGGCGATCAACTGCACCCGCGAGCAGTACAAGCCGGCCAGGATCATCCTGTCCTGCGGTGACGCGGGCATCGGGCTGGGAAAGCTCAAGTGGTCCCGCTGGGGACGCGCCACCGCCACCGCGACCGGCAGCTACTACGAGAACACCTGCACGCCCACCTGCGCGGCCGGCCACTTCGTGTCCCGGCCGGTCGAGGTCACCCTGTCGAAGCCAAAGGCCTGTCCCGGGCGCGTCCACCCTGCCTTTCGCCGCGCCACCTTGACGTTCCCGAGCGGCGCGCCGCCGTCGGCGTATCACCGCTTCACCTTCCGCTGCCTGTTCTAGGCACCGCGCCACCCGGGCGGCCGCTGTCGCATATCCTGCAGCGCATGCCGCAGGTCGAGGCCCACATCACGGGAACCGTGTGGAAGATCGAGGTGGCGGTCGGCGACAGCGTCGAGGAGGGTGACACCGTCGTGATCCTCGAGTCGATGAAGATGGAGATGCCGGTCGAGGCCGAGGACCCCGGCGTGGTGAAGGAAGTTCTGGTCGAGGAGGGGCAGTCGGTCTCCGAGGGAGACGCGCTCGTTGTCCTCGAGTAGCCCCGAGGACCCGCCCGCGCCAGGCGGACGCCTCCTCGTCGACGAGCCGGCGCCGGGCGTGGCGCGCCTCACGATCTCGAACCCGGCCAAGCGCGGCGCGCTCGACCACGCGATCCTCGACGGATTCACCTCGACGCTG
>Ga0335080_10000997_pt1 | contig 27007 bp, 26 predicted proteins | sample Lox_Sample_34_FD_206720 | JGI IMG/M metagenome (GOLD analysis project Ga0335080, IMG submission 206720) | Soil microbial communities from Loxahatchee National Wildlife Refuge, Florida, United States - Lox_Sample_3.4 | ecosystem: Environmental > Terrestrial > Soil > Wetlands | place: USA... | reverse complement strand
TATGGATCTCCCCTTTGCATCGTAAAGCTCGGATGCTGGGGACCTGTGGTGCAGTGCAACGTGGGGAAGCGCGGATGGATAGGCGGAATCGGCGGATGTCCTAACATTGGCGGCATCTGTATCGGGTGTACCATGCCGGGATTTCCCGACAAGTTCATGCCCTTTATGAATCAGCCGCCGGGATCGCTTTTATCCTCCGCCGCTGTGCAAACCTATGGACGAGCAATTCACGCGCTGCGGCGGTTTACGCAATCGTCAATGAACAAGGAACCTGGCTGGCGCAAGCCCGGGCGGTAGAGTCACGCGGAAGGAAAGAGGCAAACGCGACGATAGGGGCTTTGCCTGGCAACTGTTGGAGCCACATGGTCTCATTTTCCTGGCCGAATGAATCGGGCAACACCGCCGCCAATCCAGGTGTCGCAGGAGAGTGCTCTACGCCACCCGAGCCACCTTTGGATCCGGCCCGCGCTGAAGAAATCCTGGAGGATTTAGCCGCGGTATTCCGCCAACATAATCCCGCAGTGGCCCGGCATGTCGTCTACTCGCCCGAGGAGTCCGAAGGCGGATTGCCAAAAGACGGTCAGTTGCCGAATCTGGAGGCCCGGTACCGCGCGCTCGTGGAGCAGATTCCTGCCGTCGTGTTTATGGCCTATCTCGATCGTGGCATCGGCGAGGCTTATGTCAGTCCTCAAATCGAGGCGGCGCTCGGTTTTTCCCAGGAAGAATGGCTGGAGGATCCGATTCGCTGGTACCGGCACATCCATCCGGACGACAAGGACCGCTGGAGCACGGAAGCGGCGGCGATGTTCCTTAGCGGCAAGCCCTTGCGTTCCGCGTACCGCGTGATTTCGCGTTATGGCCGTGTCATCTGGTTTCGCTGTGAAGCCAAGATGATCCGCAAGGAGAACGGCGAGCCCTGGTTCATTCACGGGGTGGGATTCGATATCACAGATCTCAAGCGCACCGAAGAAGCATGGCAGGAGGAGCGCAATGTGGTGTCGGGAGTTCTCGACACGGTGGCGGCCCTGGTAGTGGTGCTGGACCCGGAAGGGCGGATCCTCCGCTTCAATCGGGCTTGCGAACAGATGACCGGGTATTCGCTGGCCGAGGTGGAAGGGAAAATATTCTGGGAGCTGTTTCTCGCTCCCGAAGAGATGGAGAAGTTCAAGGCGGCGTTCCAAAAGACGCGCGAAGGCCATCGTCCTCAGGAATATGAGAGTTGCTGGGTGAGCCGGGATGGCCGGCAACGAGTTATTGCCTGGTCGACCACCGTACTTACGCGCGCCGGCGAATCCGCCACTTATATCATCGCCTCGGGAATCGATATCACGGAACGACAGCGCGCCGAAGCCAAATTTCGAGGACTGCTCGAAGCGGCACCCGATGCGATGGTCGTTGTGAACCGGGAAGGCAGAATCGTGCTGGTCAACGCACAGGTGGAGAAGTTGTTTGGCTACCAGCGCGATGAGTTGTTGGGGAAGCCGCTTGAAATGCTGGTGCCGTCGCGTCTGCGGCATCGTCATGCCGACCATCGGCGGCATTTTTTCGGCGAGCCGCGAGTCCGGCCCATGGGCGCGGCGGGGGAGGAACTCTACGGCCTGCACAAGGGCGGCCACGAGTTCCCGGTCGAGATCAGTCTTAGCCCGCTCGAAACCGAAGAGGGAGTCCTGGTTTCCAGCGCGATTCGCGACATCACCGAGCGCAAACAGATGGAAAAAACAATTCTGGAAATCAGTGCCCGGGAGCAACGCCGGATTGGGCAGGACCTGCACGACGGCCTGGGACAGCACCTGACCGGCATCGCGTTCATGAGCAAAGTGCAGGAACAGAAGTTGATGGAAAAGAATATGGCCGAGGCCGCCGGCGATGCGGCCAAAATCGTCAGCCTGGTGAACGAGGCCATTCACAAGACTCGGGAATTGGCGCGGGGCTTGCTTCCGGTCGTTTCCGAAGCCCAGGGGCTGATGTCGGCCCTGCAGCAGTGGGCGGGAGAAGTGCAAGACCTGTTCGGTGTCGTATGCCGCTTACAGTGCGACCGGCCAGTGCTGATGCACGATGACGCAGCTGCCAGCCACCTCTATTACATTGCCCGCGAAGCCGTGAACAACGCGATCAAGCATGGGTATGCTCGCCAGATTGTCATTGGACTGGCCGCCGACGGGCACCAGGGAACACTGACGGTGCAGGACGACGGCGTTGGCATTGGCAACGTCGCCGGCGGCAACAAAGGAATGGGTCTGCATTTGATGAATTACCGGGCCAGGATGGTCGGCGGTTCTCTGGATGTTCAGTCCTTGACTACAGGCGGCACCATAGTTACATGCTTGTTTCCGGTCAAGGGGGATGGAGCAAAACAAAAATGAGCGTGACCACCAAGTCGCAAAACTACGCTTCGCAGAATCAGGTCATTCAACCGATTGCCAAGAGGAGGATCCTGGTGGTCGATGACCATCCGATCGTGCGCCAGGGACTGGCCTTGCTGATCAACCGCGAGCCGGATCTGGTGGTTTGCGGGGAAGCGGAAGACGCCACGGGAGCAATGCACGTCCTGGCCTCAGCCCATCCCGACATTCTGCTCGTGGACATCTCTTTGAACGGACCGGATGGTATCGATTTGTTGAAGAATGTCCGCCTCCGCCATCCCGCGCTGCCGGTGCTCATTCTTTCAATGCATGACGAGTTGATTTACGCAGAGCGGGCGCTGCGCGCCGGAGCCAACGGATACATCATGAAGCAGGAAGCCACGGAAAAGGTGCTGATCGCCGTCCGCCGCATTCTTACCGGCGAGATCTATGTGAGTACACGCATCGCGAACCACATGCTCCGCCACTACATCAGCGGCTCCGGTACCCTGCGAAATTCCTCGATCGCCGATCTCAGCGACCGCGAACTGGAAGTATTCCGGCTGATCGGAGAGGGCCACGGAACTCGCCAGATTGCCGAGGAGTTGCACATCAGCATAAAGACCGTCGAGTCCTACCAGGCGCACATCAAGGAGAAGTTGTCATTGCGCAGCGCGCGCGAGCTCATGCAGAGAGCGATTCGTTGGAGCATGAACGAAAGAAATGCCTGACCGGGCCACGCCGACCTCAGCCCTATTTTTGCCGTCTCCGGCGTATGCCGGCTGGGTCTTCTGGTCAATCCTGACATTCGTGTATTAACTCCTTCTCATTATCGGGGATACCCTTACGCCCGGAATAGTGGTTCCCATGAAAGGGAAAAAGTGGTGCACCCGCTTGTAAGGCTTCGCGGGCAGATTGATCCTGAATGCACCTTGAATCCCCCGCTTGAAGCAACGAGAGGCAGGCACCGGTTCACGGTGTCTGCGCTGTTTCCCTTCGCAATCGGCATGTTATCGAGTTGACGTAAGAAAACAAGGAGGACGACTGTCATGGCGGAATCGGTCCCGTACGGTCGGAGTACCCAAAGACCCTCACCGGTCGCGGAAGTTCACATCTTGTGGATCACAGCAGGTCTGGGCTGTGACGGAGACTCGGTTTCAGTTACCGCGGCTACCCAACCCAGCATCGAAGATGTCCTTTTGGGGGCTATTCCCGGCCTTCCCAAGGTTCATTTACACAATCCTGTGCTCGCTTATGAGGTGGGCGACGACTTCCTGAAGTATTGGTACATGGCAGAGCAGGGAAAACTCGAGCCGTTCGTACTTGTAGTCGAAGGATCCATACCCAACGAAAAGATCAAGAAAGAAGGTTACTGGGCAGGACTTGGAACCAATCCCGATACTCAACAGCCCATCACCACGAACGAGTGGATTGATCGGCTGGCGCCCAAGGCGCTGGCGGTGGTTGCGTGCGGAACCTGCGCCACCTATGGCGGAATCCATGCCATGGAGGGCAATCCAACCGGCTGCATGGGACTGGCCGACTATCTGGGATGGGGGTGGCGCTCGAAAGCCGGCCTGCCTATCGTCAACGTTCCTGGCTGTCCGGTGCAACCCGACAATTTCATGGAGACGCTGCTTTATCTCCTCTACCAAGTGGCGGGGCTTGCACCCATGATTCCTCTGGATGATCAATTGCGCCCGACATGGCTCTTCGGTAAGACCGTCCATGAGGGCTGCGATCGCGCCGGCTATTACGAGCAGGGCGACTTTGCGGAAGTGTATGGCTCGGCAAAGTGCATCGTAAAGCTGGGATGCTGGGGACCGGTGGTGAATTGCAATGTCCCCAAGCGGGGATGGATGGCGGGAATCGGGGGCTGTCCGAACGTGGGAGGTATCTGCATTGGGTGCACGATGCCCGGCTTCCCCGACAAATTCATGCCGTTCATGGATGAACCGCCGGGTGCGAAGGTTTCGAGCGGAGCGGTTGGCGCATATGGCAAAGCGATTCGAGCCTTGCGCTCCATGACCCAGGCTACCGTCAACAAGGAGCCGAAGTGGCGTCACCCGGGGGCCGAGCTGGCCACCGGATACCATCCACGATCTTATTGAGAAGGCGAAGCCAAGGAGCGAATTTATGAGCACCCTTACCGCAACCAGCAAGGACGTTCCCAGTAAGAAGCGCAACCTGGTCGAGATGAACTGGGACCCCATCACGCGGATCGTGGGCAGCCTCGGCATTTTCACGAAGATCGATTTCGAGAACCGGCAGGTGGCGGAGTGTCACAGCACTTCCTCCATTTTTCGCGGTTATAGCATCTTCATGAAGGGAAAGGACCCGCGGGACGCGCACTTCATCACCAGCCGTATCTGCGGAATCTGCGGAGACAACCACGCCACTTGCGCCACTTACGCGCAGAATATGGCATTCGGTGTGAAGCCCCCCGCCATGGCCGAATGGATTGTGAATCTCGGCGAAGCCGCCGAGTACATGTTCGACCACAACATCTTCCAGGACAATCTGGTCGGTGTCGACTTCTGCGAGCAGATGGTGAAAGAGACCAATCCGAAAGTGTGGGCCAAAGCCCAATCGACGGCCGCTCCGCACTCCAATCTCCATGGTTTCCGTACCATCGCCGACATCATGACCGCACTCAATCCCTTCACCGGGTCCTTCTACCGCGAGGCCCTGGTGATGAGTCGCATGACGCGTGAGATGTTCTGCCTGATGGAAGGGCGTCACGTCCATCCTTCCACACTCTATCCGGGCGGCGTGGGAACCGTTCCTACCATCCAGTTGTTCACCGACTATTTGGTTCGTCTGATGAAGTACGTCGAGTTCATGAAGAAAGTCGTTCCCCTGCACGACGACTTGTTCGACTTTTTCTACGATGCTCTGCCGGGCTACGAAGAAGTGGGGCGGCGGCGCGTGTTGCTGGCATGCTGGGGATCGTTTAACGACCCCGCGGTTTGCGACTACACGTACAAGAACATGACGCAGTGGGGGCGCGGCATGTTCGTCACTCCCGGTATCGTCGTGGACGGCAAGCTCGTGACCACGGACCTGGTGGACATCAACCTGAACATCCGCATTCTCCTGGGCAGTTCCTATTATGACGACTGGAAAAATGCGCAGACTTTCGTGAAGAATGACCCCCTGGGTAATCCTGTGGATAAGAACCATCCCTGGAACCAGACCACGATCCCGCGGCCGCAAAAGCGGGACTTCGCCGGCAAGTATACGTGGGTAATGTCACCGCGCTGGTTCGACAAGCGGACCAACGATCACCTGGCACTTGATACCGGGGGCGGCCCCATCGCGCGGCTCTGGGCGACCGCCCTTGCCGGGCTGGTGGATATCGGTTACATCAAGTCGACCGGGCAGAGTGTAAAGATGTACCTGCCCAAGACCGCTTCGCTGCCCGAGGTCGAGTTCGAGTGGAAGATTCCCAAGTGGAGCAACGCCATTGAACGCGACCGCGCCCGCACTTACTTCCAGGTCTACGCAGCATGTGCCGCTTTGCACTTCATGGAGATGGCCCTTGGCGAATTGCACGCGGGGCGCACCAAGACGTGGACCGACTTCAAGGTGCCGGAGGAGTCAATTGGCTGCGGGTTCCATGAAGCCGTGCGTGGCGTGCTCTCGCATCACGTGGTCATCAAGGATGGCAAGATCGCGAATTATCATCCTTATCCCCCAACTCCTTGGAATGCCAACCCCCGCGATATTTATGGCACTCCGGGACCCTACGAGGACGCGGTGCAGAATACTCCCATCTTCGAGGAGAATGGCCCCGACAAGTTCAAGGGGATCGACATCATGCGCGCGGTGCGCAGCTTTGATCCTTGTTTGCCTTGTGGCGTGCATATGTATTTAGGGGACGGAAAGGTGTTGGAAACGCACCACTCGCCGATATTCGGCGTGGGACGGTAAACACGGCCGGGGGCGAGGGCGGAGCTTGTTAGTCGAACATGTAAACTGCGCGCCCACCCCCTTTTTTCTAAAGCCGCGTTTCCAGCGAGGAGGAAGGTGCCTGACGTATTGGATTTTCGGGAAAAAGTGCAGCAGATCGCCGCGCTGGTGCAGGAAATCGATGCCATGGGTGATCCGGCCGTACGCGCCAGGGCCAAAGAACTGGTGCAGGCCCTGATGGATCTGCACGGCGAGGCGCTGCGCCGGGCTATGGAAATTGTTTCGGCGGCGGGCGAACACGGCACGAGCCTCTTCCACGAATTTGCAAGAGATCCGCTGGTGAGCTGCGTGCTCGTCCTTTACGGGCTTCATCCCGAAGGCCTGGATCAGCGCGTTCTTCAGGCCATCGAGCGAGTGAAGCCGGCGTTGCGCAAGCACGGGTGCGAAGTGGAACCGCTGGAGCTGAGTGACGGCCTGGTGACACTGCGGGTCCAACTGGGAAATCACATGTGTGGATCTACTGCAGCAACCGTGCGGGCAACGCTCGAAGGCGCAATTTACGAAGCTGCGCCTGACATTGGCGGGCTTGTCATCGAGGGCCTGGAAGGGAAGACTGCGGCCGCCTTCGTGGCCTTGGACAAGCTCGTGCCTCGTCAGGAGGCGGTCGGCGATGCGAAGGCAGCGGATTGAGGTCTGGCGCACAGGCCCATACGAAGGAGAGGCATAGGCGATGAGTGCGGAACAGATTTCCGAGTCCGCTGGCGCGTTTGGCATACTGCGGCAGTTTGCCCGTCACGCTCAACCGCCCGTGGAGCATTGCGAGATGTGCGGCCTGGGTTTGCTCGCGAATCATCCCCACCTGATGGAAGTCGCTCACCGCCAGCTGCTTTGCGCCTGTGATGCGTGCGCCTTGCTCTTCAGCGGCCCGGCAAGGAAGTACAAGCGCGTCCCACGACGTTTTCTCGTCCTTGAGGACTTTCAGCTGAGCGACGCGGAGTGGAACGGGCTGATGGTTCCCATCAACATGGTTTTCTTTTTTGTGAACAGCCTTGAAAAACGTGTGGTGGCAATGTATCCGAGTCCGGCGGGCGCCACGGAATCATTACTGACCTTGGAATTGTGGAACGATATTGTCCTTCGAAACGCCGAACTCAAGAGCATGGAGCCAGACGTGGAGGCGCTGCTGGTGAACCGTCTCGGATATGCCCGCGGGTATTCGGCTCCAGAGTATTACCTGCTCCCAATTGATGAGTGTTACAAGCTCGTCGGCCTGATTCGGGCCCACTGGAAGGGACTCTCGGGTGGCACAGAGGTCTGGGAGAGGATCGGAGAGTTCTTCCGGGATCTCAAAGCGCGATCGGGCGGCCATTCGGCGCTGGAAACTGCGGCCGCGGGGGCATTTCATGCCTGAACTCAGCTTTCAGGTCGAAGGCGCTGCCGTTATCCCTAATGCCGCGTCGCCGCTGCTAGCCTTCAAACTACGGTTAACGAATGCCCGTCCCGAAGAAATCATCCACACCGTGGCTTTGCGTTGCCAGATTCAGATTGAAGCCGCGCGGCGAAAATACACGCCCAAGGATCAGGCGCGGCTGCGTGATCTGTTCGATGAACCCAGCCGCTGGGGACAGACCCTGAAAACTCTGCTGTGGACCCATGCCAGCATCGTCGTGTCCCGCTTTCAGGACACGACGGTTGCCGATCTCCCCGTACCTTGCACATTCGATTTCAATGTGGCGGCCACGAAATACTTCTATGGACTGGGAGACGCTGAAGTCCCCGTCTGCCTCCAGTTCAGTGGGACGGTTTTCTACGCCGGTGCCGGAGGCGACCTGCAGGTCGCTCCTATCTCGTGGGACAAGGAAGCGCACTTCCGGATGCCGGTGACTGTGTGGCGCGACATGATGACGTCGTACTATCCGAACGGCGCCTTCCTTTTTTTGGAGCGGCATGCTTTCGACCGTTTATATCAATACAAGATTCTTCATGGGATTCCTACCTGGGAAGGGCTTGTCGAGAGTCTAGTTCCACAGGAAGAGAAGGCCGAGAGTGTGATCGGATGAATCTTGCCGCCGTAGATCAGATCGCGAAGGCCGTGCTGTACGAGGGATATATGCTGTATCCCTACCGGCCGTCGTCGATCAAGAATCGTCAACGCTGGAATTTTGGCGTCCTCTGCCCGCCCTCCTATTGCGAAGCGCACCCGGGCAGCGAGCTGTGTGCGATGCAGACCGAGTGTCTGCTTGCGGGCGGGCCTCAGGCTGCGCTCGAGGTTCGGGTGCGGTTTCTGCAATTGGTGGCCCGCTCGGTCGCGAAGCTCGCGGCGCCTGCCCGTGAATTGCCAACGGAAGAATCCTCGCAGTTCATCCGGGTACCGCGGCTTGAAGTGGACGGCCGCATTTACCAGCCGTGGCAGGAGGCCGTGGAGCGCGAAGTCGCTTTACCCGCATGCCGTCCGAATGCCCTGACTCAGGAATCGCTTTCGCTGAACTTTATGTTTCCCGCCGCGAAAAACGTAGAAGGTCTTCGCGATGCTGAAGGTTGTCTGGCCGGCGTTATTATCCGCGAGCAGAGTGCTCTTCACGGCGTGGTCGAGGTCAAGACTCTGCCGATGGGCGCCGAACTCTTCAAGATTAACGTACAGGTTCGAAATCTCACCCGCTGTGCGGACCCCGAACAGCACAGCCGCGAAGACGCGTTATTGGGCAGCTTGATCTCGACGCACATCGTACTGGGTGCGCAGAATGCCCGCTTCTGGTCTCTGCTCGATCCTCCTGAAGACATTCGTGAAATCTCAACCGCATGCCGCAACCTCGGGACTTGGCCGGTTCTCGTCGGCCGCGAGGGGACCGGCGACACTTTGCTGTCTTCGCCGATCATTCTCTACGACTATCCCCAGATTGCACCGGAGAGTGCTGGAGACCTTTTCGATGGAACCGAGATTGACGAAATTCTATCGTTGCGGATTATGACTCTGACCGACGAAGAAAAACGCGAAATGCGTCAATCCGACGATCGAGCGCGGCAGATGCTGGAACGTACGGAAACCCTGCCGATGGAACAACTGATGAAGTTGCATGGCGCAATGCGGAGTCTGAGGCCAGTCGATCCGGACGGCCGCGAGCATGTAAAAGAGGAAACGCGATGAACCAGTGGGAATGGCAATTACTGGAGGAGAAAATCCCCCTCGATCATCTGGAAGTCGCGGGCGTGGACGTGCGGCCCGGGAGCCGCGTACGGCTGCGCCCGCGGCCGGGCGGCGACGTGATGGATCTCGCGCTCACCGGGCAGATCGCCACAATTGAATGTATTGAACAGGACTACGAAGGCAAGCGGCACATTTGCGTGGTTTTGGATAACGACCCCGGCAAGGATATGGGAATGCTTCGTCAGCCTGGCCACCGCTTCTTTTTCGATGCCGACGAAGTTGAACCTCTTTCCGACGAAGCTGCCCGCGGAATTACCACGGTCCCAAAGCCCGCCATCCTCGTGGCCGGCATCGGGAACATTTTTCTGGGGGACGATGGGTTTGGCGTGGAGGTGGTTCGCCGCCTGGCGGAGCGGAAGTTGCCGGAGTCGGTGCGCGTGATCGATTTCGGCATCCGCGGTTTCGATCTGGCGTATGCCCTGCAAGATGGTTATGAAACCACCATCCTGGTGGATGCTTGTCCGCGCGGCGCGGCTCCCGGAACCCTGTACGTCATGGAGCCGGACTTGGGAGCGTTCGACGCACCGGGCGCCCCCCAGGCCACGGTGGAAGCTCACTCGATGACTCCCGAGAGCGTGTTGCGCCTGGCCCGGGCGATGAACATAGAGATCAGGAATGTGCTGCTGGTCGGTTGCGAACCCGAGACTCTCGGCGGCGATCACGGTCAGATGTGTCTAAGCCGGCCGGTCCAGGCAGTGGTCGAAGAGGCGGTGGCGCTGGTGGACTCACTGGTAAAACAGCTGTTGACCAAAAGGCCGTTGGAGAAACCCAGGCCCGGTTCAACACTGTGAATACATTGCGAGGAAAAGGAGATGGCAATGGAACACAATGGCAACGGAAGCGTAGATGACAGAGACACCCTATTTATGCTGAGCGGCCTGGCCCTGATCGTCTTCGGGGCCGGACTGATTCTTTCCAATCCGATCGCGAAACGCTACCTCGGCCAGTTCGGGGTGGGAAATCTGGCTCAGGCCGCATTACCGGATCTCGATCGCTACCTGCGGTTACGTTCCATGTAAGCGGTCTCCAAAATCGGCAAGCATCATCGAAGCGAGGTGGCCGTGCGGCCGCGCGATTAGTTTTCTGAGAGACTCTCGATGGCATCAACTGGCTTGGCTGGAGTTCGCTACATTATCGACACGCGTGTCAGCCAGTTTACCGTACAGGCCTTTGCCAGTGGGTTGGTCGCCGTGGTCGCGCACAGCCCTAAGATTGCCATTCGCGACTGGTCGGGTGATGTGCACATGACTGCGAATTCGCTCCAGCCTGTTGGTCTTCGAGTGCTGATTAAATCAGCATCGCTGGAGGTGTTGGATGAGCTTGGAGACAGCGATCGCCGGGAGATTCACCGCGTAATGAATCAGGAGGTGCTGGAAACGGCCCGCTACCCGGAGATTCTGTATGAAAGTTCGGAAATTACAACCGAGAGGCTGAGGGAGGATCTTTACCGCCTCCGCATCGGCGGAAAACTTACACTTCATGGTGTTTCCGACGATCAACCGCTGGTTTCTCAGGTATCGCTCGGGGCCGATAGCGCTCGAGCATACGGAGAGTTTAGCGTCCGCCAGAGCGACTACAACATTCGGATCGCCTCCATCGCCGGAGGCAGCTTGAAGCTTCAGGACGATCTAAAGCTCTCCTTCTACGTTGTGGCGCGCAGGCAGGAGTAAGGGCGTGAATTCGGCAAGAAACATTGTTGGCCAGGAGGCTTTTCCAGTGCAGCACGTCACCACACGCGATTTTAGAACGGAGGATGCCACGGCTCGCTACGCGATTCAGGCCCAAGGTAGCAGTTTCACCGTCCGCGCCTTTGCGACGGGCGTGCTTTCCATGTTTGGGCACAGCCCGACGATTGCCATCCAAGACTTTGAGGGCAAGGTCGATGTGAATCCGGAAGCCATCGAGCAGGCTCACCTTCGATTCGTGATTCATTCCACCTCCCTCATGGTTATTGATGACATCAGCAAGAAGGACCGCGACGAGATAAACCGCACCATGCATGAGGAAGTGCTCGAGTCCAGTTCCTTTCCTGACATCGCGTACGAATGCTCGCGCCTGTCGGCGAGCAAGACCGGCAATGGAGAGTATTGGTTGGCGTTGAACGGGGATTTGACGCTGCACGGTGTCACTCGCGGTCTGCCCGTTTCAGCGCGCGTCTCATTGAATGGCGACTCGCTTCGTGCAGCCGGAGACTTTTCTGTCCGCATGAGCGATTACGAGATCGGGCCGGTTAGCGCCGCGGCGGGAACGGTGAAGCTTAAGGATGAACTCAAGCTGTCGTTCAATATTGTCGCTCGAAAGCAAGCATGATTTGGGCTGGCTGTTTTTGACAAATGTCTCGCGGTGGAGCAACTGGGATGTCCGGAGGGTGCCGCATGTGTCTTGCTATACCAGGAAGGATTGTTGAGATCTCAGCCGAAAATCCGGAGTCCGCGCTCGTCGATGTAGTCGGCGTGCGGCGCAAGATTGATCTCGGCTTGTTACAGGCGGATAAGCCGGCTCCGGGCGACTGGGTGCTCATTCATGTGGGCTTTGCCATGAGCAAGATCAGCGAGCAGGACGCCGCTGACCAGATGAGCACGCTCAGAGTGCTGGGTGAAATAGAGGGAGCCATGCAAGAGGCTCAGGGATACGGGCTGGAGGATTTGAACTGAGGCGAGCTTTCACGCGTGAGTGAAACGGCCAATTGCCATGAAATTTGTCGACGAATTTCGCGAACCCGAACTGATCTCAAAGACGGCGGAGGAGATTCGACGCCTCGCTGGCCGCGAACGCCATTACCGCATGATGGAGGTCTGCGGAGGCCATACTCACGCCATCTATCGCTTCGGCCTGAAGGATATACTTCCCGAAAACATCGAGTTGATCCATGGTCCCGGCTGCCCGGTCTGCGTGCTTCCAATGGGGAGAATTGACGATGCCCTGGCGATCGCGCAGCGTCCGGATATTATCTTCGCCGCATTTGGCGACATGATGCGTGTCCCAGGAACCCAGGGCAGCCCTCTCGAACACAAGGCCCGCGGACTTGATGTTCGCATCGTCTATTCTCCTTCTGACGCGCTCAAGTTGGCCCGGCTCAATCCCGGCAAGCACGTCATGTTCTTCGCCATCGGTTTTGAAACGACCGCGCCGTCGACCGCGCTCACAATGATGCGCGCCAAAACCGAGGGCATCCGGAACTTCTCGGTATTTTGCAACCACGTCAACATCATTCCTGCCATCCGGGCGATTTTGGATTCTCCCGATATGCGGCTCGACGCTTTCATCGGACCCGGCCACGTCTCGACCGTCATCGGTTGCCGTCCCTATGAATGGATTGCACAAAACGAACACAAACCGATCGTCGTCTCCGGATTCGAGCCCCTCGATATGCTGCAATCCATCGTCATGCTGCTGCGGCAGTTGCGGGAGGGGAAAGCCCGTGTCGAGAACCAATACAAGCGCGTGGTTCCATGGGAAGGGAACCGCGCGGCTCTCAAGGCGATGGCCGAGGTTTTCCAGGTACGTCCTTACTTCGAGTGGCGCGGGCTGGGGTTTATTTCGCAGTCGGCACTGCGCGTGAACGAACGCTATGCAGACTGGGATGCGGAACAACTGTTTGAGGTCCCTGGCATTCGGGTCACAGACCCCAAGGCAGCGCAGTGTGGAGAGGTGCTGAAAGGCGTCCTGAAGCCTCATCAGTGCAAACTTTTTGGCCGGGAGTGCACGCCCGAGCATCCAGTTGGCGCACTCATGGTCTCATCGGAAGGATCATGCGCAGCCTATCACAATTACGAACACCGCAAAACGGCAATGGTGAGTCTGGCCTCGATCGCCTGACTCTTGCGGAACCCGCTATATCCGGCGCTGTGCTTGCCGAATCAGCCCCCTTGCGGTTCCGCGATCCCCAGATCGAAATGGCGCACGGCGCCGGCGGCAAAGCCAGTCGCAAGCTGGTCGAGGGCCTCTTTGCCCCGTTGCTCTTTGGTCCGGCACGTGGGCCGCTGGGCGATGCCGCTCAGGTCAATGTCGATGGAACCGCCGTCGCGATCACAACCGACAGTTTTGTAGTCAGCCCGCTCCGTTTTCCGGGCGGCTCCATCGGAGAACTCGCCGTGAACGGTACCGTCAATGATCTGGCGGTTTCCGGGGCCCGGGCAGAAGCCCTCGTGGTCACCTTCGTCCTGGAGGCCGGGCTGTCCACAGCCGTACTCGAAGCCGAGGTTCGAGCCATGGCAAAAGCGGCGCGAGTTGCCGGAGTTCGAATTGCTGCCGGCGACACTAAAGTCGTCGAGCACGGAAAAGCGGACAAGATGTATGTCACCACAACTGGCATTGGCCGATTTCTTCCCGGTGTCGTTCTGGATCCTCGCTCCGTGCACCCAGGCGACAAGATTCTGCTTTCAGGGCCGATAGGCGATCACGGAATCACCATCCTCTTGGCGCGCGGCGAACTGGACTTGGAGGCTGATCTCCGGTCCGATACGCGGTCTGTGTTTCCGCTGGTGGAATCGTTAATTGCAGCCGCCGGCCCCGGGATCCGGTGGATGCGCGATCCCACGCGCGGCGGTGCTGCGACTTCTCTCAACGAACTGGCGCGCGATTGCGCCCTGGGCATGGTTCTGTTCGAGGACCGGATTCCGGTCCGCGACCCGGTTCGCGGGGCATGCGAACTGCTTGGGCTCGATCCGCTCCACATTGCGAATGAAGGCCAGTTTCTGGCGGTTGTTTCCCCGGGGCATGCCGATGCTGCGCTCAGCGCCTTGCGGCTCGCGCCGGGCGGGCATGAAGCGCGGATCATCGGGGAGGTCCGCGAAGAACCTTCTGGTACCGTGCTGGTGACAACCCGTTACGGCGGTGGTCGAATCGTGGATATGCTCGTAGGCGATCCCTTGCCGCGAATTTGCTAAGGAACCGCGACTTACCGGGGATGGACTCTATGGCGACGATGTGCAAGCTGACCAGCCATGTGGAAGAACGCCTGCGCGAGCGCAACTGGCTCTGCGAACAGTTCTTCTCGCGCGAGGCGCCGCGGCTGGCCGAAGCCTGCCGCGAAATGTCGGAGCGCTTCTTGCGCGGCGGCCGTCTGTTGGCCTTCGGCCGGGGCCCATTCGCCACCGATGCTCAACATGTTTCCGTGGAGTTCGTTCATCCCGTGATAGTCGGCAAGCGTGCCTTGCCGGCGCTCGATCTTTCGGTACTGTTTCGGCCGTGGCTTGAAGCCATCCTGCGCCCGGCAGATATCGTCATGGGATTCGGTCCGCCGGAAGGCGACCCTGAGGTCTGGGCAACACTTCAGGAAGCCCGATCCCAACAGGCAATGACCTTCGCGTTGCCCGGCATTCACGCTTCCTACGCAGTCGAGGCCGCCACCGATGATCCGTTCATTCATCAGGAGATGATCGAGATTCTCTATCACACGCTTTGGGAAACCGTACACGTTTTCTTCGAGCATCGCGAACTCGGTCATGAAGTTGGGGAATCCGGATTCCTTTATCCCTTTCTGGGCAGGGAAAAGCAGGCGAACACCGATCTTGTGGCCGAAGTCGCCGCTTCCATCGTGATGAAAGCTAGGGATGACAGCAAATTGCGCGAACAGGTCGCGCAAGAACAGGCTGAACAGATCGGCAGTACCGCGGAGGCCATCCATGACCGCCTGCGTCGCGGTGGAAAAATCATCGTTTTCGGTAATGGCGGATCCGCCACCGATGCTAACGATTTCGCGATTGACTGTGTGCTCCCGCCGCTTGGCTACCGATCCCTGCCTGCCGTTTCGCTGTCTCTGGAGCCCGCCAATATTACCGCGGTTGCAAATGACATTGGCGCCGAGGCAATCTTCCTTCGTCAGTTGATCGCGCAGGCGCGCCCGGAAGATGTGGCTGTCGCAATTTCGACCAGCGGTGGTTCCAGGAACATCATCATGGCGCTGGAAGAAGCGCGAAGAAAGAAGCTGTTGACGGTGGCCTTGCTCGGCTATGACGGGGGCGAAATCCGGCGTACGGGCCTCGCTGATTTTCCTCTCGTGGTGAGCTGCGACTACATCCCCCGTATTCAGGAAGTGCAGGCGTCCATCTATCACGTCATCCGGGAATCTTTGGAGGTGCTCTGCCGTGCCCAGGCTTGAGCTCTTTGGAACCGCCCGCTGTCCGCACACCGGCGAAATGCGCGAGTGGCTGGAGTGGAAGCATAGTGAATTTGTGGAGTACGACGTGGAAGCCGATGCCACTGCCCGAACGCGCATGCGCCAGATTGCCGCCGGACAGCGCACCGTACCTATCCTGGTCGAGGACGGCAGAGTCGTTCAAGTGGGATGGCAAGGCCACGGTTGCGTTGTGGACGACTAAGGACCTCGGCGCCGCTCTCCACTCTTTCGCTTTCGCATACCTGCTCTAAAGCGCGTTGGAACTCAGGGTCATTCCCTGACGCCACATTCCCGGAGGTTCGCCGGGTCCGCAAACTTTCTTTAACGGAATGCTCGCTAAGAGAGTAAGCTTTAGGGTTGCACCTGAGTTGCTAGAGGGGGTGATGAGTTTGGCGGAAGTCCGATTGCAAGAAGGCGAATCGCTGGAAAATGCCCTTCGCCGCTTCAAGCGTAAGGTTATGACGGAAGACATCATTAAGGATGTGAAGCGTCACTCCTATTACCTGAAGCCGGGCGAGAGGCGCCGGGTCAAGCAGGCGCTTGCGCAAAAACGTGCGCGGAAGAAGATTCGCAAGGAGCGCGAGTAGGCTCTAAATGAAACGGCCGTTGCCCTCGGGCAGCGGCCGTTTTAATTTCCCTGAAGCGCAGATTCGAAGTCGCCGGGAGCAGAATCAGGTCAGCAGCAGGCTGTCTTTCATGGCGGCGAGCCCCGTCATTAGTTCGCCGGCATTTTGGTAATCCTCATCGTTCTCTGTAATGAATTCTACCCCGTAACAACTCCCCTCGCGGTTGCGGACGAAGCAGCGGAATGCCATCGGTTCTCCACCATACGGCGGAGTGAACCTGACTCGTATCTGCGAGCCAATATGCAAATCAATGTCGGCTGTAACCGCTAGTCCGCCGCCGCTGATGTCGGTGCCTTGGCCATCGCAGGCTATCACCTTGGTAGGCCCCTCGGTTGTCACTCGAACTTGAACCGGAAAGTCCGCGGTGAACCGCGGGCTGCGGCGTTTCCTCGCATTCTCAATCGAGGAGCGCCCCAGGGGCGCCGCATCTGAGTCCAGGTCACGAGCCATGCTGACCTCCGTTTTTGTGATTATCGCGCAGATTCACCCATCGCATCTGTGATAAGAGGGCAAGCTCGTGTCACGCTGGTAACAGAAAGGCCGATTACCATTGCACAAACGGGTACGTCCCTTTACACAATCTGGCGTTCTGGCCCGTTTGGCAGGCCCGCTTCTTGCATGCGTTAGGTGCTGTCGAAGTCGAGTCCTCGAGCTCCTCGACTAAAGAGGTGACAGTTCGTCTTCGCTCTCCGGCTTGTGCTCCCGAACGATCTTTTCCATCAGGAAGCGGCGTGCCAGGTCCCGGCCCCCCATGCCGAAGGCGATCGCCAGCCCTAGCATCAGTGCCCCGAAGGCAATGCCGAATGCTACAAGCATTGTCTGCTCCGCAAGTCCCAGCTCTTCAAAAACGACGGACAATACAAAAACCACAATAATGCTGCGGACGGCGAGACTGAGCACCCGAGGCGATGGGATGTTGGCGTTTACCGCGGCCAGAAGAGCGGCGCGGGAAAAGAAACTGGCTGCCAGCAGTCCAAAAAACATGATGAACATGGCTACGAACAGCCGTGGCAGAAAGAGGAAAACCTTGGCGATTTGTTCCTGCAGGCCCAGGATCCCCAGCACGCTCACGCCCAGCAGAATAAAGCCCACCCATGCCACCCAGAAGACAAACCGGCTCAGCATCTCGGTTGCCGAGGGCAACGCAGCCGTACTCAGCAATTGCGAGGCGCCGGCGTTCTGGGAGAGTTTGTCGAATTTCAGGAGCCGCAGAATGCTGCGCAGAGCCACTTTGGCGGCGTAGGCTATCGCCCAACCGAGGAGCACAAGAATCAGCATGACAATCAGACGCGGCAGCAAATGGGCAAAGCCGCGCGCCATCTCGTGCAATGCCTGGCTTAGTTCGCTGAAAATCATTTCCCTCATAGTTACCTCACTCTTTTGCCTTCCACAACTCCAGTAGATAGGGTTTCAGGCGCTCGAACTCCACGCATAAAGCCTCAATATCGGTTTCGACTTTATCCGCCGAAGCGTGGCGGTTCTCAATCAGGAACGTGAACGCTCTCCCACGGAAGAGCGGCGCCAACGCCTGTACGATGTGGTCCCGGCTGATTACGGATTTGTGATACGAGGCGGCAAACTCGTATACCGTCTTGACCCACAATTCCGCGGGATATCGAAATTCCTCTTCCCCCTGGTGAGCGATTCTCTGCAGTTCTGTCTGCGTCGCGGGGGAGAGAATTGACTGAAAGATGGATTCCAGTTCCGCGACGCCGGCTGCGAACATGTCCCGCAATCGTTTGCGGTTGATTCGCACCGGATCGAGAAGCACTTCCGCCTCGGCTCCGGTAGTAGGCACAGGTTCGGACCCTTCGACTGCGCTCCACACGCCGTATTCCGGCCCTAACGTGGAAAACAGGACCCCGGCAGTCTGCCGTAGTGCGGGCACCAGGTCGGCGGCGTGTCTCTCCACCCGGCTTTTCTCTCCGAGGAAGCACTGGCAGATACGGCACTTTCCTGCAATGGCTGCCAGCGTGAAATAAAGCTGGATGCCGCCACCGTCGCTACCGTCCGCCCACCCGTTCTGCGCCAGGAACTGGCTTCCGAATCTCCCGGAAAATCCGAATTCCGGCGGAGCTGCTTCGCGGATTCTGAACCCGTAGAGGGCGCGGGTCATCGGGTACAGCAGATTCGAGATCAGCAGGCCCTCAAACTTGTGGCGGCGATATGTGGGAGTCACCAGATCGAAGTCTTCGCGATAAATCGGGTTCAGCAGCTTCGGCAGCCAGTCCGGTTCCATGTTCGGAGATTCGGCCGACAACACCACACAAGCCTTGGCGCGCAGCAGTTCGGCCGCAGCCAGAATCGTTCGCAACGCGACTCCGCTCGCCGGGGTGCTTCCATACCTCGTGCTGATCGCATGCATGGTGCGAAGCGCATACAAATTGGGAATGGGGCGGGCGTCGCCGATGGAAACGCCCGTAATCAGTTCGGGCGTCCCGTCCCGCGAACCCCCATCGACGTTGACGATTACCGCTCGCTCCCGCGGGAACCCGCGCAGGATTCCCATCTGCGTTTTCTGGACAATGGGCCCGATTGTCTTGGCGTTATTGTGAGTGGGCAGGCCAACCAGGATGTCGACTTCTCCGACGTTGATCAGTCGCCGAAGAAACTCATCGGTCAGCAAACTCTCTTCCGCCAAGTTCACCTCCGTTTGTCGACCCCTGTCACCGGGTTTTCGTAAGGAGCATTGATCCGCTCAAGTTGTTGCAGAAGACTGAACAGAGTCGTTCTAAATTCTCCGTAGCTGAAACCAGAAAAACTCGTACGGGCCCATCGTCAGCAGGTAGGGAAGATCCCCCACCCGTGGAAACATGTTCCGCCCGAACATCTCCACCGGTATACTCCCTTTCGCCTGCCGCAGATCCAGTTCGACTGCTTGCGCCGTACTCGCAAGATTGTTGACCACCAGAACCGTTTCATTACTAAACCGCCGCAAGTACGCCAGGATTCGGTGGTTTTCTGGATAGAGAAACTCGATCGAGCCTCTTCCGAATACCGCTGTCGAACTCCGCACCTTGATGATGCGTCGCATCCAATTGAAGAGAGAGTGTTCACTCGCCTTTTGCCGGAGCACGTTCACTGCCGGGTAGCCATACACGGGATCCTGAATCAGAGGGGCGTACAGACGCTCGGGGGCGGCTCTGGAAAACCCGCCATTCGTCTCCCCGGTCCACTGCATGGGGGTTCTTACTCCGTTACGGTCGCCCAATGCGATGTTGTCGCCCATCCCGATCTCATCGCCGTAGTAGATGATCGGAGTGCCCGGCAGTGACATCAGCATTCCATTCATCAGCTCGACGCGTCTCCGGTGGCTCGCGAGCAAAGGGGCCAGCCGCCGGCGGATCCCGAGGTTGAGACGCATCGTCTTGTTCTCCGCATAGCTGTCATACATGTAGTCGCGTTCCATGTCGGTCACCATTTCCAGCGTAAGCTCATCGTGGTTGCGCAGGAACAGGGACCACTGGCAGGAGGGTGGAATTTCCGGGGTCTGGTGCAGAATTTCCGTGATGGGCTTGCGGTCTTCCAGTTTCAGCCCCATGAACATTCTGGGCATCAATGGGAAGTGAAATGCCATGTGGAACTCGTCCCCGTCCCCGAAATATGGGCGAAGATCCGCCGGTCCCTGGTTCGCCTCCGCCAGAAGCATCTTGCCGGTGAAACTTTCATCCACCTTCCACCGCAGTTCTTTGAGAACTGCGTGCGTTTCCGGAAGGTTCTCGCAATTCGTGTCCTCCCTCTCCACAAGGTAGGGCACGGCATCGAGGCGCAGTCCGTCTACACCCATCTCGAGCCAGAATTTCATTACGTTCCACATCTGTTCCCGTACCGCGGGATTGTCATAATTCAGGTCGGGCTGGTGACTGAAGAAGCGATGCCAGTAGAAAGACTGCGAGGTCGGATCCCACGCCCAATTCGACTTCTCCGTATCGAGAAAAATAATGCGCGCGCTCTTGTACCGGCTATCGGTTTCGCTCCACACGTACCAGTCGCGCCGGGGATTGTTCCGCGAACTCCGCGACTCCTGAAACCAGGGGTGCTGATCCGAGGTATGATTCAGCACCATTTCGATGATGATTCGAATCCCCCGCGCGTGGGCTGACGCCAGCAGCTTGCGGAAGTCCTCCAGCGTCCCGTAGCTCGGATGGACCGCGTTATAGTCGGAAATGTCGTAACCGTCATCCCGTAGCGGGGAAGGAAAGAATGGCATTAGCCATATCGCACTAATCCCCAGGTCCTGAAGGTAGTCGAGCTTCGCCTCGAGCCCTTCAAAATCCCCTATGCCATCTCCATTTCCATCGTAGAAAGCGCGGACGTGAACCTGGTAAATGATCGCGTCCTTGTACCAAAGCGCGTCACGGTTTAGCGGCATTCGGATGCTCGCAGCTTTGATGTTCCGAACCGCCTTCGGGTGGCCCAGCCGGTTTCCTGATCGGCTTCTTATCCCCAAACACTCGAGTCTGGGCCTACAGTACAATGGCTTCGCCCTGGAGTGGAACCGCCAGGCCATACAGGGTTCTGCAAAAAGCAAAATGCCGGCTCCCAGGACGTCACCCCGAAAACGCCCCATTAGGCGGATCGAACTTGCCCCCGCCGCTTCGACTCAGGCCCGTTTGAACGACTTTCTCAGGGCCCACAGCGGCCTCATGGTGGCTCTGTTCTGCCTGTATGCAGGATTGCGTCTTCTGATTTATTGCGCCGCTTTTCCCATGGTCAACAATGTGGACGAGCCGTACCATTTTGCCGCGATTGAGATGTACGCTCGCGGCCAATGGCCGGGTAAAGAACTGCCGCGGCCCGATCGCGAATCCGCAAAATTCATCGCCCTTTACGCCTCCTCCGAGTACCTGCTTTCAAGAGCGCAAATAGAGCAATTCCACCTCGAGGTTCCGTTCTACCAGAGCACTGCGCAGCGCGAGCGCATCGTCGCAGCAGGTTATCAGGAGTGGCTCAATAGCCCGAATTTCGAAGCCCAATCGACCCCTTTCTATTACCTGGTCGGTGCTTATTGGTATCGGCTCGGCAGAGCTTTCGACCTGACTGAGTGGCAACTGGCTTATTGGGTTCGATTTCTCAATCCGGTGGTGTATGTCCTCCTGCTGTGGATTTCCTACGCCTACGTAAGAAAGATCTATCCGGGGAGAATGTTCCTGTGGCTTGGTGTTCCTGCGTTACTGGCTGTGTTTCCGCAAGATGTCTTCTTTGGAATGAACCGCGATGTGCTCTCCGGCCCGATGAGCGCAGTGGCCCTGTTGTTGCTGATGAAGGCCGTAGACGAGCGCAGCAGCGGCTGGCTTCTGGCGGCCTCATTCGCGGTTAGTATTGGGTTTTTGGTGAATGTCTCGAACTGCGTGCTCTACGGCGCCCTGGCGGTTTCCCTCTGGTTCTGGGTCCGTCGCTCGACCACCGCTACGCCTATGACGGTCGGAATTGCGTCAGGTGCAGGTTTCGTTTCCGTAGCGCTTCCTGCCGCATGGATGCTTCGCAATCGTGCCGTCATGGGCGACCTCACCGGCTCACGCGCAAAGATCGAGCATCTGCGTTGGACAGTGAAACCTCTCGGCCAGATGTTCCACCACCCGATTTTTTCTCTCCACGGCTTGTCTTATTTCCTGACGAACCTCGGCGCAAGTTTCTGGCGCGGAGAATACGTCTGGCATGCCGAACGGATGCACTGGCCTGTAGCTGACCGAATTTACTTAGCCTCTTCGGCGCTGGCCATCCCGGCGTTTATCGTGCTCGTTGTTCGCAAATGGAAGGTCAGCAGTCCTATCCAGCGTATGGCGGCGTTGCAGGCTTGCGTAGTCGTCATCGGTTCCGTTGTCTTTATGGCGGCGATCTCTCTCCCTTTCGATTTTCACAACTGCATGTATCCCTCGCGCGCAAACCCGTTTTTTCTCTCTGGCCGGATCATTTCGGGAGCCCTCCTGCCCTTTGCCATGATGTATGTCAGCGGATTGGAATACCTGCTGGCTCCGGCCAGGAAGTGGGCGCCTCCGGCGGCAGTTCTCGCCTGCCTGCTGCTGTTCATTACCCTCACGGAATTCCAGATTCGCAGCGTGGTCTTTTCCAGTCCCTACAATTACTTTGCGATACGCGCGTGGCAACAGAACCACTAGTCGAAAGCCCTGGCTGTCTCGGTGTTTTTCGCGCAAGAAAAAGCGCGCAGCCTTTTGAGCTGCGCGCCGGTGAGGTGAGTTATTGGATCTAGCGGCCTGCGGCCATGGCGACCGCTCTTGGCGCCGCCGCCTCTTCGACCAGACCGACATACATTTTGTATGAGCGGAACACGCCGAACAGAACGACCACCAGAGTTGCCATAGTAGCCAGACCAGCTGTAGTGAACAGGGAAGCGAAGGCAGCCAGACCCGCACCGATCACATAGTTCGGGAACGACCACAGGAAGACCTTGTGCCAGGTGGCAAAGGGATTCTTGCCTTCGGTGAGTCCGATGATGCCGGCAACCGGCAGCGTGTTCGCCAGGAAGTAGACTGTCGAGGCTGCTGCCAGCGAGACCGCCGTTCCATAAGCCGTACACAGATGGTATGCGGCATAGGCCATCCCGCAGGCATTCATCAGAGTGCAAGTGTTGAACAGAAACTGAACCGCTTTGGTTTTGGTTGCGGAAGCATAGGATTGCGCGATGGCTGCGGTTACGGTTACCAGCAGGCCGCCGGTCAGTCCTAGCTGCGTGATCGCCAGAAGAATTACGGGCAGGTTCGCGGACATCGTGCTCGTCATTCCGGGCAGTTTCACCTTCAGCCGCGACGTCAGTGCGGCGGCGAACATGAGAACGCCCAAGTGGGACCAGGCTAGTGCTTGCGAGTTTATGACTCCGAACGCCAGAGGACACAAACTTGCGGCAGCTACCATTCCGATCATGACTTTTGCTTGATTTGGCATTGTGTTTGTCATGGTAGTCTCCGAATAGGTTTCCGTCGGTTGGTTAGTTGTCTCCTGGGTCGCCGGCGCTAAGTGCTGTACTTGCCGTGGCGACATTAGAAGTTGCACCCCAAACTACGCTGTACCCACTCGTAGAGGTCGCACCCCAAACTACGCTGGTGGCCCCCCATACTACCGATGTTGCAGAGAGTACATTCGAACCCCATACGACCGAAGTGCCAAAGACCGTGGAGTTCGCTCCCCACACCACGCTGCTGCCGGTGAAGTTCGAGTCGACCGCCGTGCTGGTGATCGTGATGCTGCCATTCGAGTTCACGACCGCGGTCGGGGAAAGTGCGATTCCCGTCGCGAGGTTCGTGTCCGCCAGAGCGGCATTCACATCCAGGTATCCCGCTCCGTAGGTGAACATATCGTATTCATTGTTGAAGAGGTTGCCGTAGGAATCGTGGGAATACGAATACTGCCCGATCCCCTTCCACGCTGTCTTCATCAAGCGCGCTTTCACTTGATCCGGAGTCAGGGTGGGAGTTTTCTGCAGCATAAGCGCCACCGCGCCGCTTACGACCGGCGTCGCCATGCTGGTGCCGCTCAGTACATAGTACTTTGCGGAATTCCCATTGTTCGGGCTGACCTCAAATTGCGGGAAGAGTGTATCCAGTGTGCTGCCGTTGGCGCGCAACGAAACCAGCGCGTTGCCCGGCGCAACCAGATCCGGTTTCACAATGTGATCCAGCGTCGTTGGGCCTTTCGAGCTGAAGCTGGCGATTTTGTCGTCAACTCGGGTCGACGTTTGCTCCGTCATGGTTGCTCCCACCGTTATCACGGAGGGATCGTTCGCCGGCGCGCCGATCGTCCCGAACCCACTCGTCGGTGAATAGCGCCCATTGTTGCCTGCGGCGCAAACCACCACGATCCCGGCTTTCCAGGCGGCTTCCACTGCCTGATCTACCGGATCCAGGGTGTATTTCTCGAACACCGGACGTCCGAGCGACATGTTGATCACCCGGATGTTGTAAGTGCTCTTCAGCGAGATCGCCTGCTGAATAGCAGCTATCACCTGGCTGTCGGACCCTAACCCGTTCTGGTCGAGCACGCGCAGGTTAATGATGTTGACGTTGGGAGCCATGCCGGCATACTTGGCCGCATAACCGTTGCCGCTGCCCGAACCGTTGCCGCTGCCGCCGATCAGGCCGGCTACGTGCGTTCCGTGGCCATACTTGTCGGAAGTCGTAGTGTCGCCGGAAACAAAACTCTGGCTGTACACTACACGGCTGCTCGAGCCGCTGCCCAGGTCGGCATGCGCCGCAACGCCGCTGTCGATCACGGCTACGCCGATCCCGGTCCCGTCCAATCCATACGTCGAGGCCGCGATATCGGCTTCGACCGCGCTGGCAAACTGTTCGCTCGTTGGAGTTGAAGTGAGGCTCATCGGGCGATCCGGCGTGATATAGACCACGTTCGGATCCTTTGCCAATTCCTCCACCATGTCGGCAGGCACGTGCAGTGTAACCGCATGGATGAGGTTCAGCTTGGATCGCAGCATCGCGCCGCGTCCCTTGAGGTTCGTCAGCGCCGATGCCGTCGGCATCTGGCGATACTGAACGATGACCGTGACCAGTCCATTTTCATCGACATGGTCGGTCAGATCGTTCGCAAACTTGTTGACCGCCGCATTGCCACCGGTGCCGGTGACCGTGAACGGCGTGATCGGATGACTGGGTCCCCAAACCACTGAATCGCCCACCACCGTGGTCGTGGGGCTGGTGGTAACCGAATGAGTCGGACCCCATACCACCGAATTGCTGGTGGAGCTCGTAATTGGTTTATTGGAGCCCGCGTAGGAAGGCATTGCCAGGATTGCCAGCACTGCCATTCCCCGGACAACGCCCCACGCAGCACTCATCTGCGGGGAGCGTTTGTGTCGGTTAGGTGTATTGATATTCATAATTGTTTGCTCGGGCTTTGAAAGGCGACGATCAATGCGCGCCTCTCGCGCCTGCCCTATATGGGCAATCGAGGCACCATTTCTTGTCCAGTAACTATCTTGTAATGAATTAGTTGGAAGATATCTCTAAGGTCGTGGATGGGGACAACTTGGCGCGCCCTCCGGCCTTCCTCCCCTGCAATTCAACGTAACTGGCTCAAAGTAAAGAGTCGTGTGGCACGTCCGGGCCATGTTGGGACAGACTGGCCCATCGAGGTGTTGTTCGAAGCTCTCAAATTTCCTGGGGGGCGCTACCGGCCGGGGACGGGCCGGGCTACTTGCAGCGCAAAGACGTTCGAAATCTGGACTTAGAACCTGTCGACCGCAAAGGCGGTCAGGTCGAACTCCGGAACCTTTCCCATGATCATCTTCCCCATGACGCGAGCCGTCACGGGCGCCAGCAGAATGCCATCTCGAAAATGTCCCGTCGCGACGAAGTATCCGGATGCTGCGGTGGGCCCGAGAATCGGCAACGAATCGGGCGTTCCGGGCCGAAGGCCTGCCCACGCTTCCAGAATCCGCGCTGCGGCGAGCTTCGGCACCAACGCGACGGCCGCCGCGCGCAGCTTCTGAATCACCTCAGGGACAGCTTGCTTGTCGAATCCGGCTTCTTCCTGAGAAGCCCCTATTAACATCCGGCCGTCGCTGCGCGGAATCAGGTAGACGTCCGGCGTGCGCACCACGTGACGAACCAATTCCCGCTGCGGCATCTCCACGCAAAGCATCTGTCCCTTGACCGGGCGGGTAGGTATGACAAAGGGTGCAATTTCGCCCGACCATGCCCCCGCGCAGTTCACGACGATGCCGGCCGCAAATCGTGTTTTCGTGGTCCGCACCCCGCACGCTCTTCCATCTGCCAGCTCCAGGGCCACTACCTGGTTGCCCGACGAAAAATCGATGCCGCGATGCCGCCCGGCGGCGATCGTAGCGGCGATCAGTTCTCGCGGGTCGACGCTGCGTTCTTGCAGAAAGAGAGCGTGAGTGCCTGGACCTCTGTTTGGCACGCACAAAGCCGGTTCCAGCTGTTCCAGGGGTTGGGGCAATGGGTAAGAAGCGGCGAGTTCTTCTATCTCTGCCGGGCCGAGGTGCAATCCCGGCCCGGATTTCGTCAGCACGAGCGTACCGTTCCCGCGCAAGTCAATCTTCATGCGTGACTCGTCTTCGAGCTCATGCACGAATTCGGGGTACATCTTTGCGCTCGCCGTCGCCAACTCGCGCAACTGGGGCCGCGTTTCCAGCAGAGAATCGGCCAGCATGCCCCCTGCCGCCCATGACGACTCGCGGCCCGGCTGGCCTTTGTCGATCACGAGCACCCGCAGCCCGCTCTTGTTGAGTTCAATGGCCAACGAGGTCCCGATGATGCCTGCGCCCACGATGATTGCGTCCCAATGTTTCACGCTCTCATTCTAGTAGCAGCCCAAGTCACCTTCGCCTTATCCTCTTGCCCTGTTGCCTGAGGCCGGCGTGGTGAGGCATGGCTCCAAAGAGCGTGGAGTAGGATCGAGCGGTCTCCGGGCCGATGCGAGCGCGTACCTGGAACGCAATTGACAGCGTCGTTGCGGTCACAAACAATAGACTCACAACATCAAAAGTGCAGGAGCCGCACACGGTTCCTTCGATCGGAGAAGACTTATGCCGGAGCAGGATGAGCATCCGAATGTTTACGCGCCCGAAGGCGGAAGCAATGCGGGCAAGTGGATTGCGATCGTCGTTGCCGTTGCTTACATCGGAGTGTCCGCGTTTTTCGGCTTCGACATGCATAACAAGCTGGCGAAACTCACCCAGGATCAGACGGCGAGCCAGCAGCAGATTGCCGATCTTACCAAGCGCATGCAGTCCGCGGAGGCCGATGCCGAGACGCTCGGTGAAAAGATCGGAGTAACAAAGAAGGAAATGGCGGCGCGTGCCGAGGAG
>Ga0335080_10000996_pt1 | contig 27012 bp, 30 predicted proteins | sample Lox_Sample_34_FD_206720 | JGI IMG/M metagenome (GOLD analysis project Ga0335080, IMG submission 206720) | Soil microbial communities from Loxahatchee National Wildlife Refuge, Florida, United States - Lox_Sample_3.4 | ecosystem: Environmental > Terrestrial > Soil > Wetlands | place: USA... | reverse complement strand
CTCTCGGCGACCATCCAAGGTCAGGGCGACCAGGAGCTCCAGCTCGAGCCGGTGACCGGGCAGCCGAAGCTGCTGGTCTGCGCCGCTGGGGACGCGGGCTGCATGTGAGGCCGGGGGCGGACTGCCGCCCGCGGTCCGTCTGTTACATTGGGAGCCATGGTCCGCCGGGTCGCTCTCCTCTGTCTCCTCTTCGTGGCGTCTGGGTGTCACCGGGCGACGACGACCGAGGTCCCGGCGAAGAGCGCGGCGACCAATCCCGGGCTGCCCACGGCGCCGAGCCATCACCCCTCCCGCCCGCCGCCGGTGGAGCCGCTGGCGGTGTGCGACGCCCGTGGCCTCGATCCCCTGGACGCGGCCCGGTCCGCCTACGACGCCCAGGAGTATGACCGGGCGCTGTCCTGCGCCGCCGAGGCCTCGGCCCGCGCGCCGGACGAGCCGGACGCCCACAGCGAGCGGGGCGCGGCGCTCTCGGCACTGGGCCGGTTCGAGGAGGCGAAGCTCGCCTACGCCCGGGCCCTGGCGCTGGATCCGGAGCACCTCGACTCGCTGCTCGGGGCCGCGCACCTCTACGGGGTGAGCCTCCCGAGCAACCGGGACAACGACGAGCTGGCCTTCGTCTATGCCGAGCGGGGCCGGCAGCTGGCCCGCGAGGCCGGAGACGCCGAGCTCGCCGCGCAGTTCGCGCTCCTGGGAGCGATGGCGGCCAACGACCTCGGCGAGGCCCAGGTCGCTCTGGAGCGGAGCGAGGAGGCCGCCGAGGAACGAGGAAACGACCCGGACGTGGCCTACGAGCGGGCGGTGGCGCTCTTCGAGCTCTGCCGCTTCAAGGAGGCGCAGGAGGCGTTCACCCGCCTCGTCTCCGACGACGAGCACGGCGCGCATGCACACCAGCACCTCGGTCTGCTGCTCGAGCGGGAGGGCAAGCTGGCCGAGGCCGAGGCGCACTTCAAGAAGGCGCACGAGCTGTCGCCGGAGGACTTCCCGCCGCCGCAGCTGCTCTCGGAGAAGGAGTTCCGCCGCGAGGTGGACCGGGCGCTCGCCGGGCTCCCCCCGGACATGCGCAAGGACCTCGGGGGCGTGCCGGTGACGGTGGAGGACATCCCCAAGGCGGACGACCTGCTGGAGGGAGACCCGCCCCTGTCGCCCACCATCCTCGGCCTCTTTCGCGGGCCCCCCATCGGCGAGCCGTGCAGTGCCGACGACGGCCCGGTGTGCCGTTCGGTGGTGGTGTACCGGAAGAACCTCGCCCGGGCGGTGACCTCGCGCGAGGAGCTGGTGGAGCAGATCCGGGTGACGTTGCTCCACGAGATCGGCCACCTCCGGGGTGAGGACGACCTGGAGCTCGCCGCGCGCGGGCTGGAATGAGCTCGGGGCCGAGGGGGCCTCCGCCGACGGTCCAGGTGTCGGCGGATGGCGCGCGTGCGCTCCGGCATCTCCGGCCCTGGGTGTGGCGGAAGGACGTGCTGGAGCCGCCCGACGCTCCCGGCGGGTCGGTGGTGTCCGTGGTCGACCCGCGGGGCCAGCCGGCGGGACAGGCGCTGTGGGCGGCGCGGAGCCCGCTCGCGCTCCGGCTGCTGACCCGGCGCCCTCCGGCGGAGGAGCGGGTGGACGCGGGGTGGTTCCGGGCGCGGCTCGAGGCGTCCATCGCCCGGCGGGCGCCGTTCGGGCGCGAGGCGCTGCGCTGGGTGCACGCCGAGGCGGACGGCCTGCCGGGGCTGTTCGTGGATCGCTACCGCGATCGGCTGGTGCTCCAGACGCTCTCCGAGGGCATGGACGCGCGGAAGGAGGCGCTGGCCGCGGCGCTGGTGGAGCTGGGCGGTGCGACCCAGGTCGTCTGCCGCGACGACGGCTCGGGGAGGGACTTCGAGCAGCTGCCGCGCGAGTCCCGCGTGCTGCACGGGCCCCCCGAGGCTCTGGCGGAGTGGCGAGAGGGCGACAGCGTCTTCGAGGCCGATCTCCTCCGGGACATGAAGACCGGCGCCTTCCTCGACCAGGCGGAGAACCACCTCCGCGCCGGGGAGCTCGGGCGCGGGCGCGCGCTGGACGCCTTCAGCTACCACGGAGGATTCGCACTGGCGCTCTCGGCGAAGTGCGACTCGGTGCTGGCGCTGGAGCAGGATCCGGCGGCGGCGGCGCGGCTGGCAGGGAACGCGCGGCGGAACGGCAGGGGGAACGTCGAGGCGCGGGAGGCGAACGCCTTCGACGTGCTCCACCAGCTCGATCGCGACGGCGAGCGCTTCGACACGGTGGTGCTCGATCCGCCGGGTCTGGCGAAGAGAAGCAAGGGCCCGGGCGCGGCGCTGCGGGCCTACCGGGAGCTGAACGTTCGCGCGCTCCGGCTGCTCCGGTCGGGAGGGCTGCTGGTCACCTGCTCCTGCTCGGGGAAGGTGAAGCCAGTGGACTTCGAGGCGATGCTGCTCGGCGCGGCGGACGACGTGCGGCGGCCGATCCAGATCCTGGAGCGTCGCGGTCCGGCGGCGGACCATCCCGCGCTGGGTGGGCTGCCGGAGACGGAGTACCTGAAGGCGTTCTTCGTCCGGCCGCTGTAGCCGGCGATCAGAAGCTCGCTCCGGCGGGGGCGTCGACGCGGAGCACCGACTGCTGTCCGTAGGTGCGAGCGTAGGAGCGGCGGAGCTCCTCGAGGGTGGCGTCGTCGGGTCCCGCCGGATGGAGGACGACCAGGAGCGAGGTGGGCTCGTCGACGGTGCCGCCGTCCTGGGCGATCCAGTGGCCGCGGGCGTCGAGGAGCGTCCAGCCGCCGAGCCGCGGTCCGGCCTCGCGGGCGAGGAAGGACTCGATGTCGGAGGTGCTCAGCGTTCCGCCGTCGGGGAGGTTGCGTCCGAGGTAGAGCTCGGTGCGGATCCATCCGGTCGCGGGGGTGGCGCAGGCGAGGGCAGCCAGGGTCGTCGCGGCGAGGAGACCCGGGAAGCGGCAGAGGGCGGCGATCGGTGGCTGCGCGGGGCGAGGACGCTGCACGGGGGCGAGCCTGCCTCGTCCCCGGGTCATGGGGAGTGGGAATCCACGCCAGAGGGTGTGCTCCGAGGGAGCGCGGGACGGCGTCCGAGTCGACGGCCGACGTGGTGACGGCGCTGGCCTCGGAGCGGGGCCGTGACAGGTTGCAAGCCCGCTGAATCTCAGCCCGCGGTGACCGCCGCCGGCGCACCCAGCCGCCGGAGCGTCTCCTCCAGCGACCGGGTGAACGTCCGCCTCCCGCCCAGCGCGAGCAGGAAGGACACGATGCGCCCCTTGAGGTTCTTGGGGCGGCGGTCGAACTGGAACCGAACCTTGCTCCCGCTCCCCACGGCCTCGACCTGGTAGCGCCACCAGCTCCCCGGGGCGAAGGTGTTCGAGTCCTCGACCTCGATCAGCACCACGCCCGGCTCGGACCAGTCGTAGTGCGTCCGCTCCCAGACCCCGCCGAGCACGTCGGTTCCCTCGGTCACGTCGGCCTCGGTCTGCCCGACCGAGTGCACCTGGTAGAACTTCGCCGAGAGGTTCGGCCACAGCTCGGGGCGGCGCGGGCCGAAGTCGGTCAGAGCTCCGAGGACCACCTCCGCCGGGGTGGACGAGGTCACCTCTCCCGAGACGCGCGCCATGGACGGCCCCCTCCGATGACGGACGCCCCGGACCGTCGCAGGCCAGAGCCGCCCAGGCAACACCCAACGCGTCAGGCCGGGAGCCCCAGCTCCTTCCGCAAGCGCGTGGTCACCTCGAAGTACTCCTTGCGGGGGAAGGCCACGTTGAGGATGTGGAAGTCCTTCTTCGAGAGGCCCACGCAGCCGAAGCAGTAGTTGCAGTCCGAGAGGTTGCGGCACATCACGAGGTAGGCCGAGTGGGTGCACGCCTCGCACTGCAGGAGGTAGGCCGAGGACTGGCACCCCTTGCTCTCGGTGCAGTGGCTGCAGTTGCTGCAGCCGTCGCAGGCGACGCAGTGGGTGCACTGGTAGCAGCCCAGGCACTCGCGGCAGAACATGCAGTTGGCGCAGCGCTCGCAATCCTTGCAGGCGTAGCTGCCGGGGTTGCCGGGGTCCGCGGCAAACGCGCGACCCAGCGTGGAGAGCTGCTCGAGGAACTCGCGGCGCCCGAGGCGCGCCACGAGAGCGCGGGCCTCCTTGGCCTGCGTCTCGAGCTCGGCGGTGGACTGGCGGGCGGGAGCGCGCGCGGGGGAGGCAGGCATCGGTCAGCCCCCGATCCTATACGCGTCCGTCCCTCCAGTGGACCTCTCCGGACTGAACCCTCCCCAGCGGCGTGCCGTCACCACCACCGAAGGTCCCCTGCTCGTGCTCGCCGCCGCAGGCAGCGGGAAGACGCGGGTCATCACCCACCGCATCGCCTGGTTGCTCGCGCGGGGCACCTCCGCCCGCTCCATCCTCGCGGTGACCTTCACCAACAAGGCGGCCGCGGAGATGAAGGAGCGGGTGGTCCGCCTGGTGGGGCAGGGCGCACAGGCGCTCACCGTCTGCACCTTTCACGCCTTCGGGGCCCAGGTGCTGCGCGAGCACGCACCGCTGCTCGGCTGGCCGAAGAGGTTCGTCATCGCAGACACCGGGGACCAGATCTCCCTGGTCCACCGGGCGCTCCGCCAGCGGCCGATCGACGGCAAGTCGGACTTCGACCCCCGGCGCATCCTCGCCGCCATCAGCAGGGCGAAGAACGCCGGCCGGGCACCAGCGGCCGAGGGGGACGCGCCCAGTGAGCGCGAGGTCGCAGCGGCCGAGGCGTTCCCGCTCTACCAGCGCGCGCTCCGGGCACAGGCCGCGGTGGACTTCGACGACCTGCTGCTCCTGCCGCTGCGGCTGTTCCGCGAGCATCCCGAGGTGCTCGACCGGTACGTCCGCCGCTTCCGCCATCTCCTGGTGGACGAGTTCCAGGACACCAGCGGCGCGCAGCTCGAGCTCCTGAAGCTCCTGGCCGGCGAGCGCCGCAACGTGTGCGCGGTGGGGGACGACGACCAGTGCATCTACGGCTGGCGAGGGGCGGAGGTGGGCAACATCCTCCGCTTCGAGCAGGCGTTCCCCGGGGCCAGCGAGGTCCGGCTGGAGCAGAACTACCGGAGCGTGCCCGCGGTGCTCGAGGCTGCCCACGGCGTCGTCTCGCCACTCGCGGGGCGCCGGCCGAAGCAGCTCTGGACCGAGCGCGTGGGCGGTCCGAAGGTCCGGCTGGTCGTCACCCCCGGCGAGGACGACGAGGCGGCCTTCGTGGCCCGGAGCGTGGAGCAGCTGCTGCGCCAGGGCGGCCGGCCCGACGACATCGCCGTGCTCTACCGGACCAACGGGCAGTCCCGTCCGCTCGAGGAGGCGTTCCGGGCCCGGGGAGTCCCCTACGAGGTCGTCGGGGGCGCCGAGTTCTTCGACCGCCGCGAGGTGCGCGACGTGCTCGCCTACCTCAAGGTCCTCGCCAACCCCGCCGACGAGGTCTCGCTCCTCCGAATCGTCAACGTCCCGGCGCGGGGCATCGGCGACGTCACCGTCGAGCACCTCGTTGCCCGGGCGCACGAGCACGGGCGGCCACTCTCCGACGTTCTCGCCGCGGCCGGCTCCGTTCCAGGGCTGACCCCCGGAGCGGCCCGGGCGGTGAGCGAGTTCGCGGACCTCCTCCACCGCACCCGGGCCCGGCTCCGGACCGAGCCGCTGTCGGTCGTCACCCGGAGCCTGCTCCACGACATCGGGTTCGAGGCCGCGGCCCGAGCGACGGCCAGCTCGGCGGGCGCGGCGGACCGGAGGCTGCGCGGGGTGGAGGGCGTCCTCGGCTCGCTCGAGCAGTTCGAGCGCCGGGAGGGCCCCCGGTCGGACCTCCGGGCCTACCTCCAGCGGCTGTCGCTCGACACCCGCGAGGAGGAGGACGGCCCGACGCCGGCCCGGGTCACGCTCCTGACCCTCCACGCCGCCAAGGGCCTGGAATTCAAGACGGTCTTCCTGGTGGGGATGGAGGAGGGGCTCCTTCCGCATGGCGGGATGCAGGGCGAGCCCCAGGACCTCGAGGAGGAGCGTCGGCTCTGCTACGTGGGCATCACCCGGGCCCGGGAGGAGCTGATCCTCACCCGGGCCGCCACCCGCCTCCGCCGCGGCCGCGAGGTGCCCCGAACGCCCTCCCGGTTCCTCGCCGACATCCCCGGGTCGGTCCTCGAAGTGTCCGACACCACGGTTCCTCCCCCCGGGCCGCCGAGCGAGGCGGAGCGGGGGTTCTTCCGGGCCCTGAAGGCGCGCCTCTCGACTTGACTTGGGGCGCCAAGACCTCTACATCGCCCGTCTTTTCCGGGGGTCAGCCCCCCGTGTGTCTCGGAGTGTCTCCAGATGTCGAACCGGACGTACAGCGCGAAGCCCGCGGACGTGAAGCGGGCATGGCACGTCATCGACGTGAGCGACAAGGTGCTCGGTCGAGCGGCGAGCCAGATCGCTTCCCTGCTGAAGGGCAAGCACAAGCCCATCTACACCCCGTCGCTGGACACCGGTGACCACGTCATCGTCATCAACGCGGCCAAGGTGAAGGTCACCGGCTCCAAGGAGACCAACAAGCTCTACTACCGCCACCCGCGAGCGGGCTTCCCCGGTGCGCTGAAGACCACCAACCTCGCGACGCTGCGAGCCCGCCACCCCGAGGACGTCATCGTCAACGCCGTCCGCCGGATGCTTCCCCGCAACGCGCTGGGCCGGAAGATGATGACCAAGCTCAAGGTGTACCCCGGGGACAAGCACCCTCACTCCGCCCAGAAGCCCGAGCCGCGCCAGGTGGAGGGCTGAGCCCTACCGACGCGGGTGCCGGGCGCCCGCTCCACGAGCGTCCCCCTGGTGCAGGGGGCCGAGGTTCACGATGCCGATCCAGAAAGAGAACGGGTTCTACGCCACCGGCCGCCGCAAGGAGTCCACGGCCCGGGTGTGGGTGAAGGAAGGAAACGGGACCATCGTCGTCAACGGCCGTCCCCTCGACGAGTACTTCGGGCGCGAGACGTCGAAGATGATCCTCAACCAGCCGCTGCAGATCCTCGAGCAGGTGGGGAAGGTCGACGTGACGGTGAACGTCGTCGGCGGCGGCCTCTCCGGCCAGGCGGGGGCCATCCGCCACGGGCTGAGCCGAGCGCTGTGCCTGCTCAACCCCGAGTTCCGGACGCCGCTGAAGAAGGCCGGCTTCCTCACCCGCGACGCACGCGTCGTGGAGCGCAAGAAGTACGGCCAGCCCGGCGCCCGCCGGCGGTTCCAGTTCAGCAAGCGCTGACGGGTCGGCCCCCGACGCGCATCCGCGCGGCATGTAGGCCGTCCCCGCACAGGCGGGCCCGGCTGGCCGGGTGCTAGGCTTCAAGGAGCTTGGAACTCAACGAGATCCTGCAGGTCGCGCTCCGCGGCGGCGCGAGCGACATTCACCTCAAGGCCGGTCTGCCCCCCATGTTCCGGGTGGACGGCTCCCTCGTTCCCCTGAAGGACGGCAAGCGCCTCCCCCCCGAGGAGGTGGCGCGCATGGCCTTCGGGATCATGAACGAGTACCAGCGGGACAAGTTCAAGAACTCCAACGAGGTGGACCTCGCTTACGGCGTTCCGGGGCTGGGCCGCTTCCGGGTGAACGTGTTCCAGCAGCGTGGCACGCTGGGGGCCGTGCTCCGGGTCATCCCCTTCAAGGTGATGACCATCCGCGACCTCATCCTTCCCCCGGTGCTCGAGTCGATCGCGCTCGAGGAACGCGGGCTGATCCTGGTCACCGGCACCACTGGCTCGGGAAAGAGCACCACCCTCGCGGCGATGATCGACCACATCAACGCCAACGAGACCGACCACATCATGACCATCGAGGATCCGATCGAGTTCCTCATCCGGGACAAGCGCTCGATCGTGAACCAGCGAGAGGTCGGCGTGGACACGATCTCCTTCAGCCAGGCGCTCAAGAGCGCGCTCCGCCAGGATCCGGACGTCATCCTCGTCGGCGAAATGCGAGACCTCGAGACCATCGAGACCGCGCTCACCGCGGCCGAGACCGGTCACCTGGTGATGTCCACCCTTCACACCCTCGACGCCACCGAGACCATCAACCGGATCGTCTCCGTGTTCCCGCCCTACCAGCAGAAGCAGGTGCGGCTGCAGCTGGCGAGCGTCCTCAAGGCGGTCATCTCCCAGCGCCTGGTCCCCCGGGCCGACGGCAAGGGCCGTGTCGCCGCGGTGGAGGTGCTCAAGGCCACCGCCCGGGTGCGCGAGCTCATCGAGGACAAGGACCGCACCAAGGAGATCACCGACGCCATCGCCCAGGGCCACCAGAGCTACGGGACCCAGACCTTCGATCAGTCGCTGATGAGCCTCGTGCGGCAGAACATCATCACCTACGAGGAGGCGCACCGGCAGGCGACCAACCCGGACGACTTCGCCCTCCGCTTCAGCGGAATCAGCGCGACCAGCGACGGCCGGTGGGACGACTTCGAGGGCCCGCCCCAGGACGGCAACTCCGCGCCGGGAAGCCTGGCCTTCACCCAGCGAGGTTCGCCGGCCGGGGCCCCCGCAGGCGCGCCGTCGTCGGCCGCGTCGCCGTCCCGGCCGCCGACCCCGGGCGCCGGCACGCCGCTCGGACGCATCAATCCCGGGGCGCCGCGTCCCGGCGCGCCGCAGCCGGCACCGGCGCCGCGTCCGGCAGGGGATTCGAGCGCGCTCCCCGCCGCCGACGACGACTTCCACATCGAGAGGTTCTGAGGAGCCGAGCCGCTGGCTCACCTGAGCTCGGACAGCGCGCGCCGCAGGCGCCGCCGCCGAAGCGGCCCGATGAGCCGCATCTCCGCCAGGTGATCCACGAACTCGGCGAGCGCGCCACGCTGCTCGGGCTCGAGCCGCAGCGCCGCCTCCTCGAGGTGCTCGCAGGAGATGAGGTCCGGTCCCTCGGACCAGGCGACCCCGCAGAGCGCCTGGGCCGCGATGCGCCGCGTCCGCCGCTCGGGTCCGTCCGGGCCTCCGGCGAACGCGGTCTCCAGCGCCGCCACCCGCTGGGGCGTGAGTGTGGCCAGCGCGGCGAGCGTCTCCAGGGACTCGGCGACGAAGGCCGCGTCGAACCCGTCCGCCGGGAGGTCGTCGCCGAAGGCTTCCTCGAGGAGCACCGCGCCGACCAGCGCCTCCACCTGGTCCGGGGTGGCGCCCTCCTCCTCCAGCGCACCCCGCGCGCGCGCCAGCGGACCCACCAGCCGCTCGTCGTCCTCCAGCACCGAGCTCGCCGCCCGGGCCGCGAGCACGAGGAGCGCGTTCTGTGCGTCCTCGGGTGGGTGGGCCTTGCCCGCGGCCCGCTCCACCGCGGACCAGAGGTCGGGCCGCGCCCGGGCTGCCGAGACGAAGGCCGCATCCGTCGGCTCGTCGGGCGCCGAGCCGTTCCGCCGCTGCCAGACCCCCCATGCGGTCTGGAAATCCATGTACCGTGACAGCGCGGGGTGCATGCACCGTGAGGCGTAACACCGCTGGAGCCGCGGGGGGAACGGGTCTTCGGGCGCTGCGGACGCTTGCCCGGAGGGAGCGTTCCGTGGCAGCGCTCCGGGAAGCGCTGCGTCGCGCCGGGCTGTCCGCCGAGGAGGTGGAGGCCGAGGTCGCGGTGGCGATCCGCCTGGGCGCGGCCGACGACCGCCGTTCCGCTCGGGCCCGCGCCCGCGCGCTCGTCCTCCGGGGCGGGTGGTCCCGTGAGGTGATGCACCAGAGGCTCGTCCAGCAGGGCTATCCGGCCGCCGTCGCCGAGGAGGCGCTCTCCCTCGCCGTCGACGAGGAGGGATGGACCCCGCGCACGGCCGCTCTCCGCGCCGTCGTCCGGGGCGAGCCGCCGCTCCGATCTGCCCGCAGGCTGCTCGCCCGCGGCTTCACCCCGGAGCTCATCCGGGAGCTCTTTCCGGGGGTGGAAGGGATGGAGGAAGGAGGCTAGGGTGTTCGGCCCTTCGATGCGCCCGCTCCTCCTTGTCACGCTCTCCGCACTGGCCCTCCTCGCCGGATGCGGCCTCTTCTCCGGCAACGGTGACTTCGGCGAGCCCGACTACGCGAGCGAGGCGAGCACCAACCTCAAGCGCGGCGACGAGGCCCTCGAGAGCAGCCAGTACCAGCTGGCCGAGAAGTACTTCGAGTACGTGAAGACGAAGTTCCCCTTCCTCGAGGCCTCGCGGCAGGCCGAGCTTCGCCTGGCCGACGTCTCGTACGAGCGCGAGCTGTGGTCCGAGGCGGTGGACCGCTACAACGGCTTCGTCAAGCTCCACCCCACCCATCCCAAGGTGGACTACGCCGCCTACCGCGCCGCCCTGGCCCACTACCGTGACATCCCCAGCGACTGGTTCATGCTCCCGCCGTCGAGCGAGAAGGACCAGACGCAGGTGAAAGCGGCCTGGGAGTCGCTCGCCGACTTCGTCCGCACCTATCCGAACTCGCAGTACCTCGCGGACGCGAAGGCGAAGCTGGCCGACGTTCGTGACCGCCTGGTGCGCCACGAGGTCTACGTCGCCGACTTCTACGAGAAGCGCGACCGCTGGGCCGCCGCCGCGAGCCGCCTGGAGACCGTGATCCAGAAGTATCCGGGCCCGGACGACGACCGGTACCTCTTCCGGCTCCACGACCTGTACTCGCGCCTGAAGGACTCGAGCAAGGCGCGCGACGCGCTCCAGCGGATCATCACCCGCGTCCCCGGTACCCCTGCGGCCGACAAGGCCCGCCAGATGCTTGGCTCGTGACCGTCGCCGGCGGTGAGCGCCGCGGCGCGCGCGCCGTGGCGGTGCTGCTCGGCCTCGCGGTGCTCGCCGGTGTGGCCTGGGCACTGCTCCCCCGCCTCCTCGGAGCCGCCGGAGGTCCCGAGCCGCAGCTGGTCTCCGCGCTCCGGGCCGCCGAGCTGTCCCGGGCGCCCATCCCCGTGGCCGGAGCGCCGGAGTTCGAGCCCCGGAGCCTGCGCTACGACCGGTTCAGCGTGAGCATCGACGGGGACCGGGCCTCGGTGGTCACCACCCTCGACGCCTCGGGCACCTCGGGCGCCGTGGCGGTGTCGTCCCTCGGCCGGGAGAAGCTGGTGTTCGTGCGGCGGGGCGGACGCTGGGAGCCCTCGGGACCTCTCGCACCGGCGCTGGCCGGGGCGCTGGCCGCGCTCTGGCGACGCTCCGAGCTGCTCTCCGGCCACTCTCCCGAGGCGCTGGGTGCGCTGGTGGTGGCCGGGGACCGGGAGCGGTCGATGTCGGACGCGCGCCTCGAGCCGGTGCTCCGCATTCCGGAGCACAGGTGGGAGCCGCGCGCCTGGTTCCTCCGTTCGGAGCGTGGCGAGGTGCTGGTCACCGAGGAGGCAGTCCTGACTTCACCGTCCCGGAAACCCGAGCCCCGGACCGGGCGGCTCCGGCTGGTGCCCTCCAGCGAGGCCGGAAGTTTCGTCTTCGCCGGGACCCTGCTGTAGGGTCTCTCCGTACGACGATGGCAGCGGCGAGCGCTGACACAGCCTGGGCCCTCCGGTTCATCTCCGGCAAGTACCAGGGGGGTGAGTTCCCCCTGAAGATGAGCCGTCAGGTCACCATCGGCCGCTCGAGCGAGCTGGACATGGTCCTGGTCGAGGACATGGTCAGCCGCAAGCACGCGAAGATCACCGTCGGCCCGGGCAAGGTGCTGATCGAGGATCTGGGAAGCACCAACGGCACCTTCGTCAACGGGGAGAAGATCCGCCAGGCACGGCTCAAGGAGGGGGACCGGATCCTCATCGGTACCTCGATCCTCAAGCTGGTCCAGCGCGAGGGGGGAGCCCAGAGCGAGATCTCCGACGCCGAGATGCGCGAGCGCCTGGAGGAGGCGGCTCAGGCCCAGGCGGCCAAGACCAACAAGACCTCCTCCATGACCGGGAAGATCGAGGACATCCCGCTCCCCGATCTGCTCCAGCTCTTCCACACCTCGAAGAAGAACGGGGTGCTCGTCGTCACCGGCGCCCACGAGGGCCGCATCTACCTTCGCCAGGGCCGCGTCTACTACGCGGTCGTGGACGGAGATCACGCCCTCGGGCCGCAGAAGAGCTTCAACCGGATCATCACCTGGGAGGAGGGCGACTTCGAGCTCCAGCCTCCGGACGGCCAGGAGTTCATGGTCGAGCTGGACCGGTCCACCGAGGCCCTGCTCATGGACGCGCTCCGCCTCCTGGACGAGTACAAGCGCATCGAGGGCCAACTACCCCCCGCCGAGGCCCCGCTGGTGCTGCGCCGCCCGCTGGTCCCCAGGCTGCGCGACCTCGCGCCCGAGCTGCTGGACGTGCTCCAGCTCGTTCACAACCACGGGACGCTCCGGGCGGTGATGGACCACTCCGAGGCGGACGACGTGGCCATCGCCCAGGCCATCGTCGACCTGATTCGCAAGGATTACGTGCGCGCCGGCTGAATCCCGGGCAGAAGACGGGCCATGAGCCCAGAGACGCCGCGGCGGCTGACCCAGTTCAGTCACTGCGCCGGTTGAGCCGCCAAGCTCCGACCGGCGGAACTGGCGCAGGTCCTGCGCCGCCTGAAGACCAGGAAGGACCCGCGAGCGCTGGTGGGGTTCGCCACGCACGACGACGCCGCGGTGTACCGTCTGTCGGCGACCGAGGCGGTGGTCTCCACGGTCGACTTCTTCCCTCCGGTGGTGGACGACCCGTTCGCCTTCGGACAGATCGCCGCGGCCAACGCGCTCTCCGATGTCTGGGCGATGGGCGCTCGCCCGCTCTTCGCCCTGAACCTGGTCGCCTTCCCCACCCAGGCGCTCCCCCTGGAGACGCTGGCCCGCATCCTCGAGGGAGGCCAGAGCAAGACGGACGAGGCCGGCATCCCCATCCTCGGCGGCCACTCGGTGGACGATCCGGAGCCGAAGTACGGCATGGCGGTCACCGGTGTGGTCCATCCGCGCCGCATCCTCACCAACGCCGGGGGCCGGCCGGGGGACGTGCTGATCCTCACCAAGCCGCTGGGATCCGGCATCGCCACCACCGCCATCAAGCGCGGGATCGCCGCACCGGAGCTGGAGCAGCGGGTCGTCGCGCTGATGTCAGCGCTCAACCGCGCCGCCGGCGAGGTCTTCGCCTCGGGCAAGTTCCCGGTCCACGCCCTGACCGACGTGACCGGGTTCGGGCTCCTGGGCCACCTCGCCGAGATGGCGCTGGGCGCCCGGCTGCGGGCCCGCCTCTTCCTCGAGCACATTCCCATCCTCGCCGGCGTGCCGGAGCTCGCCGAGCAGGGCGTGGTGCCTGCCGGGAGCCGGGCCAACCTCGAGCACTTCGGCGCGCACGTCCGCTTCCCGCCGGGCCTCCCCGAGCCGATCCGCCTGGTGCTCTCCGACGCCCAGACCAACGGTGGGCTCATCGCCGCCGTTCCCCGGGCCGCGCTCCGCCGGGCCGAGCGAGCGCTCGAGAGGGCCGGGGTCGACGCCGCCGTGATCGGCGAGCTGGCGCGCGGGCGACCGCTGATCGACGTTGCGTGAAGCCGACCTTGCGTCCCTCCGGGCGATGACCAAGTTGGATGGCTCCTGCAACAAGGAGACACGAATGAAGCGACTGATCATCGGACTGACCGCGGCCACCGCCCTCGCGCTCGTGGGCGTCGCCCGCGCAGAGGACACCAAGACCACCGAGAGCAAGACCACCGTCAAGGAGAAGGACAACGGCACCGGCTCGGTGAAGGCGGAGAAGTCGACCAAGACCAGCAGCAAGGCCGGGTCCACCAAGGACACCAGCACCTACACGAAGGACACCGAGAAGAACTCGATGGGTGGCACCACGACCAAGACCGAGAAGAAGGCCACCCACGACGCTCCGGGCATGAAGAATGACGCGAAGCGCGACACGAAGGAGACGATCGAGACCGACTCCCACGGCAACGTGGTGAAGCACGAGAAGACCGGTCCCGAGGGGAAGACCGAAACCGTCAAGTAGGTCGGGCCCGGTGTTGAAGTAACATGCCGGGGCGGATGCCCTCCGCCCTGGCGCTCTGCACCGCGCTGCTCGTCGCCGCCGCACCCGCACCCCGTGCGCGCGTGGTCCTCGATCCGGGGCACGGCGGCGCGCAGGAGGGTGCCATCGGCCCCGATGGACAGCTGGAGAAGTCGGTCTCGCTCGACGTCGCTCGCCGGCTCAAGGCTGCGCTCGAGCGGGAGGGCGTGGAGGTGCTCCTCACCCGCGAGCAGGACGTGCTCCTCGCGCTCGCCGACCGGGTCACCTTCGCCAACCAGGCCCACCCCGACGCCTTCGTCTCGCTGCACCTGAACTCCATGCCCACCCGGCGGCTGCGGGCCCGCCTCGAGGGGGTACAGACCTTCTTCCTCTCCGCGAGTGCCTCCGGGGAGGACGCCCGCCGCGTGGCGGAGCTGGAGAACGCCGACTCGGCGGGGGCCGGCGCGCCGGAGCCCACCGACACCCTGGCCTTCATCCTCGCCGACCTCCGGCGGAGCGAGGCACATGCCGACAGCGCCCGGCTGGCCTACGCCGTCCACTCGCGGCTGGTGGCGGCGTCCGGAGGCGGTGACCACGGGGTGCAGCAGGCGCCGTTCTACGTCCTCACCGGGGTCGAGGCGCCGGCGGTGCTGGTGGAGTTCGGCTTCATCTCCCACCCCGAGGAGAGCCGGAAGCTCGCCCGGCCCGAGTATCGGGACCGGGTCGCCCAGGCCATCGCCGACGGGGTGGTCGCCTTCCTCGCCCAGACCGCGGCGCGGGATCGCCGTCCCCCGGTGGCCTCGTCCGCGCCTCCCTGAGTAGGGTCCCCCCACCCGCATGCGCTCCTTCGACCGAGGCCCGCTCGACCTGCGTCCGCTCACCATCACCCCCGGGATCTCCCGGCACGCCGAGGGCTCGGCGGAGGTGCGGCTCGGCCACACCTGGGTGCGGGTCACCTGCTCGGTCGAGGACCGCGTCCCTCCGCACCTCCTCGGGAAGAACAGCGGCTGGGTGACCGCCGAGTACGGGATGCTCCCCCGGAGCACGAACACCCGCACCGCGCGCGAGGCCGCCCGGGGCAAGCAGAGCGGGCGGACGCAGGAGATCCAGAGGCTCATCGGCCGCGCGCTCCGGGCCTCGGTCGACCTGGGGCAGCTCGGCCCGCGCACCTTCACCCTCGACTGCGACGTCATCGAGGCAGACGGGGGGACCCGCTGCGCGTCCATCACCGCCGCCTACGTCGCGCTGGCCCAGGCCGCGCGCGCCCTGAACGCCAGGAAGACCCTCTCCACCGCGCCGAGGATGGTCCCGGTGGCCGCGGTGTCGGTGGGCATCGTCAAGGGCACGGTGGTGACCGATCTCGACTACGAGGAGGACAGCGCCGCCGAGGTGGACATGAACGTGGTCGCCACCGCCGAGGGCAAGCTGGTCGAGGTGCAGGGCACGGCGGAGAAGGGCTCGTTCGCCCGTGCCGAGCTGGACGCGCTGATCGACGCCGGGCTCGCCGGTGTTGCGCGACTCGTCGAGGCGCAGCGGCGCGCGCTCGGCGGATGAGGCTGCTGGTCGCCACACGGAACCCGGGCAAGCTCCGGGAAGTACGGGCGCGGGTGCACGGAGTGGAGGTGGTCTCGCTGGACCAGGCTCCGCCCATGCCGGAGGTGGCGGAGACCGAGGACACGCTCGAGGGGAACGCGCGGCTCAAGGCCCTCGCCGCCGCGCGCGGCTCGGGGCTGTGGAGCGTGGCCGATGACTCGGGGCTCTTCGTCGACGCGCTCGCAGGTGCGCCCGGCGTCCGCTCCGCCCGCTACGCGCCGGGAGACGACACGGCGCGGGTGAAGAAGCTCCTCGCCGAGATGGAGCGCGTGCCGGACGGCGAGCGGGGCGCCGCCTTCCGCTGCCTGCTTGCCCTCGCCTCGCCCGCGGGGGAGGTGTCGCTCTTCCGGGGCGAGTGCCGCGGGGAGATCCTCCGCGCGCCCCGGGGAAGCAACGGCTTCGGGTACGACCCGGTGTTCCTCGTCCCGGAGTTGCAGCGCACGATGGCCGAGCTCTCCCTCGAGGAGAAGGGCCGCATCTCGCACCGCGCGCGGGCCCTCGATGCGCTCGGCCCCGAGCTGGAACGGCTCGCCGTCCGGGAGCGGTGAGAGGGGCGCCTGGCCCGGGGAGTGTGCCGTTCGACGCCAACGCCCTCGCCCCCTCCCTGGGACGGCGAGCTTCCCTGGCGTGGGACCCGCGACCGGGCCTGAACGCAAGCGCCCCAAGTCGCCAGAACTTCGAATGCGGTCAAGTCGCTCGACGAGATTCCGAGTGCTTTGAGGGTCATTTGACGTACCGCGCGTGAAATCCGCGGAGCCTGGGGTGGAGGTTGGCCGGCAGGCCCGAGCCTCGCGCCGGCGCGACGTGGTGCGCGCGTGCCGGTCGGGTCAGCGCCCAGCGCTCGCGCGGTCCTGCGCGCGTCGGATCTTCCGCACGAGGGTGAGGAGGTTCCGGGGCGTGAAGCGGAACCAGAAGGCGACGTCGCATCGGTTGTCCCGCCAGCCCGGGTTGATCCGGGCGTAGGCCCGCGCCTCGGGTCGTTCGAGGTAGCCGGCGGGGAACTGCGCCAGCGTCTCGGGCGCGATGCCGATGTCCACGAACACCAGGCCCGTCCGGGGGTCGATCCGGAAGTTGCTCTCGGCGGCGAAGCGGGCGAGCGCCGCGCGCACCGCCCCTCCCTCGGCATCACCCGGAGCGGGGCTGGGATCGACGATCCGGTACTCGGCCAGCGCCGAGGTGATCGACACGAACCCGAACAGGCTCGCGATGGCGAGCCGGTAGTGGCGCGTCAAGGGATGGCGGAGCTTGCAGCCGAGAAAGAAGCGCAACCCCGAGCGCAGGTGCAGCGCCCGGCCACGGTACTCGGGCAGGACCCGGAGCTTGCCGCCCAGGATCGCCCGGGCGCCCGGCAGGTCCAGCGGCGCCGTCCGCCAGAACTGGTAGCCGACGATCGCGCCACCATGCTCGAAGACGTGCACCACCTCGTTGGTCTCGGCGTGGACCCGGAAGTGCGCCGGGTCCTCGGGGAGGATCCGGTCGGAGAACGCGTGGAGCTTGCCGATCAGCTCGTCGGTGAAGTCGCGGCGAGGGATGACCCGGATCCGGTCGCGAGGCACTCCCACCTCCTACCCAGGGCAGTACCGGAATGCGATCTCCTCCGACCGGTTCAGCGGCCGGGTGACGCCGGTGGCGCGAGACGGTCGTCGAGCCGCCGCTCGAGGAAGGCGAGGTCGAGCCAGCGGCCGAACTTGCACCCGACGTGGTGGAGCGTTCCCGCGCGCTGGAAGCCGAGGCGCTCGTGCATGCGAATCGAGCCGGCGTTGTCCGCATCGACCCCGGCGACCATCACGTGCTTCCCGAGCGAGACGGCCCGCGCGAGCAGCACCCGCACGAGCTCGCTCCCGACGCCGCGCCCCCGCGCATCGGCCCGGACGTGCACCGTGTGCTCGACCGTGTGCCGGTACCCCGGCCAGGTGCGGAAGTCTCCGAAGGTCGCGAAGCCGAGGACTCCCGAGCCATCGGTCGCGACCAGCACCGGGTATCCCAGCTCGCGCCGCGCCCGGAGCCACTGTGCCCGATCCTCCAGCGTCGCCGGCCTCTCCGAGAAGATGGCGGTCGAGCCTGCGAGGACGTCGTTGTAGATGGCGAGGATCGCCGGGAGATCGGACTCCGTCGCGTCGCGGATCATGCCCCGCAAGAGTCTCGCAGGACCGGGGCGCTCCGCCAGCACAGTCCCGTTCCCCCGACCGCGGGCTCGGCCTAGCATCGCTGCCCGTGAACGCTCCGCCCTCAGGCCTCCGTCGACTCTCCCCGGTGCTCGCTCTCGCGGCGCTCCTTCTCGTGGCGATCGCCGGCTGCGCCATGTTCGGCCCCGAGACGACGCTGAAGCAGCAGATGAAGGCGCTCCATGCCTGCCCCGAGGACGAGATGAGGATCACCAACCTCGGCGGGTCGCGTTATCAGGTCCAGGGCTGCGGCTCGACCGAGACCTTCGTCTGCGGACAGACCGACGGTTGGGTCTGCAACCAGTGAGGGGGGACGGGGTGATCGGGACCCATCACCCCTACGCCCTTCCTCCGTTGCCCATCCTCTCGGCGGGGAGGAATATGGGCCCGCTCCGGGGGGAGTGACAGCCGAACAGCGCTTCACGTCTCACCCGTGACCGGACGGGAGCGAGCCATGAGCCGAGCCGTGCGTCGTCTTGCGGTGGTCCTCGCAGCGTTCTTGCCCCTTGCTTGCGGGCCCTCGCCCTCGACCGCCGGCGGTGACGGCGTCGGCGGGGACGTCGACTCGGTCAGCGCAGAGCTCGATGCGGTCCCGCCCACGGGAGTGATGTGCCTCCGGCTGACGGTGGTCATGGGCGCCACGGTCCAGCGCCAGCTCTTCTCCGTCGTCCCCGGACAGACCACCCGGTTCGAGCTCACCGGCCTCGCGGCAGGTCCCGCGACCTTCAGCGGCGACGCCTTCAACGCCGCCTGCAGCGCCGTCACCGGGAAGTCCTTCCCCACCTGGACCAGCGACTCGCAGACCGTCACCCTCGCGCCCGGCACCCCCACCAAGGTCTTCCTCACCTTCCGCCAGAACGTCCAGGCGCTCGTCTCGGCGGACTTCGTGGGCAACCCCACCTTCCAGGAGTTCCCCATCCCGAGCTTCGGCCTGCCCTACCTCATCAGCTGGGGCTTCTCGGGCGACCTCTGGTTCACCGAGCCCGAGTACAACCGCGTGGGCAAGATCACCTCGGCCGGCGTGATCACCGAGTACGTCGTGCCCACCGCGGGCGCGTTCCCGGAGTCGATCGGCACCCTCGGGGGCGCCGATGCCTGGTTCACCGAGACCGGCGCCAATCGGATCGGCCACGTCACCAGCGCCGGCGTGTTCCAGGAGTTCGTCATCCCCACCCCCAACTCGGGCCCCACCGGGATCATCTCCGGTCCCGCCGGCGGCTACTGGTTCACCGAGAACTACGCCAACAAGATCGGCTTCATCAGCAGCACCGGCGTGATCACCGAGTACCCCATCCCCACGCCCAACTCAGGTCCAGTGGGCATCGACTGGTCGCTCACCGACCGGCTCATGTTCACCGAGAGCAACGTCGGGCAGGTCGGCGTCATCTTCCTCAACGGGACGATCAACGAGTTCCCGGTTCCCGGCGGACCCGGCCTCGGACGCATCTCCAGCGGGGACGACGGGTTCGGCTTCGACCTCAGCCGGATGTGGTTCATCGAGTCCAGCGCGGACAAGGTGGCCTCGATCACCTTCGGGGGAGTCGTCACCGAGTACAACCTGCAGGGCGGCGCCTCGCCCTTCGACGAGAACTACGCCTTCGACGGCGCCCTCTACGTGCCCGAGCCCGATGCCAACCTCATCGCCCGGGTCAACCCCATCGGCGGGATGTTCGAGTTCGAGGTCCCCACCCCCGGCTCGCAGCCCTTCGGCGTTCCGGTGGCCGGCGGCCCCGACGGGAAGATCTGGTTCACCGAGCGCGCCGGCCGCAAGATCGGCGCCATGACCTTCCCCTAGGACGCCGCGCCCCGCGGTCCCGCGTTCTTGACCGACCCGGGATCCTCGTGTTCTCTACCGCGACCGACTCGGGGCGTAGCGCAGCCTGGTAGCGCACCTGCCTTGGGCGCAGGGGGTCGGAGGTTCAAATCCTCTCGCCCCGACTCAGGCTCGCCCGGTCTCCCCGGCGCGCGCCGTCGTTTCCTCCTCGCGGCGGCCCTCGCGCCACGCCGCGGGCGGCACGCCCACCACCTTCTTGAACGCCCGGCTGAAGGCCGCCTCCGAGGCGTAGCCCACCTCGACCGCCGCCTCGAACACGCTCACGTTCCGCGTCCGGAGCAGCGTGGCCGCGAGCTGCATCCGCCAGCGCGTCAGGTACTGCATCGGGGCCTCGCCCACCAGGTGAGCGAAGCGCTCCGCCAGGACGGACCGCGACACCGCCGCCTCCTTGGCCAGTGACTCCACCGTCCACGGCTCCGCCGGCCGATCGTGCAGTGCCGCCAGCGCCCGGCCGATGGACGGATCGCGCAGCCCCGCGAACCAGCCAGTCTGCTCCGCCGGGAGCGAGGCCAGGTAGCGGCGGATGACCTCGATGAACATCAGCTCGCTCGCCCGGGCAAGCACGCACTCGCCGCCGGTCCGCCCGCTCGCGGTCTCGACCACCGCCAGCTGCGCCACCGCCTCCAGCCAGCCACCGGTGCCCCGCGTGCTCACCTTCAGGACCCGCGGCAGCGTCGCGAGCAACGGGTTGAAGGGCTTCACGTCCCAGCCGACGAATCCGCAGACCAGCCCCGTGCGCTCGCCGCCTCCCTCCTCGTGGAGGAAGAATGGAAGCCTGCTCCCCGGCGGGCGCCGGAACATGGCGAGCGACGCCTGCCCCCGCATTCCCGGGCTGCTGGACAGCGTGTGCGCATCGCCGTGAGGGAAGGCGATGATGTCCCCCTCCTCGAGCGGCAGTGGCTCCTCGCCGACGATGCCGCCCCAGCACCGTCCCCGGGTGACGAGGTGGTACTCCAGCACGTGCTCGACGCCGGGCAGGACGTGAGGTGCCACCTCGCTCCCCGCCAGCGCCTCGGCCGCGAACGGGGCGGAGGCCTCCACCGAGAAGTGGACGGCTCCGGTCAAGCGCACCGCCCGCAGGACGTCGGACAGGACGTCGGTGGTCACCGGCCGACTCCCGGACGACGCGGCGTGTCGTGGTCGTGCCCGGGGGCCGCCGGACGGCCGAGCAAGAGTTGCGGACTGGCGGTCAAGGCGCGCCCCGGGGCCTCCGGACATCAACGGCAGTGCAACAACGTCCCCCTTACCCCAGGAGTTCCGCCCGTGACCACCGCCTCACCCCAGATCGGCGTCGTGCCGGATCTGGCCGCCATCAAGACCCGCCAGCAGGCCACCTGGGCCAGCGGCGACTATGCCGTCATCGGCACCACGCTCACCCTCGTGGGGGAGCAGCTCTGCGAGAGCATGGACCTCCGCGCGGGGCAGGCCGTCCTCGACGTCGCCTGCGGCAACGGTGCCGCCACCCTCGCCGCCGCGCGCCGCTTCTGCACGGTGACCGGCCTCGACTACGTCCCGTCGCTGCTCGCGCGGGCGGAGGAGCGAGCCCGTGCCGATCGCCTGGACATCGCCTTCGTCGAGGGCGACGCCGAAGGGCTGCCCTTCATCGACGGGCAGTTCGACGCCGCGCTCTCCACCTTCGGGGTGATGTTCACCCCCGATCACCGGAAGGCGGCCTCCGAGCTGGCCCGCGTCGTCCGCCGGGGCGGGAAGATCGGCCTCGCCTCCTGGACTCCGGACGGCTTCGTCGGACAGCTGTTCGCGCTGGTCGGACGCACGATGCCGCCGCCGGCGGGCATCAAGCCGCCGCATCTCTGGGGAACCATCGGCCACTGCCAGGAGCTCTTCGCCGACAGCGCGGCGTCGATCCAGTCCCAGCACCGCGAGTTCGTCTTCCGCTACCTGTCGCCCGAGCACTTCATCGACGTCTTCCGGAGCTTCTACGGGCCGACCCACAAGCTCTACGGCGCGCTGCCCGAGGACAAGGCCAGGGCGTTCACCGCCGACCTCACCGACCTCATCCGGAGGTTCAACCGGGCGGACGACGGAACGATGGTCGTTCCCTCGAAGTACCTCGAGCTCATCGTCACCCGTCGCTGAGCTCTCCGTTCAGGGGAGGCTCCGCGCGAGCTGGATCCCCAGCGGGACGATGATCGCGATGGCCAGCAGCAGCACCGCGCCGATCACCGCGAACGCGGCGCGCGGGACGGTCGTCCGCTGGAGCCTGGCCAGGGCGTACACCGCGATGACCAGGGCCCAGAGCGCCAGGGGGCCCAGGCTGACCAGGAACACGACCGCCGCGCCGGAGTAGCAGACGGCGCGGACGGTCGCCCCGAAGCCCCGGTGCGCGCCCCCGGCGACGAGGGCGAGCAGGTGCGCGGCGCCCGCGAGGACCAGCACCAGGAGCGGGTAAAGGACCACCGGCGCCAGCGGGAGCAGGAGATACAGGCCCAGCTGCCCCGGCGCCGGTAGCGCGCCGCCGTGGAGCGAGAGGATGGGCACGAGGTAGAGGACGGCGCCCAGCGCTCCGAGCAGCGCCTGCACCAGCCAGCCGTACCAGAACGCGTCCTTCCACGGCGCGTCCGGGCGGAGACCGTCGAAGAAGGTGGAGGGCGAGAACGCGGCCCGGGTGAGCGTCGCGAAGAGCCCGCGCACGGCGCCGATCTGGTCGCGCCGCTCCCACGGGGTGAACGCGTCGCCGGTCGCGTCCGGCTTCGCCGGGGTCCTGAGGAAGAGGTCGTTGGCGGTCATCTCGTCACCCGAACCCGCAATGACTGCGCAGGCGAGACCGCGCCGCTGCATGCGCTGCGCGCGATTCACGGCCCTGGAGCCGGGCCCAGGAGCTTGCATCCGTAGGGCCAAGCGTGGCTCGGCCGATGCACGCGATCTCGGGCGTTTGCAAGGAGGTCAGCCATGCGGATCGAGGACATCATGAACAGGCACGTGGAGACGTGCCGTCCCGAGGACACGCTCGCGCAGGCCGCGAAGAAGATGTGGGAGCACGACATCGGAAGTCTTCCGGTGGTCGCGGCCGACGGTCGGGTGACGTCGGTGATCACCGACCGCGACATCGCGATGGACGCGTACATCAAGGGGAAGGCGCTCGAGGAGCTGACGGTCTCCGAGGCGATGTCCCACCGGCTGGTCACCGTCCAGCCCACGGACGAGCTGCGGGTGGCCGAGGACCGGATGCGCTCGGAGCAGGTGCACCGCATCCCGGTGGTGGATCCGCTCGGATTCATCCAGGGGATGGTGACGGTGAACGACCTCGCGCATCACCTCCGCACCCGGGGCTCGCCGGAGGGTCTGGAGCCGGCCGAGGTGGCGTCGACGCTCGCCGCGATCAGCAGCCCGCGCACCGGTCCGTCCGGCCGCGCGGTGCCCTGAGCCCCCGACCATGGGCCGGCTGGTGCGCGTGCTGGATCCGAACAACCTGCGTCCGGTCTTCGACGCCCTGTCGGTGGGACGGGACGCCTGGCGGGCCCTGCGCGAGGACTCGGAGTTCCTCGGCGTCGCCCGCCGCACGCTCCTCCCGCTTCCCACCGACCTGGAGCCGGCGCTGGACACGGATCCGTTCCCGCCCTTCGAGGCGTTGCCGGTGCCCGGCCTCCACGGCCTGAAGCTGGCCATCGTCGTCTCGGGCGGGAGCGGTGCCACCTGCGCCACGGTGGGCGTGCAGCGCGCGCTGGAGGAGGCGGGCCTCGAACCCGCCTCGATCTCCGCCGCGTCGGGGGCGGTGCTGTTCGCCGCGCTCTGGGCCTGCGGCCTCGACTCGGCGGCGATCGCCCGGTTCTGGCTGGGCCTCAGCAGGAAGGACTACGTGGACGTCGGCTGGGGGGCGCTCCTGCGCTCCGCGGGCAGGGCGATGGGCGGCTGGGCCGGGCTTCTCCGCGGCGAGGCCATCGAGCGCTCCGTCCGGAAGCTCGTCGGCGACCGCCGCCTGGGTGAGACGCGGATCCCCTTCTCGATGCCGGCCTGGAACATCGACCAGAACCGGGTGGAGACGTTCGGGACCCGGACCACGCCCGACCTACCCGTCGCCGTGGCGATCCGGACCGCCATCGCCATCCCGATCTTCGTCGAGCCGGTGGAGATCGACGGGCACGTCTACGGCGACGGAGGGGTGATCGACATCTTCCCCCTCCGGCCGGTGCTGGAGGTGAAGCCCGACCGGGTGGTGGGCCTGAACTGCTACCTCCCCCTGGGCTTCGAGGGCGAGGACCTGACCGGCTGGCGCCGGCGGTCGTTCGCCATCCTCCGCGCGAGCGGTCAGCTTCGCTGGTCGGGGATGGTGGCCCTGGCCCGGGAGCAGGCGCGCCTGGCGGGGAACCGGCTCACGCTCCTCCATCCCGTTCCGTACGACGCGGTGCGGGGCGGCCGGTTCTACGAGACCTTCGTCGATCGCCGACGCTGGCCGGGCTTCATGAACGCCGGACGCGAGGTGATGCGCGACCTCCTCGAGCGGCCGGTGCCGCTCCGGTCGGCGGGCTGAGGTGAGCCGCCCCGCACGAGGGGTACGCTCAAGGAAGCGCTGACGCGCCGCCGATGAGGCTCAGCGCCGGGTGGTCCGGACCGTCCGGGCCCCGGCGCGTACCTCGTCCAGCTCCGGCACGTCCGCATCGGCGCCCCTCCACTGGGAGGCGAGCGTCGCGTAACGCTCCTGGGCCGTCACCGCGTCGCCTGCCCGCTGCGCGGCGCGCGCCGAGCCGAGGAGGGCACGGGACAGGTTCGGGTAGCGGAGCAGGGTGGCCTCGTACGCGGCCAGCGCCTCCTTCGACCGTCCGGCCTCGAGCAGGAAGTCGCCCACCAGCAGGCGCGCCGGCGCCTCGAAGGCCGGTCCTGCCGGCGGGCGCTTCTCCGACGCCTCTGCGGCGCGGGTCATCGCCTCGGCCGCGGCGCTCCAGCGCTCGGGCGTCCGCTCCCGGAAGGCCCGGGTCGCGGCGAGGTACGCCGCCGACTGCAGCTTCGCGCGCTCGGCCCGGTCCGGGCTGAGCATCGTCGCCCAAGGCTCCATGGCCTGCTGCGTCTGTAACATCGCCGCGAGCTGCGCCTGGACCGCCGGCTCGTCCCCGGCGCGCATCGCGGCGTCGGCCAGCGCGGCCTGCATCAGGCTCCGTGCGAAGAGGCCGACGGGAACGCGGACCTCGTTGCCGCCGCCGGACGGGCTGTGCAGCGCGCAGCCCAGGCTCCCCTCCGGCTCGCCTTTCTCGAGGTAGGGCGCCTCCATCACCGCGAGGAGCGCCTTCGCCTCGGACCAGCGTCCGGTGTCGGCCAGGTACTTGCGGGCGAGCGCCGCGTAGCCGTAGCGGACCTCCGCGCCATCCTCCTCCGTCATCCGCCGGCCGATGTCGTCCAGCACCGCGCGTGCCCGGCCGAAGCGTCCCTGCTCGAGGTACGAGGCGCCGAGCCAGGAGTAGGAGTGGTAGTCGCGATCGGCCTGCCCCATCTTCCGGCGAAGCGCCCACTGCTCCGAGGCGGCCCAAGCGTCCTCGTTGGAGGCCACGGAGTCGGCCCACATCCCGAGCTGGACGAAGATGTGCGAGGGCATGTGCCGCGCGTGGGACGAGGCCGGGGCGATGCGGGCGTACTTGCGCGCCGCGGGGAGCGCGAGCACGGCGTGGTCCGGCGTGTCGCAGGCGTGGATGAGGTAGTGCGCCGCGCCGGGATGGTTGGGCTTTCGCCGGAAGACGTCCATGGCGATCGCCGCGGCCTGCATCAGCCGCCCGGTGTTGCGGAACCCGTCGGAGTTGGCCATCAGTGCCAGCGCGTGCTGGAGCGCCAGCTCGTCGTCCGCGGGGAAGGCCCGGTGGGAGCGGTCGGTCTCCTGGAGCCAGGCGCGGTGTCGCTCCTGGATGTCTCCCTCGCCGTAGAGCGCCTGCGCCGCGGCGAGGTGCGCCCGCTCGGTGGGACGGAGCCGGGAGGTGTCCTTCACCTTCGCCAGCGCGGCCCGGGCGGACTGGACCTGCTCCTCGCCCCAGATGGGGTGGCTGTAGGTCATCGCGTCGCCCCAGAACGCCATGGCGCAGCCCGGGTCGGCCTTGCCTGCCGCCTGGAACGTCTCGTGGGCGTCCTCGTACTGAAAGGAGTGCAGCTGGAGCATCCCCTGCACGAAGAGGCGCCGGCACTCGGCGTTGCCAGTGACGGGAAAGTCCAGCGTCCCGTAGCGCGGCGCGGAGCTCGCCGCGAGAACGAAAGACACGAGCAGGGCCGTCATCGCCGTCACCTCCGGTCGAGCGCGGGGTCGAGGCTCGGGGCCCTGGATACCACGCCTGCACGGGAACTTGCGGGAGGGCGCACCCCCAGCGTAGGACTTCGGGGCTCACCACCAGGTCTGGCCCCGTAGCTCAACTGGACACCCCGACGCAGATCCACACGCGTCCAACGAGGTCCAGCGGAGTCCAGAGCAGAGTGCTTCCGGGGAGATCGCGCCGCGGGATGGCTCACAGACCCCGCCGCAGAGTCCATCGAAGTCCATCGAAGACCGATCCAATCGACCCAAATCGAGCACAGGCCTGGTGCCGGTGCCGCTCCTGGACGACCCGGGGATGGCGATCCTGCTCACCCCCGAGGAGCTGGAGCTGATTCTGCGGCACCGCCGAGAGAAGAAGACCGCGCCGACCGGGAAAGAGCGGGACCGCTAGGCCCGGCAACGACGGCAGGCAGCTCAGCTGGTCGAGAATCGCGTTCGCGGTGCGGAAGGACTGGATGGCGCGCTCGAAGGCTCCTCCGTGCCGCACTGCAGGAACCAGCGAAAGATGCTCCCTCGATGGGGTCTGCGTTCGGGCGCTAGATAGGCGCATTCTCGACGGCGTCCCGGATCTGCGCAGTGAGGGTCGCCCGTCGGGTCCAGCACGAGCACGCAGGACGTCCGATCCAGAGAAGTTCGTGAAAACATGGCCGCCTCGTCCCGACTGCACTTTGCGCTCGTAGCCGGACAAGAACTGACGGGCTGAATCAGCACATCCTCAAGGGTTACTTGTTCCGGGCACGGAAGCGCTCTTCATCCCGACTAGGGGACGAACGCCGGGTGCTTGCGTTTGACCAGTTCCGCACAATCGGTCGGGATCAGACGCCGTCCACAACGCGCCGGGCCGGTCCGGGAGTGAACCGCCCCGCGTTTTCAGAGGCTCCACCCTTGAGAGGATGGAGCGATGGGAAGACATTCAACGAACGAAGAGAGTTCCGCCTGTTGGCGTGCCCACCTCTTGGAAGTTGTCGAAGCTTCACTCGGAAGCTGTGCATGCGCTGGGTCGTTCGTGATGCCGCGCTCGCTGATACTAAGCCAGTCTCCTCGAATCACGGCCCAAGCTGGGCACCTGGACGGCATCAAGGAACTGACTTCCAGAGCAGGGGCCGTCCGAAAGCACGGACGTTGACGCAACACGTTCCCGGCGGTACTCAAGCGGTCTCGACCGTCCTGCACGCCGATCGGGGGGAACAATGAACCATCGTAACTCGTTTACGAGGCTGTCGCTCATGGCCTTGGCCCTACTCCTCGTCTCCGCTCCAGCTATGGCACTCCCGCCAGGTTTTCGGCTTGGGGGAACGGCCGCAGACCCAGGCACGACCTCCGACATG
>Ga0335080_10000994_pt1 | contig 27089 bp, 23 predicted proteins | sample Lox_Sample_34_FD_206720 | JGI IMG/M metagenome (GOLD analysis project Ga0335080, IMG submission 206720) | Soil microbial communities from Loxahatchee National Wildlife Refuge, Florida, United States - Lox_Sample_3.4 | ecosystem: Environmental > Terrestrial > Soil > Wetlands | place: USA... | reverse complement strand
CGCCGTTCAGCGATGCGGTGCCGGCGTCCGTCGAGCAACTGACGCCGTTCGGCTACCGGCACCCCGCCCAGCTCCCCGACGGCGGCGTGCTCGTCGTGGGAGCCTCGGCGACCGGCGTGCAGCTGGCCGCCGAGCTGAGGCGGTCAGGCCGGCCGGTGACCCTCTCGGTGGGGGAGCATGTCCGGTTGCCGCGCATGTACCGCGGGCGCGATGTGCTGTGGTGGATGGACGCGTCGGGCGTGTGGGACCAGCGGTACGACGAGGTCGAGGATCTCACCCGGGCCCGGCGGCTGCCCTCGCCCCAGCTTGCCGGGACTCCTGAGCGCACGGCGCTCGATCTCAACGCGCTCGCCTCGATGGGCGTCGAACTGGTAGGCCGCTGGGCGGCGGTACGTGACGGCCAGGCGCTGTTCTCCGGCGGCCTGCGCAACGTGTTCTCGCTCGCGGATCTCAAGATGGAGCGCCTGCTGGACACCTTCGACGAGTGGGCCCGGACGCATGGGTGTGATGCCGAGGCCGGCCCTCCCGAGCGCTTCGCGCCGACACGCGTGCCCGAGTCGGCGCGGTTGCAGCTTGACCTGCGAAGCGGCGAGATACGCGCGATCGTGTGGGCGACGGGATTCCGGCCTGACTACGGATGGCTCGACGTGCCCGTGGTCGACGCGAAGGGCCAGCTGCTCCACGAGGGCGGTGTTGCCGACAGCCCGGGGCTGTACGCGCTGGGGCTGCCCGTGCTGCGGCGGCGCAGGTCCACGTTCATCTGCGGTGTCGAGGACGACGCTCGTGAGGTGGTCGGGCACCTGGCGCGGTTCCTGGCTTCGAGACGCGGATCCTGAGCCGCTGGCTTACCGGCAGCCCGAGGTGTAGGGGTACAGCCCGGCTAGAAGTCCACCGCGTCGCGGATCAGCGGGCAGGTCATGCAGTGGCCCCCGCCCCTGCCGCGGCCGAGCTCGGCGCCGACGATGGTGATGACCTCGATCCCCGCCTTGCGCAGCAGGGTGTTGGTGTGCGTGTTGCGGTCGTAGGCGACGACGACCCCTGGCTCGAGTGCCACCAGGTTGTTGCCGCTGTCCCATTGCTGCCGGTCGGTGGCGTAGACATCGCCGCCGGTCTCGACGATGCGGAGTTTGCCGATGCCCAGCGCCTCGGCCACGACATCGACGAAGGGCTGGCGTTCTACGGTGACGTCCACGCCTGCCCCGGTGCCGGCCGGGCGCAGGGAGAAGGTGTGGATGTCGTTGACGATGTCGGGGTAGATGGTGGCGCAGTCGCGATCGGCAAAGGTGAACACGGTGTCCAGGTGCATCGCGGCCCGCAGCTTGGGCATGCCTGCCACGATGACCCGCTCGGCGGCGCCGTTTGCGAACAGTGCCGCGGCGACCTGGCTGATCGCCTGCCGGGAGCTGCGCTCGCTCATGCCGATGAGCACGACCCCGTTGCCCACCGGCATCACGTCGCCGCCTTCGAGGGTGGCCAGCCCCCAGTCCTGTTCCGGGTCACCCCACCAGATCCGGGCGCCGGTGAAGTCGGGGTGGAAGGTGTAGATGGCCTTCATCAGCAGGGTCTCGTCGTGCCGGGCGGGCCAGTACAGCGGGTTGAGCGTGACGCCGCCGTAGATCCAGCAGGTGGTGTCCCGGGTGTAGAGGGTGTTGGGCAGCGGCGGCATGAGGTATTCGCGGACGCCGGTGTGCTCGCGGGCGAGCGCGATGTAGGCGGGACGGAAATCGCCGGGCAGGTCGGCGGTTGACAGCCCGCCGACCAGGTACCGGGCCAGCTCGCGGTGCTCCAGGCCGTCGAGGAACGCCCGGGTCTGGCTGACCAGGCCCAGGCCGACCTCGTTAGCGGTGATCTTGCGGTCAAGCAGCCACGCCTTGGCTTCACCGATGGCGAGCATCTCGGTCAGGAGATCGTGCAGCTCGACAACCTCGGCGCCGCGCTCGCGCATCTTGGTTATGAAGTCGAAGTGGTCGCGCTGGGCGCGCTCCACCCACAGGACATCGTCGAACAGCAGGTCGTCGCAGTTGGAGGGGGTGAGCCGGTTGTGGGCGAGCCCGGGTGCGCACACCAGGACCTTGCGGAGCTTGCCGACCTCGGAATGGACGCCATAGCCAGCCCTGGCCGCCGCGGTATCAGTCATGAGACCTCTCCTAGATGGTGTTTGCGCCGGTCGCTGCCACCAGGTCCCTGGTCGGTGAGATGTTGCCCGCTACCGAAAGGAAGCCCAGACGCCCTCAGGGACAGGGTAATCACAGCGCGACGGGAGTTTCCGGCCAGCTCACCTGGCAGGGACCAGCCGGGCCTAGGCAGGTCAGCCAGCCCAGGCAGGCGCCGAAACCGCGCGGCAGGAGCCAGCCGGAGTGGTCTTTCCATGGCAACCGGACGCGGCGGGCCGCCGTCCGGTGACCAGGACCGCGGTTCCCGGCGCTGTCAGCGCGACGGTGTGCCGACCAGGTCGGCACCGGCCTCGGCGACGGGAACCGGTGCCCGCCGCCCGGCTGGCGCGGCCGCGGGGAACGGCCGGGCCGGGAGCGATATGACCGCCTCCAGGGTGGCGATCCGGCGCAGGAACGCGTAGGCGAACCAGGTGGGCGCCCACATGATGCTCTGCCAGTACCGGTACTTGATGGCATACGGCAGGCTGATGGCGAGCGCCACCCCGCCGCCTGCTGCGTACAGCAGCGCGAAGGTCACGACGTTCTGCCGGTAGCTCGGGTTCGTCAGCGCGAGCTCCAGCAGGTAGATCGGGGCGACCAGGCCGGCCTGGATCGAGAACCAGGAGAATCCGCGGCGCAGCGTCCAGAACCACACCCGCGGGCCCGCTGACCCGCTGCGCAGCGGCACATGCCGCGCATACACGTGAAAGCCCGCCCGCGCCCAGCGGGTCCGCTGCTCGACGAACTCCCCGGGGCTGCGCGGCACGTCCTCGTAGGACCGGATGCGGGGGTCGACCACCACCCGGTAGCCCAGCCGGCCGATGTGCATGGTGAGGTCCGCGTCCTCGCCGTTCATCCCGGTGGGGAAGCCGCCAGCGGCCTCCGCCGGGGCGCGGCGGAAGGCCGTGAAGGTGCCGGGCACCACGACAATCCCGTCGACCATGCTCTGCCCTAACCGGGCGAACCGGAACTGGAACACGGTCTCCAGCGTGCGCAGCCGGTGAAACCAGGTGACGGTGTCGGTCCTCGGCTCCTCCATCGCCCCGACGCAGCCGATGGCCGGGTCCTGGAACCAGGGCACCGAATAGACAAGCGCGTCCGGGCCCAGGACGCAGTCGGCGTCGACGCGGATGGCGATCTCCGCGTCGGTGATCGCCAGGCCCCGGTTCAGGGCGGCGGCCTGGCCGCCGTTCGGGCTGCTGAGGATCTCGGCCCGGGCGTGGCGCAGGCGGGTGATCTCCTCCGCCGCGATCGGCCCGGTGCTGTCGGTCGAGCCGTCGTTGGAGACGATGACGCGGACCGGCCCGCCGTAGCGCTCGACGGCGACGTCGATGGACCTGAGCAGGCGCGCGATGTTCTCCTCTTCGTTGTATGCCGGGATGATGATGTCCACCGCGGGCCGGAAGGAGCCGGGCTGCGGGAGGCTCCGGTTGAGCCACCAGATCAGCCACAGCGGCACGTACATCAGGGTGAACAGCAGCGTCACGGCGTAGAGCGGCAGGAATACCTGCCACGCCGAGGTCAGGTTGGCCTGCTGGGAGATGAACGCGTACGCCGCGACCAGCAGGGTGATCACGCTGCCCAGGGCGCACCAGGCCAGCACGTTGTCCCACAGCCGCGGGCAGCGGATCTTCGGGACGGTGGTCGCCCTGGGCAACGCGAAGGTGGTGAACGTCAGCCGCATGACCACCAGCCCGCCGATCAGCAGGTTCGCCAGCGTCGCCTCGATGCCGAAAGGCGCCACCAGCCAGCCGGAGGCGATCCCCACCGTGATCATCAGCGCCTGGGTGAGCAGCGTCATGGCCAGGTACAGCGCGACGTGCGCCAGCACCGCCAGCCGCCTCCCCAGGTCGGCCCGGATGACCAGGGCTATCGTGATGATGTAGCCGACCGCGAAGAACGCGAGCGCCGGGCGCAGCCGCGCGACATAGCCGTTCACGCTGGCCGGATCGTGCGTGATCGCGGCGGCCACCCGGCTGACGGCTGCTGCGTACAGCGCTGGCAGCGAGGGCCGGTGCAGGCCGAGGAAGAGCAGGCCGAGGAGGGCGGCCACGGCTAAGAAGGCCCAGGTGCGCGGCCGGTACACCGGGGTCCTGGTGTAGCCGGGGATGATCACATTCGTCCGCCCGTCCCCCTGATCGTCCGCGCTGTCGGCGTAGACCGGCAGCAGGCACGCTGCAAGGAGGACCACTAAAAGTATGGCGGTGATAACGAGCAGTGATATATCCACAGAATCCCCGCGGACCTGATCGGGCAGCCAAAACGGGGACGGCCGCGCCATTCATCAGGCAGGCCAGACCGCCCGGCCGGCCGGGCACGGGCGTCCAGCCAGCCACCGACCATGATGGCATTCCCCGCCATTTGCCGGTCAGCCGGCCCCGGCATTACCGGAGCGGCTGTGGCTCCCGGGCCGCTACGGCATCACGTCTTCCCTGGTCATCCGGCCGCTCACGGTTCATGACCGGCGACCAGGGCCGTGTGCACTCTTACCTATTATTCCTATCAGTAAACTCATATATTTCGATCACGAGGATTTAACTAACCAGTCACGCGGGATATGCTGCCGTTTCGTTATCACCCATCAGTGTGTCCGATAGGTTCGCTTCCGGCCCGGTAGCGTGCGTGCCATAATCTGGACGGTGGCGCGGGTCGCTCCCGCCGCCCGAACGATTCGAACCAGCGGGCGACGGGCGCCGGCAGTGAATGGCCGCGGGCCGCCGGATATCGCCCGTCGGCATGCCGGGCGCGGGGCGGCCTCTCGCGCCGGGCTGAACTGCCGGGGATCCCGCCGTGTCCGGGGATCGCCCGGTTCTGGGCAGAAGCGTTACTTGGGGTGAGCCGGGTGGAGATGTCCTTACGGGAGACTGCCGCGGAACCAGCCGGTGCGGTCGATGATGCCGCCGCGGGCACTCAGCGCGTAGGCGGCCACCAGGTCCGTGAGCGACGGCCTGCCGCCCCGCTGCCCGCGGACCAGGTGGCGGGCGCCCGGGCCGTGGGCGTGCGGGTAGCCGCCCCGGAGGCTGTCCCCGCGCTGCTGGCTCCTGAGCAGGCCGCTTCGGCGGCTCCCGAGCAGGCCGCTCTCGTGGCTCCTGAGGCCGCTCCTGCCCGGCGATCTCCCCGGCAGGCTGCCGCCGGCCTGGTGCGCCGGCACATCACCGGCCCGCAGCGGCTGAGCGCCGTCCTGCTGGCAGTCTGCTGCCTGGCGGGCGCCGCGTGGTACGTGCCGAGGATCGTGGCCGCCGACGCACGCACGTTCACCGGGACGGTCAGCAGCGACGGCATCGCCGACCTCAACTTCGCCGGCTCGGGACTGGTGAGCAAGATCCTGGTCCGCGTCGGCATGCGGGTCAAGGCGGGCCAGGTGCTCGCCACCGAGACCTCCCCGGCGACCACCGCCGCCATCACCGCCGATCGGGCCGCGATCGCGGCCGACAAGGCGAAGCTGGCCGAACTGCGCGCCGCGGGGGCAGGGGGACCGAGCACCGCCGCGGCACAGGCCCAGCTGGCCAAGGACAAGGCCCAGCTGGCCGCCGACGAGGCGAAGCTGGCCGAGGCGCAGATCGTGGCGCCCGCTGGCGGGGAGGTGGTGGCCGTCAACGGCCAGCCGGGGGAGGCGGTCACCTCCGCCGGCGTGCGCAGCTACTCGGCCCCGTCCCCCTCGTCCGGGCAGCAGCCGGCCTTCTCGCTGCTCCCCGAGGGCCCGGCGACCAGCGTGAAGAGCAGTTCCGCCGCGTTGGCGCAGCCGCTGATCGCGCTGCGCACCTCGGGCGGCTGGCAGGTCAAGATGCTGGTCCCGGAGAGCTCGATTTCGGCGATCAGGTCAGGCCTCGGCGTGACCCTGTCGGTGCCCGCGGCCGGGCTGAGCAAGGTCCGCGGGTACATCCAGGAGCTGCTGCCCACCCCGGTGACCACGTCCGCCGGTGTTGCCTACCAGGCTGTCGTGCAGGTGATGGGTCAGCAGCAGGTCGTGCCGCTGAGTGGCATGACGGCCAACGTCCAGTTAAGTTCGTGACGGCAGCCCGTCCGGGCCTGCGGGCAGGCCGGGACCGGATCGCGCCTGCCGCGGGCCAGCGCTGGGGCCAAGCGGTGACCCTTCATCTCACATGCACCTGGAGGTGAGCGAGGCGTCATGGCTGTTGCCCGGGCAGCCCGTGCGACGGCCGCCCTGGCCCGTGAGGCGTGGGCCGTGGCGGTAATGGCGGCGGTCGCCTGCGTGCTGGCCGGCTGTTCGGCACCGGGGCCCCGCGGGGGTCACGCCCCGCCCAGCTTCACCCCGCCGCCGGGCAGCCCGCCCGCCTGGATGCTGACCAGGGCCGCGCTGGCCCAGGTGATGACCAGCCCGGCAGTCCGGTCCGGGCTGGCGCGGACGCGGGTCTACGAGATCCTCAATCCCGGCCAGACACCGCTGGCCGCGACCGGTGCGCTGCCGGTGGTGACGTTTTCATCGGTCACCGAGCTGGAGCAGGCGATCGCGGGCAACCAGCTTCCCGCCGGGACCCGCGCCGTGCTGTATGACCCCGAGGCCTGGCCCTTCACGCCAGCCGGCGAGCAGCGCGACCCGGTCCGGGCCACGCGGCAGGCCATGGATATCGCGCATGCCCACGGCCTCAAGCTCATCGTGGCCCCGGCGCTCAACCTCACGACGGTGCGGCCGGGGCCGGCCGGCCCGCGCTGGCGACTGTTCCTCGGCCAGGGCCTGGCGGCCGCGCTCGCCAGGGTCAGCGACGTCATCGAGTTGCAGGCACAGAGCCTGGAACGGGAAACCGGCACCTACGCCGCGTTCGTCGGGGCCGCGGCCGCACAGGCCCGCAGGGCCAATCCGCGGGTCACGGTGCTGGCCGGGCTGTCCACGAACCCGCCCGGCGCGCCGGTGAGCAGCCAGCAGCTGACCGCGGCGATCAGGGCCACCAGCGGTTTCGTCAGCGGCTACTGGCTGAATATCCCGGGCCGGGGCCCGCGCTGCCCGGCATGCAATCCCCCGCGGCCGGAGATCGGCCGGCAGGCGCTGCAGGAAACCCTGTGAGACCGCGCGCCGGGGCATCGCTGCCATCCGCCGCCGATCGGGTGTGAGTTCCCGGCCCGCCACGAGCAGCACGCGAATCACCGGCTATGTGTCCTCCAGCCGCGCCGTCAGTTCGGCCCGGCTGCCCGACGGCGGTTGTAGAGACGAACGGCCCACAGGTAGCTGACCACGGCGATGCCGATGCTCCAGGCGATGGCGGCGATCGCGTGCGCGCCGATGGGCCCGCCGATGAGCAGGCCGCGGACGGTCTGGGTGACCGGGGTGAAGGGCTGGTATTCGGCGAACTGGCGCAGCCCGGCCGGCATGGTGGCGGTGACGACGAACGCGCTGGACAGGAACGGCAGCAGGGTGAGGAACATGGGGGTGTTGCTGGCGGTTTCGACGCTCTTGGCGGCCAGGCCCAGCGCGGCGGACAGCCAGATGAGTGCGAACGCGAACAGCGTGAGCATTCCGGCAGCGGCCAGCCATTCAAGGGCGCTGGCGTGGGGCCGGAAGCCGATGGCCAGGGAAACGCCGGCGACGAGCACGAGGACGGCGAGGGTCTGCAGCAGGCTGCCGATCACGTGGCCGGTGAGCACGGCGCCCCGCGAAATGGCCATGGTGCGGAATCGGTCGATGATGCCGCCGGTCATGTCGGTGGCGACGGAGATCGCGGTGCCAAGGGCGGCGGACGCCACGGTGATGATCAGGATGCCGGGGACGACGTAGGTGAGGTAGGCGCCGCGCCCGCCGAGGCCGGAGCCGAGCTGGCCGCCGAAGACGTAGACGAACAGCAGCAGGAACACGATCGGGAAGCCGGCCAGCATCAGCGTCAGCGACGGGTAGCGCAGCTGGTGTTTGAGGTTACGGCGCAGCATCGTCGCCGAATCGGCGAAGGTGTAGGCGAGGGAGGTCATGGCTGGAGGGCTTCCTCTTCCTGGCGGGTGGTGGGTTCGGTGGTGGCGTGGCCGGTGACGGCGAAGAACACGTCATCGAGATCAGGCGTGTGGATCGACAGGTGCTCGACGGTGATGCGGGCGTCGTCCAGTTTGTCGAGCACACGGCGCAGCGAGGCGACGCTGCCGTCCCCGGGGACCTGCAGAATCAGCTGATCGTCATCCGGGGTGGCGTTCGGGATCATGCTCAGCGCCGCGCGCAGGGCGGCTGGTTCGGCGAACTGGAGCTGGATGTGCCCGCCAGGGATGCGGCCCTTCAGTTCGACGGGGGTGCCTTCGGCGACGATCCGCCCGTGATCCAGCACCGCGACATAGTCGGCCAGCTGGTCGGCCTCGTCGAGGTACTGGGTGGTGAGGAAGATCGTCACGCCGTCGGTGACCAGTTCCCGGATGATCTGCCACATGGTACGGCGGCTGCGCGGGTCGAGCCCGGTGGTGGGCTCGTCGAGAAAGATCACTGACGGGTCGCCGACCAAGGTCATCGCCAGGTCCAGCCTGCGCCGCATCCCGCCGGAGTAGGTCGATAGCGGCTTGCGCGCGGCGCCGGTCAGGCCGAACCGCTCGAGCAGCTCGGCGATCCGGCGGCGGCCAGCCTGGCGGCCAAGGTGGCGAAGGTCGGCCATCAGGCGCAGGTTCTCCTCGCCGGTCAGCAGGTTGTCCACCGCGGAGAACTGGCCGGTGACGCCAATCAGGGCGCGCACCGCGTCCGGATCGGTGACCACGTCGTGCCCGCCGACCCGGATGTCGCCGCCGTCGGCCGGGATCAGGGTCGAGAGGATGCGCACCATCGTCGTCTTCCCGGCACCGTTGGGCCCGAGCAGGGCGAGGATGGTGCCTTCGGCGACCGTGAGGTCGACCCCGTCGAGCACGATGTGCTCGCCGAAGGATTTGCGCACGGCGCGGGTACTGATCGCCGGCGCGGTCAGGCTGATCGTCACGGGTTTCCTCGCTTTCAGTGATGCGGTGGGATGTCGGGCAGTTCGCCGGCGGCGCGCAGCGCCTCGTGGTGGGCTTTCCAGTCCTTCTCTAGCTCCGGCAGCCGCGCTACCAGGAAGTCCGCGAACGCCGCCCACTCCAGCAGCACCGCCCGCCGCCCGGGCGGCGTGTCGGCCAGCAGCGCCAGGCCCTCGCGCGCCAGATCGGCCTGTTCCTGGTATTCGGTGACGTCGAAGCCCGTCGACCGGGGCGCGGTCACGTCGATCCAGATCCGGTCCATCCGCTCCCCTGCAGACCGCGAGCGCCGGATCAGGCCGAGAGTGTCCAGGGTCTTGACCGCACCGGCAATCGCGCTCCGGCTGGCCAGCAACGCCTCGGCCAGCTCCGCGATGCTCTGCTCGCGCGGGTCGCAGATCGCCAGATAGCCCAGCAGCCGGCCCACCATTGGCGCCATGCCGTAGCGGCGGGCATAGAGACGGCCGGCGTGGTCAGCGAACGTGATCTCAGCATCAGTCGGCATGCGTAAGAGATTACAGGCAGAACTGAGATAACACAAATTTCTGTTATCTCGGTTCTACCCGGTTCTGACTCCGGCAACGCTGGTGCGCAAGTCAGCGGGTGGCGTTGATCGCTTCGAGGGCTTGGCGGAGGTCGCCGGGGAGGGGGTCGGCGGCGGTGATGGTGTGGGGGCCGGCCCGGATCTGGATGGTGCGGTAGCGGCGGGCGGTCTTGACGAATTCGCGGATGGACCGGTGCGGCGTTCGATCCGGCGGCTGACTGCCAGGGCGGCGAACACGATGGTGAGACGGGCTTCTCATTCGCCGCCAGGTAGTTGTTTATGCGGGCCCATGGGGTGACCGCTCACCGGCCCGGGCCGCGAGCACCCTTCCCCGCTCGCCAGGGCCGGGACGATGCCGTGCCCGGCCGCCGGGTCAGCGCATGTCCTCACGCAGTTCCAGGTCGGCGAGCACCTGCAGCTCGGCGATCTGCCTACTGGTCAGGCGGCGGCGCCGGCGCGGCCCGGCGCACAGATAGGCGGCGAAACCGGCCAGCAGCAAGGGCCCGGCAAGGAACCCCAATATCCACGCAATCATGCCCGCTCCCCCCTCGGTAACCGGCAATTCATCAAGCCGCCACCAGTGCCCCGGCGGCAATCAGCCCAAAATCTCCGCATTTGCGGCCCGCCATATCACATGTTTGGTGTGGCGGCTGGAAACCATGTCCATGCCTGCTCAGCCATTCGCTGGTAATGCCTTCGGGCTGGTGTGACGCAAGACGGCCATAACTGCGGGCGCGGCGGAATACCGCGCGGCGGCGCGCCCGCCCTCCCGGTGCCACAGACCGGTGTCATGCGGGCGCCGTGCCCGGGAGCACGGAAGCCTTATCACCGACTGCGGCTAGCTATTTCAGGCGAGCTGCGCGGCCAGCACGTGATAGTCGAGCCAGCCGGATTCGCGGCTGATCCGGCCGTCTGCGAATTCGAAGATCCGCAGGACCGGGACCTCGGCCTGGCGCCCCCGGCCATCCAGGCCGAACGGATGCCCGGTCGCCGTCATCGACATCACCGACTCGTCCACGAGGTAGGTGTCCCCATGCCAGCGCCGGATGTTGCGGATGCTGTTGATGGTGACCTCGCAGAAGAGGACGGTATAGAACCCTTCGATATCCGACTTTGTATACATAGGCCCGGTCGAGGTTCCGGGATGCAAATCGTGCTCGACCTCGTCCGCGTACGTGTCCAGGATCGCGGTGATGTCGCCGGCCACTTCGGCCTGTGAATGCCGGTCGACGACGCGATCCATCTCGATGGCGTCCATGCTGCTAATCTCCCCCCTGGCCAGATCGGCCAGCCCAGCCAAATCTTAACCCTGATCCGCCAGTGCCGCCACCGATCAATGCGGCCGGGCAGGGCGGTGGGGAGTGGAATGAGAACAGGGCGTGACTTAACAGCGGCCGCCTGGCCGCCTGCAATTGATTGCATGAGGCTGCGAATTGCCATAGTTGCCGGCGGCCGCCGACGGGCGCCCAAATCCCGGCTCGCCGGCAGGTGCGCCCCCGCTGGCAGGCGGGGGCGCCACGGCAGGCAGGCCTGGCAGCTGCGGGGCCGGCTGGTGGTCCAATGGTCCTGACCGGCTGAACGAGCTGCTGCTCGACTGGCTGCGCCGGGCCGGCAGCACTGGGCCGGCTGCGCTGGGCCGGCAGCGCTGGGCTGGCAGCTCTGGGCGGGCAGCACTGGGCTGGCAGCGCTGGCCTGGGCGGGCAGCACTGGGCCGGCAGCGCGCTGCCCGCAGGTGCCCGGGGGACGGCAAGCCCGGGGCAGCGCGGCCGCCGGGCGCTAGGCCCGGTCCTTGAAGACGTCCGGGGCCGGAGTAGGCGGTGCCCGCTGGGCGCGCATACGTTCCCCCAGACCGCTGGTTGCCCGCTGCCTGGCCGGCCGTGACTCCTGCCGCCCGTCAGCCAGCGGGCCGCCCGTCGCGAGCGCGGGCACCGCCTCTCTACCCCCGCGCGGACTGCGCCGCCTGATGTGCGGGCGGCCGCCCTCTGCCCGACCAGCAGACCGCGGCCATGGGCAGACGGGGTGCAGATCATGTGTGTTCGGTGTGGAGCAGGCCGGCTGGCAGAATGCCGTTAATGCCTCGCTCTCGCCGCGGGCCCTTCCGCGATCTGCCGCGCGAGGTGGCGATCCTCACCGCAATCTCGTTCACGGTGGCGCTCGGGTTCGGGATCGTCTCCCCGGACATCCCGGCGTTCGCCCGCCACTTCGGGGTCAGCACCGCCGCGGCCGCCAGCGTGGTCAGCGCGTTCGCCCTGATGCGCATCGTGGGGGCACTGCCCGCCGGCCGGCTGGCTGACCGGTTCGGCGAGCCGGTGGTGATGGCCACCGGCATCGCGATCGTCGCGGTGAGCAGCATCGTGGCCGGGTTCTCCGGCTCGTTCGCGGAGCTGATCATCCTGCGCGGCGCGGGCGGGCTCGGCTCGGCGATGTTCGGTGTCAGCGCCCAGACGCTGCTGCTGGTCAGCGTGCCCAGCGGGCAGCGCGGCCGGGCCAGTGGCCTGTTCGCCGGCGGGTTCCTGGTCGGCAGCATCAGCGGCCCGGCGGCCGGCGGGATCATCGCCGCCTGGTCGATGCGGGCGCCGTTCATCATCTACGGCGGCATGCTCGTCGTCCCGGCGGTCATCGCCGCGACCGTGCTGCGGCAGGGGCCACGGCAGGGGCCGCGGCACGGCGGGGCCCAGCCGCGGCCGAAGCGGGCCTTCGCCGAGATCGCCCGCGCGCTGCGGGACCGCGCCTACCGGGCCGCGGCGGCCGCGAACCTGGCGGACGGCTTTGGCACCATCGGGGTCCGCAGCGCCATCGTGCCGCTGTTCGTCCGCGACATCCTGCACCGCTCGGCCATCTGGACGGGCATCGGGTTCGGGGTGGTCGCGGTGCTGAACGCGGTGATGCTCATCCCCGGCGGGCGGCTGGCCGACCGGCTCGGCCGGCGGCCGGTCATCGTGGCCGGCTGCACCGTGACAGCGGCAGGCATGATCATGCTCGCGCTCATCCCGGGGCTGGCGGGGTACCTGGCCGCGCTGGCCATCCTCGGCCTGGGGTCGGGGCTGCTCGACGTCGGGCCCGCCGCGATGCTCGGCGACATCCTGGACGGCCAGGGCGGGACGGTCGTCGCCTCCTATCAGATGGCCGGGGACATCGGCGCGGTCACCGGGCCGGTGACGGCCGGCTATCTGGTGGACGCGGCCTCCTACGGCGCGGCCTTCGGCCTGGCCGCTGGTGTGCTGGGGCTGGCCGCCGTGGCCGGTCTGTTCGCTCCGGAGACCCGGTGGCGGCACCGGCCGCTGATCCCGGGCACGGCGGGCGTAGCGGCCCGGCCGCCAGCGGCTGGCTAGTGCAGCAAGGGCGGCGTGTGGGCCTCCCACCAGCGGCCGAGGCCGAACCAGTTCCCGGCGTGCAGGAACGCCAGCAGCAGCAGGCTGAAGGCGAATGCCATGTGCTCCCCGTCGATGACCGGGTTACTGGCCGGGGGGAACCCGGAGAACCAGATCATGATGTTCAGCAGGAAGCCGCCCCAGCCGGCGATCCGCATGCAGATGCCGAGCGTGAGCGCTATCCCCAGGCCGCCCAGTGCGAACATCCACCCGAAGTCGTCCACACCGGCCGGCAGGTTCTGAACGATAAAGGCCAGCGGACCGTGCGTGGCGCCGATGAACCCCTGCGTGGGCGAGTGGCCGAAGCATTCCATGACCCTCACCACAGCAGGAGGGGCCGCCAGCACAGTTCACCGGCTCCACGCGCGCCCGTCATGAAGCCGGCGGCCGCTCCTCTTGTGGGAACAGTCGTATGTCCATAGATATTGACAATTGCTTGTCAGAGCCTAAGCATGGTGAGCAGCCTGAGGGGGGCCGCCGGGCCGCAGGCTTGGCGCCTGCCGGCCCTGTGCTCATTCCTCGTCCTGGTGCGCCGAGACTGGAGGTAGGACCAGTGGCAAGCAGTGAGGCAGCGGCGGGGCCGGTCCAGACCGCCTCCACCCAGCTGTTCATCCGGCAGACCTCCGGGCTCGTCCGCGAGCTCGGGATCCCGGCAGCTATCGGCATCTCGCTGGCGTCGGTCGCCGTCGTCAACACGTTCATCAACTTCAACGCCGGGCTGACGGACTTCCCGAAGTCCGACATGTACCTGCCGCTGGTGGCGGCGGCGGTGATCTGGCTGGTCGCCATGTTCGCCTACCGCTACCTGCTGCGGGCGGTGCCGCGGGCCGGCGGTGAGTACGTCTACCTGTCCCGGATCGTGTCGCCGGCCGTCGGGGCCATGGCCGGGCTGGGGATAGCCGTGGTGTTCACCTACGTGCTGTCCACCAACGCGCACTTCGCCGCGCAGTTCACGCCGTTCATGCTGACCGGCCTCGGGCTCGCCTTCCACAGCACGGCCATCGCGAACGCCGGGAACCACTTCGGCAGCAACCTGTCGATCGCGTGGCTGAGCGTCATCCTGATGCTGATCGTCGCGGCGCTGTCCCTGTTCAAGGTGAAGATCGTGGCCCGCATCATCTTCACCCTCATCATCTTGCAGGTGGTGGCGTTCGTCGCCCTCATCGGGATCCTGGCGTTCAACTCCCACGCCGACTTCGTCAGCTCGTTCGCCAGTTTCAGCGGTCACCCGGGCGCCTATCAGGCGATGATCACGGCCGCGCACGCGAACGGGGTCGTCTTCGGCACGGCCATCGCATCCGCGGTCGCGATCATCCCGTTCATGGTGCTGAACTACAACGGCGTCCTGTACTCCTACTACGTGGGCGGCGAGCTCCGCAGGCCGGGCCGGACCTACCTGTACGCCTCCACGATCAGCATCGTCGTGCTCGTGGTTCTCTGGGTGGGTGTCTGGGCGCTGCTGCGCGCGCGGGCCGGCCTGACCTTCATGCAGGCACAGGCCAACCTCGGCGTCATCAACCCCGGCGCCTACGCGAAGATCACCAGCCTGAGCTCGGTCTCCGGCGGGCTCGGCTACGGCCTGCTGCTGTCCAGCGACCCGATCACCAAGATCCTCTTCGCGACGGCGGTGCCGTTCGCCGAGATCGCGGTCAACCTGGCCTTCGTGACCGTCACCACCCGGGTCCTGTTCGCGCAGGCCTTCGACCGGCTGCTGCCGGTCAACGTGGCCAAGATCGGCGACCGCAACCACGCGCCGAACGTCGCCATCGGCATCGTGCTGGTGATCGGGATCGCGTTCTGCTTCCTCACCAGCCTGGTCAACCTGGGCAGCATCGTCGCCCTGCAGAGCCTGTTCTTCGCGCTGATCCTGCTGGCCGGCGGCGTGGCCGCGCTGTTCCTGCCGCTGCGCCGGCCCGACCTGATCGAGCTGCCGGGGGCGAGCGACGACGCGCGCAAGGCGTTCCTGCGCAAGGCCGCCTGGGTCGGCGGCGCCACCACCGTGCTCGCGCTGTTCACCGTGTTCGAGCTGGTCACGCACTCCAGCGTGTACGGCAAGTTCAGCTGGGAGTCGGTCCTCACGCTGGTGATCGTGCTGGGCGCCGGACCGGTGATCTACGCGATCGCCCGCTCCGTCCGGCGGCAGCGGGATGCGCTGGACCTGGGCATGGCCATGCACGAGCTGCCGCCGGAATAGCCGATGCCCGGGTCCCGCCGGCAGCGCGGCAAGAAGAGGCGCGCCCTGCGCCTCTACTTCGCCACCGACATCCACGGCTCGGACGTGTGCTTCCGCAAGTTCCTGGCCGCCGCCAAGGTCTACCAGGCCGGCGTGCTGATCCTGGGCGGCGACTTCGCCGGGAAGGCCCTGGTCCCCGTCCTGCCCGCCAACGGGTCGCTGACCGCGCGGGTCGAGGGCCAGGAGGTGACCGTGCCGGCGGCGGAGTGGGAGCGGCTGGCGGCCGAGATCAACCGGGCCGGGTTCTACCCGGTCCGGATGGAACCCGGTGAGCTCGCCGGCCTGCAGGCCGACCCCGCGGCGCTGGACCGGCTGTTCCGCAGCGAGATCGTGGCCCAGCTGCAGCGCTGGTGCGACCTGGCGGCGGAACGCCTCGACCCGGCCGTCCGGTGCATCATCACCCCGGGCAACGACGACCCGCTGGAGGCCGACGCGGTGCTGGTGGCGCACCCCCGGGTCGAGTGCCCGGAGGGCGAGCTGTGCGACCTCGGGCCGGTCGTCATGGCCAGCCTGGGCGTCGTCCCCTACACGCCATGGGACACCGAGCGGGAGACCTCGGAGGAAGACCTGGGCAAGCAGATCAGCGGGATGCTCGACCAGGTTCCCGAGGGCAGGAACGCCATCCTCAACATTCACTGCCCGCCGTACGCGTCCGGGCTCGACGACGCCCCCGAGCTCGACGACACGCTCAAGCCGGTGATCCGCGGCGGCCGGCCCAGCATCATCCCGGTCGGCAGCCACGCGGTGCGCGAGGCCATCCAGCGCTACCAGCCGACGGTCGGGCTGCACGGCCACATCCACGAGTCGCGGGCGGCGCAGAAGATCGGCCAGACGCTGTGCGTCAACCCCGGCAGCGACTACGGCTCGGGCGTGCTGCGCGGCGCGATCGTGGACATCGCCGAGGACGGGACGTGCCTGGACTTCCTCCTCACGACCGGATAGGCGGCATGGGCACCGAACCGCCGGCCGGTCCGGCCGGGGGCTGGCCATGACCGCCGGGCCGGGCGGGCCAGCCGGGCTGGGCGCGCTCGACGTGCTGACCATGGGCCGGGTCGGGGTCGACATCTACCCGCTCCAGGCCGGCGTCGCGCTGGAGGACGTGACCACGTTCGGGAAATACCTCGGCGGCAGCGCCACCAACGTCGCGGTGGCGGCGGCCAGGCTCGGCCGCAGCGCCGCGGTCATCACCCGGACCGGCGCCGACCCGTTCGGCCGCTTCGTCCATCAGGCGCTGAAGCGCTACGGCGTCGACGACCGGTTCGTCACCGAGGTGCCGTCACTGCCGACCCCGGTCACGTTCTGCGAGATCTTCCCCCCCGACCACTTCCCGATCTACTTCTACCGCTACCCCAAAGCGCCCGACCTGGAGATCCGCGCCGACGAGCTGGACTCCGGCGCGATCCGGGCCGCCCGCGTGTTCTGGGTCACCGGGGGTGGCCTGTCCGCGGAGCCCAGCCGCTCGGCCACGCTCGCCGCGCTGGAGACCCGCGGCCGGGCCGGGGTGACCGTGCTCGACCTGGACTACCGGCCCTCGTTCTGGCCGTCGCCGGAAGAGGCCCGCCGCTGGGTGCGGGCGGCGCTCGGCCATGTCACCGTCGCGGTCGGCAACCTCCAGGAGTGCGAGGTCGCGGTGGCGGAGCGGGACCCCCGGCGGGCCGCCCGCGCGCTGCTCGATCACGGGGCCGGCCTGGCCGTGGTCAAGCAGGGGCCACGGGGCGTGCTGGCCGTGGATGACAAGGGCGAGACCGAGACGCCACCGGTGCCGGTGGAGGTGGTGAACGGGCTCGGCGCCGGGGACGCGTTCGGCGGCGCGCTGTGCCACGGCCTGCTGGCCGGGTGGGACACCGCCGCCGTTATGCGGTTCGCCAACGCGGCCGGCGCCCTGGTCGCCTCCAGGCTCGCCTGCTCCGACGCGATGCCCACCGCCGCCGAGGTGGCGGCCCTGCTAGCGCGGACCAGCGATGTTCACTGACCGGATCGCCGGGGTGATCGAGACCCGGGCGCGGCGGCCCGGGCGGATCGCCGAGTCGGCGGCGCAGCGGGCCCGCCCGGCGCCGGCCGACGGCCGCCTGGTCATCATCGCGGCGGATCACCCGGCCCGGGGGTCGCTGCGGGCCGGTCGCAAGCGGCTCGCCATGGCCGACCGGGCGGACCTGCTCGAGCGGCTCTGCGTGGCGCTCGGCCGGCCCGGCGTGGGCGGCGTGCTCGGCACCGCCGACGTGCTGGAGGACCTGCTGCTGCTCGGCGCGCTCGAGGGCAAGATCGTCATCGGCTCGATGAACCGGGGCGGCCTGGCCGAGACCGTCTTCGAGGTGGACGACCGGTTCACCGGGTACGACGCCGCGGCGATCGCGCGGATGGGGTTCGACGGCGGCAAGATGCTGCTCCGGATCGACCCCGATGACCCGGCGACGGCGGACACCATGCAGGCGTGTGCCCAGGCCGTGTCCGACCTGGCCGGGCGCAGGCTGATGGCCATGGTGGAGCCGTTCATCGCCCACCGGGTGGACGGCCGCGTCCGCAACGACCTGTCGCCGGAGGCGATGATCCTGGCCCTGACGATCGCCTCCGGTCTGGGCACCACCTCGGCCTACACCTGGCTCAAGGTCCCGGTCGTGAAGGACATGGAACGGGTGATGGCCGCCTCCACCCTGCCCGCGCTGCTGCTCGGGGGCGAGGTGCCCGACGACCCCGAGGTGGCGTTCGCGGGCTGGCGGAAGGCGCTGCGGCTGCCGAACGTGATGGGCCTGCTCGCCGGGCGGTCGCTGCTGTACCCGGCCCACGGCGACGTGGCCGCCGCCGTGGACGCCGCGGTCGGTTTGCTATGAGCACAGCGGTACCCGTGACGCCGCAGGCGCCGGGCCGAACGCCGCGTCAGCGGTGTCCCGGCGCCGAGGACCCGCCTCCCGAAGCCAGCGAAGCGCCCGCGAGGGAGGCAGATAAATGAGCGCCAGCGCTCGCCACGTTGCCGCGGACGCCATGGCCGGCGGCCCGTGGCGGGCATCGATCGGCCCCGAGCACGCCGGCTGGACCTACTGCGGCCTGCACGTCCTGGAGCTGCCGGCCGGCGGGTCGCACGCCTTCGGCACCGCCGGGGACGAGATGGTGGTGCTGCCGCTGGCCGGGTCGGCCGTGGTGGAATGCGACGGCGAGCGGTTCGAGCTGGCCGGCCGGGCCGGTGTCTTCGCGGGTGTCACCGACTTCGCCTACCTGCCGCGGGACGCCAGCGCCCGGGTGAGCAGCCCGGGCGGCGGGCGGTTCGCGCTGCCGTCCGCGCGGGCGGGCCAGCGCCTGCCGCCCCGCTACGGGCCGGCCGCTGGCGTCCCGGTCGAACTGCGCGGGGCGGGCAGCTGCTCGCGGCGGGTGGACAATTTCTGCATGCCAGGCGTTTTCCCGGCCGACCGGCTGATCGCGTGCGAGGTGATCACCCCGGCGGGCAACTGGTCCTCCTACCCGCCGCACAAGCACGACGAGGAGCGGCCAGGTGAGACGGTGCTCGAGGAGATCTACTACTTCGAGATCGCGGCCGGCCCGGCCGGGCCCGGTTTCGGCTTCCAGCGCGTGTACGGCACGCCGGGCCGGCCGGCCGGCCTGCTCGCCGAGGTCAGGAACGGTGACGCGGTGCTGATCCCGCACGGCTGGCACGGGCCGTCGATGGCCGCGCCGGGCTACGACATGTACTACCTGAACGTGATGGCCGGGCCCGGCGCCGGGCGGGCGTGGCTGGCCTGCGACGACCCGGCCCACACCTGGGTGCGCGGCACGTGGCGGGACCTGGCGGCCGACCCGCGCCTCACCCCGCCGGGTGCGCTTTCGGGGGTGGCCGATGACAGCAGCGAATAGCACGGTGCGGCTCACCGTCGCCCAGGCGCTGGTGCGCTTCCTGGCCGCCCAGCGCAGCGAGCGGGACGGGGACGAGCAGCGGCTCTTCGCCGGCTGCTTCGGCATCTTCGGCCACGGCAACCTGGCGGGCATCGGCCAGGCGCTGCTCCAGGCCGACCTGCGCGAGCCGGGCGCGCTGCGCTACCACCAGGCCCGCAACGAGCAGGCGATGGTGCACACGGCGGCGGCGTTCGCCCGCGCCCGCAACCGGCTCGCCACCTTTGCCTGCACCTCCTCGGTCGGTCCCGGCGCCACCAACATGGTCACCGGCGCCGCCCTGGCCACCATCAACCGGCTGCCGGTGCTGCTGCTGCCCGGCGACGTGTTCGCGACCCGGGCCGCGCCGCCGGTGCTGCAGGAGCTGGAGTACCCGGGCGGCTACGACACCTCGGTCAACGACGCGTTCCGGCCGGTGTCGGTGTTCTTCGACCGGATCTGGCGGCCGGAGCAGCTGCCGTCCGCGCTGCTGGGGGCGATGCGGGTGCTGACCGACCCGGCCGCCACCGGGGCGGTGACGCTCGCGCTCCCGCAGGACGTGCAGACCGAGGCCCGCGACTGGCCGCGCGAGCTGTTCGCCGCGCGGGTCTGGCACGTGCCGCGGCCGGTGCCCGAGCCGGCCGCGCTCGCCCGCGCGGCCGCGGTCATCCGCGCGGCGCAGCGCCCGCTCATCGTGGCCGGCGGCGGGGTCATCTACTCCGGGGCCACCGGCGAGCTGCGGGCCTTCGCCGAGGCGGCCGGCATCCCGGTCGCCGAGACCCAGGCCGGCAAGGGCGCCCTGCGGTACGACCATCCGCTGGCCCTCGGCGCGATCGGCAGCACCGGCACCACCGCGGCCAACCGGATGGCCGCCCGCGCCGACGTGGTGATCGGCATCGGCACCCGTTACAGCGACTTCACCACCGCCTCCCGGACGGCGTTCGCGTCACCGCAGGTTCGTTTTGTCAATGTCAACATCGCCGCCGCGGACGCGGCCAAGCTCGCGGGCACGGCCCTGACCGCCGACGCGCGGGAGGCGCTGCGCGCGCTGGCCGGCGCGCTGGCCGGGTGGTCCACCGGCGCCGCCTACCGCGAGCAGGCCCGGCGGCTGGCGGCGGAGTGGGACGAGGCCGTCGGGCGGGCGTACGCGCTCGGGCACCGGCCGCGGCCGTCCCAGCCGGAGGTCATCGGGGCGGTCAACGACGCCGCCGGCACCGATGGCGTGGTGGTGTGCGCGGCCGGATCGATGCCCGGCGAGCTGCACCGGCTGTGGCGCACCCGGGACCCGAAGGGCTACCACGTCGAGTACGGCTACTCCTGCATGGGGTATGAGATCGCGGGCGGGCTGGGCGTGAAGATGGCCGACCCTGGCCGCGAGGTGTTCGTCATGGTGGGCGACGGCTCCTACCTGATGATGGCCCAGGAGCTGGTCACCGCGGTGCAGGAGGGCATCAAGATCATCGTGGTGCTGGTGCAGAACCACGGCTTCGCCTCCATCGGCGGCCTGTCGGAGACGGTCGGCGCGGCGCGGTTCGGCACCCAGTACCGCTACCGGGACGCCGCGACCGGGCGGCTGGACGGCGACGTGCTGCCGGTGGATCTGGCGGCCAACGCGGAGAGCCTGGGCGTGCGGGCGCTCCGCGCGCAGACGATCGCGCAGCTCCGGGCCGCGCTGAGCCAGGCCAGGGGCGAGGCGGGCCCGGTGCTGGTGCACATCGAGACCGACCCGCTGGTGCCCGCGCCCGGCAGCGAGGCCTGGTGGGACGTGCCGGTCGCCGAGGTCTCCGAGCTGGAGCCGACCCGGCGGGCGCGCAAGGCCTACGAATCCGCCAAGGCGGACCAGCGGCCGTTCCTGGCGCCGCCGCCCTGACCGGGCAGCTGCCGGCTACCAGCCAGCAGGCGGCGGGCCCGGGGGGCCGGGCGGGCCGGGCGGCGCGGTGGCCGATTCCCCCCGCGGCCAGCTGGTGGTGAACGCGTAGCGGGAGGCCCGGTAGAGGTGCTGGCCGAACTCGACCGGCCGGCCGGTGTCGTCGTAGGCGATCCGCTCCATGGTCAGCAGCGCGGCGCCGCGGGTCTCGCCCAGCGTGCGGGCCTCGGTGGGCGAGGCGTTCTTGGCGGACATGCGCTGGGTGGCCGAGGACATCCGGATGCCCGACGCCCGCAGCAGCTCGTACAGGCCGTGCTGCTCCAGCATCTCGATGCTCAGATGAACGAGCGCGGCGGGCAGGTAGTTGTGCATGAGGGCGATCGGCTCGCCGTCGGCCAGCCGGATCCGCTGCAGCGAGTTCACCAGCGCCCGCTCCGGCAGCCGCAGCGCCTCGGCGACCCGGTCGCTGGCGTGGACGACCTCGTTGCGGATCACCTGCGTGGCCGGGCCCCGGCCGGCCGCCGCGAGGTCGTCGTAGAGGCTGGTCAGCTCCACGTCGCGGTCGATGCTCTCGTTGGCGACCAGCGTCCCGGCGCCGCGCTTGCGGACCACCAGGCCCTTGTTGGACAGGTACAGGAACGCGGCCCGCACCGTGGGACGCGACATGCCGAGCCGCTCCGCCAGCTGCACCTCGTTGTCCAGCCGGGAGCCGACCTTGAGCGCGCCGGACCTGATGGCCGCCTCGTAGTGCTGCGCCAGCTGGAAGTACATCGGCACCGGGCTGGTCCGGTCGATGTTGATCACACCGGGCGTGCTGATCTCGCTGTCCGGTGTCGCGCTCGCCATCCAGCCCTCCGTCGCCGTCTGCAGGTATTCAGGCTTGTTTGTTTTTACATATTATTGATTGCGGAGCTAGTCCAGTATAGATGGCGCCGGCCGGGCTGCGGCGGGCCAGCCGGTGCGCCGGTGCGCACCGGAAGTGTGCGTCAAGGGCTGCCCCGGCGGCCATTTGCGCGCACATTCGCTCACAGCGCCCCTGCCGCGCCGGGCCGGGGCCATTTTGTCCCGACATTCTGACAGTATCTTGACAGGTCATAGCGGACCGGAGCAGAGTCGACCATCGATGTGTCCCCCGTGGATCTCGCCTGGGCAGGAGGGCTGAGCAGCGACGATGGCCGGCTCCCCGGAACTGCGCATCGGCGTCGTGCTGGAAGCCTTCCTGGACTGGCCACTGGAGCAGGCACTGGCCTGGCTGCGCGGCGCCGCCCCGGAGATCACCGACATCGAGGTCGGGGCCGGCGGGTACGCGCCGCACCCGCACTGTGACGTGGCCGGGCTGCTCGCCAGCGCGAGCGCCCGGGCGGCATGGCTGGACGGGATCACCAGGCACGGGCTCGGCATCAGCGCACTCAACGCCTGGGGCAACCCGCTGCACCCGGACGCCGGGACCGCCCGCCGGCACGACGAGGACCTGCGCGACGCGATCCGGCTGGCCGCGGCGCTCGGGGTCAGCCGGGTGGTCGCCATGGCCGGCTGCCCGGCCGGCCAGCCCGGCGACCAGGTGCCCCACTTCGGCGCGGGCGGCTGGCTGCCGTACCTGGAGGGCGTCTACGAGCGGCAGTGGGAGCAGCAGATCGCGCCGTACTGGGGCGGCCTCGCCGCCTTCGCCGCCGCGGAAGATCCCGGCCTGCGGGTCTGCCTGGAACTGCACCCGGGCACGTGCGTGTTCAACGTCGAGACGTTCACCCGGGTGGCCGCGCTCGGGCCCTCGATCGGCGCCAACCTCGACCCGAGCCACTTCTTCTGGATGGGCATGGACGGCCACCGGGTCGCGGCGGCGCTCGGCGCGCGGGTGGGGCACGTGCACGGCAAGGACACGGCCTTCCACCCGGACTCGCTCGCGCTGAACGGGCTGCTCGACCGGCGCTGGCCCGAGCCAGCCGCGGACATGCCGTGGACGTTCACCGTGCCCGGCCGCGGGCATGACCTGGCCTGGTGGGCCGGGCTGGTGCGGGCGCTGTCAGGGTCCGGGGCGCAGGTGCTCTCGATCGAGCATGAGGACCCGTTCGTGCCGGCCGTGACCGGCGTGCCGGAGGCCGCCCGGCTGCTGCGCGCGGCGATCGACGCGGCTGCGGCGGCAGAGGGAGCGGCGGGGTGACCGCCCGCCGGCTGCGGGTCGGCCTGGTGGGCACGGGCCTCATCGCCCAGGTGATGCACCTGCACTACCTGGCCGAGCTCGGCGACCGGTTCGAGGTCGCGGCGGTCTGCGACATCGTGGGTGAGTCCGCCCGGGCGTGCGCCGAGCGCTACCGCATCCCGGCCGCGTTCACCGACTGGCGCGAGCTGATCGGCCACCCGCTCGACGCGGTCATGGTCCTGACCTCGGGCAGCCACGCGCCGGTCGCGATCGCGGCCGCCCGCGCCGGCCGGCACGTGTTCGTGGAGAAGCCGATGTGCTTCTCCACCGCGGAAGGGCACGCGATGGTGGCGGCCGCCGCGCAGGCCGGGGTCACGCTGATGGTCGGGTACCCGAAACGGTACGACCCGGCGTTCGCGCGGTTCCGCGCCGAGGCCGGCCAGCTGACCGGTGCCGGTGCTGGTGCAGCTGCCGGCCGGCCCCGGCTGCTGCGGGTGACCACGCTGGAGTCCCCGGTCCAGCCCTACACCGGGCACTACCCCCTGCTCCCGCGCCCCCCGGTACCAGCGGAGGTGGCGCAGCGGCTGCAGCGGGACAACGCGGCCCGGGTGCGGGCGGCGATCGGGGAGGCGAGCCCGCTGGAGCGGCACGTGTACGAGCAGGTGCTGCTCGACACGCTCGTGCACGAGCTCAACACGGTCCGGGGGCTGCTCGGCGAGCCGGACCGGCTCGAGCACGTGAGCCTGGCGCAGGACACCGTCACCGTGCTGCTGCGGTTCGGCGGCCTGCTGGCCGCGATCCACTGGATCGACCTGCCCGGCATCGCCCGCTACGAGATGGAGTTCGCGCTCTACGCGCCGGGCCGCCGCGTGACCCTGTCGTTCCCGTCCCCGTTCCTGCGCAGCGAGCCCGCCGTGCTGGTGACCGAGGGCGGCGAGGAGGCTGGCGAGCGCTCGTGGCGCACCGAGGAGACCGTCTCCTACGAAAGCGGCTTCAAGGCCGAGCTGGCGGCGTTCCACGACGCCGCCGTCAGCGGCACCGCGCCGGTCACCTCCGGCCTTGACGGCCTGCGGGACATCGCGCTCTGCCAGGCGATCATCGAATGCCACCGGAAGGGAGGGCCGGTCGACGACCCCGCCGGCCCGGCCAGCCCCGGCGGGGAAGGGACGGCGGGGTGAGCACACAGCCCGCGGGCGCGCATCCGATTGCCGTGGCGAACGCCCCGGTCAGCTACGGCGCCTTCGAGATCACGGTCGGCCATGACCCGGACGTGCCCGACGGGATCAGCGTCCTCGACCAGGTGGCCGCGGCCGGGTACGCGGGCATCGACCTCGGCCCGGCCGGCTACCTGGGCGGCGGCGCGCGCCTGGGCGAGCTGCTGGCGGAGCGGGGCCTGGGCCTGGCGGGCGGCTATCTCGAGCTGCCCTTCGCCGACCACGGCGCGCTGGAGCGGGCGATGGGCGAGCTCGACGCGCTGCTCGCCACGTTCGACGCGGTGCGGCCGTACGTGCCGGGGCCGCCACCGCGGCCGACCCTGGCCGACGCCGGCAGCCCGCAGCGCCGCGGCCGGCCCGGCCGTTCCGCCACCCAGCCCGCGCTGGGGCTGGACGGCGACGGCTGGCGCGCGTTCGCACAGGGCCTGGCCCGGGCGGTGGGCCGCTGCCGCGACCGCGGCTACGAGCCGACCCTGCACCCGGAGACCGGCACCTACGTCGAGGCCCCGTGGGAGATCGAGGAGGTGCTCGACCGGTCCGACATCGGGCTCTGCCTGGAGACCGGGCACATGATGCTGGGCGGCGGCGACCCGGTGTCGATGCTCAGGGACTGGGGCGACCGGGTCAACCACGTGCACCTCAAGGACGCGGTGCACGCGGTCATGGACCAGATCATCGCCGACGGCGCGCCGGTCACCGAGATCTGGTCACGCGAGGCGTTCTGCGCGCTCGGCCACGGTGATCTCGACGCGGCGCGCATCCTGGACGGGCTGGCGGCCATCTCGTACCGCGGGTGGCTGGTGGTCGAGCAGGACATCCTGCCGCGCAGCGCGCAGCGGTTCGCCCGGGCGGCTGAGGAACAGCGCCACAACCGCGCCTTTCTCGCCGAACGAGGGCTCTGACATGCCGCCGTCCTTCCGGCTGGGCCTGATCGGGGCGGGCCGGATGGGCCGCACCCACATGCGGGCCCTGGCCGGGTCCGGGCAGGTGGCGGTGACGGCGATCGCCGAGGTGTCGGAGCGCGGCCGCGACGCGGTGGCGGACTCCGGCGCGGCGCTCTACCCGGACGTGGGGCAGATGCTGGACGGCGCGGCCGTGGACGGGATCCTGATCACGGCGCCCAGCGACCAGCACGCCGGCCTCGTCGCCGAGGTCGCCGCCCGCGGCCTGCCGGTGCTGTGCGAGAAGCCGTGCGGGGTGACCACCGCGCAGACCCGCGCGGCGGTCGCCGCCGCGGCGGCGGCGGGCGTGCCGTTCCAGGTCGCGTACTGGCGGCGCTACGTGCCCGCGCTGCGGGCGCTGCGGGCACGGATCGCCGGCGGCGGCCTGGGCGTGGTCCACCTGGTGGCCTGCTACCAGTGGGACGACCAGCCGCCGCCGGCGGCGTTCCGCGCCCACAGCGGCGGCATCCTCATCGACATGGGCGTGCACGAGTTCGACCAGCTCCGCTGGCTGACCGGCAAGGACATCACCGCGCTGCACGCGGTGGCCGCCGGCCTGGTGCCCGGCGGGCTCGGTGAGCCGCCGGACCAGGCCCCGGACACCGACAGCGCCCAGGTGATCGCGGGCCTGTCCGGCGGCGGCAGCGGCATCATCTCGCTGGGCCGGTTCCACCCCGGGGGCGACATGGCGCGGGCGGAGGCGTTCGGCACCCGCGGCACGGTGCGGTGCGACTTCCTCGACCCGGCGGAGGGGGAGCGGGCCCAGCTGGCGGCCGTGCGGCTGCAGGCCGAGAGCTTCGCGGCGTTCGCGCGCGGCGGCCCGTGCGAGGGCGCCACCGGCGAGGACGCGATCGCGGCCCTGGCAGCGGCCGAGCAGGCGGGCGCGGCTCTGTCCGCGGGCGGCTGGCTGGGCCAGTGACGCCGCCGCAGGCGCCGGATCTGCGGGTTGGCATCGTCGGCTACGGGGTGATGGGCAGGGCGCACTGCTACGGCTACCGGGTCGCCCCGATGCTGCGCGCGCTGCCGGTGACGCCGGTGGTCAGCGTGATGTCCGGCCGCAGCGGGCCGGCGGTCGCCGCGGCCGCGGCCGCCTACGGCGTCCCCGAGCACACCACCGACTGGCACGCGCTGGTCGCCCGGGACGACATCGACGTGGTGGACATCTGCACCCCGCCCGGCACCCACGCCGAGATCGCCCAGGCCGCCGCCGCGGCTGGCAAGGCCGTCCTGTGCGAGAAGCCGCTGGCGGTGTCCTACCCGCAGGCCGCGGCGGCGCTGGCGGCGGTCGAGGCGGCCGGGGTGCGGCACGCGGTGGGGTTCAACTACCGGCGGCTGCCCGCGGTCGCGCTGATGCGGCGGATGGTCGCCGACGGCGCCGTCGGCGAGGTCCGGCTGTGGCGGGCGAGCTGGCTGTCCGATGAGTTCACCGACCCGCAGACCCCCTACGACTGGCGCTTCGACCGGTCGATGGGCGGCACGACCATCGCCGACCTGGGCAGCCACCTGATCGACCTGGCCCTGTGGATGGCCGGGGAGATCGGCAGCGTGTGCGCGCAGTCGCAGACGTTCACCCGGGCCCGGCCGCTGCCCGGCGGTCCCGGGGGCGGCGCCCAGCCGGTGACCGTCGACGACGCGTCCAGCGCGCTGCTGCGGTTCTCCTCCGGCGCGCTCGGCACCATGGAGGTCGCGCGGGCCGCCGTGCGCCGTCCGTGCGACTTCACGGTCGAGGTGAACGGCAGCCGCGGCACGCTGGTGTTCGACTACGCACGGCTGAACGAGCTGCGCTACGGCAGCGCGGGCGACGATCCGGGCCTGTATGGGATGCGGCGGATCCGGGCCGAGCATCCCAGCCACCCCTACGC